>Ga0247840_10007512_pt1 | contig 15141 bp, 9 predicted proteins | sample LaCruzMarch2015__FD_192404 | JGI IMG/M metagenome (GOLD analysis project Ga0247840, IMG submission 192404) | Freshwater microbial communities from meromictic Lake La Cruz, Castile-La Mancha, Spain - LaCruzMarch2015_17m | ecosystem: Environmental > Aquatic > Freshwater > Lake | place: Spain...
TCTGCCGGCGAGCAGACCGCAGGCGGCACCGATGTCTTTACCGCCGCTGTAACGGCGGGCGACGGGCGCGGCGAGATGCAGGCGTAAGGCGTCACGGAACGCTTTCAATTCTTCCGGCGAAGGCGGAAGAAATTTTCCTGACGGATCGTTTACGTCAATCAAGTCGAGTTTGACCGGTAGGTCGCGGGTCAGTTCGACCAGCTGTTTGGCATCTTCTTCGCCGGTGTTGACGCCGGAAATCATCGTCCATGCTAGCGTGATCCGCTCGCTGGTAACTTGGTGGCGTTCGCGGAGCGCGTCCATCAGTTCGGCGATGGAGTGCAACTTTTCAACTGGCATGAGTTCGCGCCGTTTCTGCGGGTCGGCGGAAGTGAGCGAGACGACCAGCCGGAACGGATGTTTTTCTTCCGTGTATCGCCGGATGGCGGGAACGATGCCGGAGGTTGAAATGGTGATGGCTTTGGCGGAAATCGCTCCGCCGCACGGCTCGGAGAGAATGCGCGCGGCGCGGATGACTTCGTCATAGTTCAAGAACGGTTCGCCCATGCCCATAAAAACCACGCCGCGTACCGGATGTTCCGAGTCGTCGCGGATTTTGATTACCTGATCGACCATTTCCCATGCGGAGAGGTTGCGGATGAATCCCATTCTGCCGGTGTAGCAGAACGAACAGCCCATCGCACAGCCGACTTGTGAGCTGACGCAGACGATATATTTCTGATCTTCTTCGCGGTGCATCAGCGGAATGCGGACGGCTTCGAACGGTTCCGGGCCGTCGCCGCGAAACAGATATTTGGCGAAGCCGTCCTGCGGCGAAACCTGTTTGTCCAAAACAGTTAGATTCGGAATCTCTGTCGCGGCGCGAAGGGCTTTCAGCGCCTTTTCAGAAATCTCGGCCTGGACTTCCGGCAGTTTGCCTTTCCGGATGACGACGGCCTGAATCATACGCGCCTGACGGGGTGTAATGCCGAGCTGGCGGTGCAGTTCTTCGGCGGTCTGGTTTTTCAATAGAATAGACATTCGATCACGACCGACTTTCGGTGCGCCGGGTTTCGCGCCACCGGCTCGGCGAGATGCCGAATGATTTTTTGAAGGCGGTGGCAAAATATTTTTCGCTTTGGTAGCCGCACGCCGCGGCGATGAAGCTGATTTTATAGGAAGTTCCGGCGAGCAGGTCGCAGGCTTTGTCCATGCGCAGCCGGGTCAGATAGTCGATGGCGGATATACCGAGTTTTTTAAGGCAGGTTTTCCGTAACGTGTCGCCGCCGATGTTCAGGGCGGAAGCAATTTGATCGACGGTTTGAATCTGAAAATCGTGCTCGAAAACAACGGAGCGCATGAGCCGGGGATAATCCGGGGTTCCAGACATCACGGCATCCGGCGCGGCAGAGCGCAGTAGTTCTCCGATTTTGAACAGTCGGGCATGGAAAAAGAACGGGTCTTCGATCAGTTTCGGCCGCGGCGTGCGAACCAGATCTTTCATGATCTGTTCGACCAGTACTGGAGCGCGGAAGCAGAACGGATTTTCCGGAGTGAACCCGCAGCATTTCAAAAATGGTACGGCGCGCGGACCGACGATGGTGAGCAATCTGTATTTGAATGCGGTGTCGTGGAGGTGGAACGATTCGTGCGGAAAAATGCAAAGCAGATCGCCCGGATGCAGGGACACCGTTCCGAACCGATCGGCGGTGCAGGTGTATGTGCCGTCCAGGATGAGATGAAAGCCCGGGTTGAGCGGCGTCTTGTCGCCCGGAACCCAAAGGGTCTGGTCGATTTCGGCGGTGTTATAAAAGTCGATTCCCTGCTCAAGCATACCCGATCCTGAAATTTGAACCTCATCCCGAAATGCAGACCCTGTTTTCCTTTAAATATCGGGGGAGCGGCCATAAATTCGCCCGAGGTGGATTGAAAATAGTGGAGGCACAGAACGTATGAAACAAAAAACGGGTACAAGTTTGAAGGGGTTTGCCGCGGGCTTCTTTGCGATGTTTATTCTGGCCGGTTCGGTGCCGGCGGCCGAGTCGTTCGCGCCGGCTGCGGCATCTGCCGGAGCGGAGCAGTTTAAATTCCTCCGTATCGGCGAAGTGATGCCGCGCGGCTGGCTGCTCGAGCAGATCCGTATGGATATGACCAACGGCTACGGGCCGGTGATGGATAAAATGACCTACCGCATCGAGCTGCCTATTTTCGACAGTTCCAAAAAGACCGAGCTCGTTAAGCCGAAGATTGGTGCGCCGTGGTGGAACGGTGAAACGACCGGCATCTGGGTTGATGGTCTAATTCGCGCCGCCTATCTTTCCGGGGACGAAGCGACGAAGAAGCAGGTTGATGAAATGGTCGCGCAGATTCTCGCGATGCAGGATACCGACGGCTATATCGGCATTTATCCAAAGGCGATGCGTTTTGCGTCACCGATCGACGCGCAAAGCGGTGAGCTGTGGACGCAGGCGTGTCTCTATCGCGGTCTGCTCGCCTATTATGAGCTGACCGGGCGTGAAGATGTGCTGAATGCCGTGCAGAAGGCGACAAAGCTGGTGATATCAAAATACGGTCCGGACAGACCTTACTGGCGCGATACGGTCGGCCGCGGCGGTCCGCCGCACGGGCTGATGTTTGTGGATGTTTGCGAGTGGCTGTATCGGCTTACCGGAGACCAGAACTATGTGGCATTTACTAAGTTTTTTTACGACGGCTATAACGCGATACCGGAAGTTCGTGAGTTTGATGTGCTGCTTAAGAATCTTTCCGACCCGAACAAGCCATTTAATGGCCACGGCGCGCACACTATGGAACACATGCGTATTCCGCTTTTTCTAGCCTATACGACCGGCGAGGCGAAATACCGTACGGCGGCAGAAAACTTTTTTCCAAAACTTGAGCGGCATCTCACCGCCGGTGGCGCGTGCATCAGCGATGAAGATATTTTGGAGCGGGCCGGCAGCCCCTATATCGGCAGCGAATATTGCACACAGGGCTTTCTGGTTAACACGCTGCAATCCGGCGTGGAAAAAACCCGGAATGTGAAGATGGCCGACGCCCTTGAAGTGCTGGCTTTCAATTACGCCGAAGGCGCACGGACGAAGGACGGCAAAGGCATCCAGTACTGCTCGCTCGATAATCAATATGAAGCCACCGTCAAAACCCACGGCAGACGGTTGAAGCTGTCGCCGACGCACGAAGATGTGGCCACCTGCTGTCCGGTCGGCGCGCTGCATTTCTTTCCCTACTTTACCGACGGACTGTGGATGAAGACCGCCGACGGCAGCGGTCTGGCGGCGGTGAACTATGCGCCGAACGAACTCCAGACAAGGATCAAGGACGTGAATATCCGGATTACGTCTGAGACCAGCTATCCGTTTGAAGATGAAATACGGATGACGGTTACGCCGGAGAAGGCGGTTACTTGCAGCATCCGCCTGCGGATTCCCGGCTGGGCGGGCAGTATGAGTGTCGAAGCGTCCGGCGCGACCGTGGCTGACAACAACGGCTGGCGCGTACTCACCAAAGAGTGGAAAAAGGGTGACCGCATCACTATTTCATTCAAGCCGGACGTTGAACTCAAGAAGATGGCCAACGGCGAAGTGTACTGGAAGCGCGGCCCGCTGGTTTATGCGCTGCCGATTCCCTCCGAGAGCAGCCAGATCAAAACCTATCCGGTGGCAGGGTTTGGCGATTATGAATATACGCCCAAGGCCGATGCGGGCTGGGATTATGCGGCCGAGGAAAACGGCGAAACGTTCCGATGTGTGAAAACCGCCGTGCAAGGCAATCCGTGGATCACCGCGCCGGTGCGGCTGACCGGCAGCCTGATCAACCGCAAGACTGGCCAGAGTGAACCGGTTGAACTGCAACCGATGGGTGTTAATTTGCTCCGGCGCGTTGCTTTCCCGGAAGCGAAAGGAGCCAAGGCGCTAGAAGCTCAGGCGCAGGCGCTGAAAAGCGAGCTGAACCTCGCCCGTTCCGCGAAGGTTACAGCTTCTACTTCTGCGAAAGGGTCGCCGCCGGAAGCTCTCATGGACGGCGTGGCGCAAGGCTTCCCGGACAATCCGGCGGCCGAGTGGACCAGTAATCGTGAGACCACCGGCGCGAAAGTAAAAATGACCTGGACCAAACCGGTGACAATCGAAGATGTCTGGCTGTTTGACCGGCCGAACGAAAAAGACCAGGTGCAGGCCGCCTGGATTAATTTCAGTGACGGCACCAGCGCGATGGTCGGTGAGTTGCCTAATGACGGCACGACTCCGTTTCAGCTGAACTTTCCGGAAAAAATCGTCACGTGGATGGAAGTTATCGTCACCCGTACGGGACAGAAAACCATGAACGCCGGGTTCTCGGAAATCGCGGTTTTCAAAAAGGCGCCGGGCGAATAAGGTCTTCGCGCCCGGCCGAACGCTGTGCAACTGGACTTCAGGCGAATTTTGTTTATATTGGGCGCAACAAAACACCGGAGGGTTGCGTGTCCGATTTCTCACAGCCGAAGCGAGGTTCGCGCCTGGAGCTGGCCTATTTACACGGCGGAGAGAGCGTCCACTCCGCCGGTAAAGTATTCGGCCCGCGAGTCCTGTCGGATTGCGAACTGGTCTATGTGATTGAAGGCTGGGTCACCTGCGTTTCGGACGGCGTGACCCATACCGTTTCGCCCGGCGGGTTTATTCTCGGCCGGCCCGGTGCGACGGAAACCTATTATTGGGATCCGCAGATTCCGACCCGGCATGCCTTTTTTCATTTCGGCGTCACCTGTTATCCTGAGGACTGGCCCGACATGCGTGACTGGCCGCGGGCCCGAACGGTGTTGAGCCCGGTTTGCGTCAGCCTCTTTCAGCAGATACTTCAGCGCATTTACGAGCACGACGACTGGCCGGTTGTCCGCCCGGAAGTGAAAGACTGCCGCCTGGTGGAGGTGCTGATGGATATGTTCATGGAAGACTGCCGCTCCAGAATGCCTTCTTTTGAACAGGAACGGGAGCGTCCGGAACCGGTTTGCCGGGCCTTGCTGATGATGCGAACGCAGGTTGAAGATAATCCGATGCGGCCGCTGGCGCTGTCCGAGGTGGCGGCGCAGGCGCATGTGACGGAGAAACATCTCTGCCGTCTTTTTGCGCGCAGTCTGGGACATTCGCCCATGCAGACTTTTACTCTACTTAAGTTGCAGACCGCCCGGCCGCTGCTGATGCGAACCAACCTGAGCATCAAAGAGATTGCGGAACGTTGCGGATTCGAAGATCCGCTCTATTTTTCCCGCCGCTTCTCGCAGACCTACGGCTATTCTCCGGCTTCTTTTCGCGATCAGTTGCGCAGCGGGAAAATGGTGCCGTTCAAAAATCCTTTGCCGGCCGATCTGATGACGCGAATCCGCTGGTAGGGGAATTTTGTGCATATTGTCGCAACCTGCGGCTATGTTCGTTCCGCCGGTCGCGTGGTAGCTTTTCGCAACCAACCGAGGAGCCGGAGATGCTGACGTCGCGTGAAAGAACATTGAAATTCATTGCCGGAGAGCCGGTAGACCGTATTCCGTTTCATCCGATTGTGATGCGCTGGGCCGCGCAGTATGCCGGAGTGAAATACAGCGACTTCTGCCGGGACTTCCGTGCCAAGTGTCCGGCCGTGATTAAAAGCGCTGAAGACTTCGGTATGGATTGGCTGACGGTGCTGTCCGATCCTTACTGCGAGGCGGAAGCCTTCGGTTTGCAGGTTGAATATCCCGAAGACAATCTGCCGATGGACCGGAGCGGACACCTGCCGGATATGGATGCGGTGCGCGCCCTGAAGCCTTACCGGGTGGAAGACCACCGGCGGCTGATGAACCGGGTTCGCGAACTTGCTGAATTCAAAAACCTGACCGGTGATCGTTTTTTCAAGGTCGGCTGGGTGGAAGGTCCCGTCGCCGAATACGCGGATCTGCGCGGCGTTTCCAATGCAGCTTTTGATTTGTATGACGATCCCGATGCCGTGCATATCGCGATGGAAGTGATCACGGAAGCCGCGCTGAATTTCATTACCGCTCAAGTGCAGGCCGGCGCCGACTGCATCGGTATCGGCGACGCGTTCTGTTCGCAGATCGGGCCGGATCTCTACCGGCAGTTCGCGTTCGAACGGGAAAAGCGGATGATCGACCATGTTCATTCCCTCGGTGCGCTGGCGAAGCTGCATATCTGCGGCAACACAACGGCACTTATTCCCGACATGATCCGTACCGGTGCAGACATCATCGACATTGACCATCTGGTTTCATCCATGGCTCCGTTTGCGCCGCTGCTCGGCGCGCGGCAGGTTTTTAGCGGCAAGTGCGATCCGGTTGCCGTCATTCAGAATGGAACCGCCGGGACGATCCGGCACAGCGTGGAAGAAGACTTATCACAGGCGGCCGGCCGCTGTATCGTTTCGGCGGGCTGTGAAATCACGCCGGGAACCTCGCAAGAAAACCTGAAAGTATTCGCGTCCTGCTGTTACCGTTCTTCGTGAAAAACTGAACCATAGGAATAGATGATGACGTCGCGCGAAAAAGTTCTGAGGGCTTTGAATCACGAAAGCGGGCCGGTGCCGGTGGACTTCGGTTCCACGGCGGTCACCGGAATGCACTGCACTTGCGTGGCGGCGCTGCGCGATTACTACGGCCTGAAAAAACGGCCGGTCAAAATTCATGAGCCGTATCAAATGCTCGGGCTGATGGAAGATGATCTGCTTGACGCGATCGGTGTCGACGTGGTCGCTATGGACTCGCTTTCCACCATGTTCGGATTTCCTGCCGCCGACTGGAAAGAATGGCGGACGCCGTGGGGACCGGACGTGCTGGTGCCGGGGCAGTTTAATCTGACGGAAGACAGCAAGGGATTTTATGTTTACCCGCAAGGCGACACCACCGTTGCACCGTCCGGCCATCTGCCGCGCAGCGGCTACTTCTTCGACAGCATCATCCGCCAGCCGGAGCTGGACGAAGACAACCTGAACGTCGAGGACAACCTCGAAGAGTTCGGCCTTCTCACGGACGAACAGTTGAAACAACTCAAGGCGGCGGCGGAAAAAGCCGCCGCGACCGGACGGGCGGTTACCGGAGGAATCGGCGGAACGGCGCTTGGCGACATTGCGCTGGTTCCCGCGCCGTTTATGAAAGCGCCTAAAGGGATTCGCGATATCGAAGAGTGGTATGTTTCCACGGCGGCCCGCCGGGAACTCGTCCACGAGATCTTCAGCCGCCAGACCGACATCGCGCTGGCTAACCTCGCCAAGGCCGCGCCGGTACTCGACGATTTGATGGATGTGATTTTCATGTGCGGCACCGACTTCGGCACGCAGACCGGAAGCTTTTGCGCGCCGTCGGCCTTTGATGAATTGTGGCTTCCGTATTACTGGAAGATGAACGACTGGATCCACGCCAACACAAGCTGGAAAACGTTCAAGCATTCCTGCGGTGCCGTTGAAAATTTCATGAACCGGTTCATCGACGCCGGATTCGACATCATCAATCCGGTGCAATGTTCCGCCACCGGCATGGATCCGCAGACGCTCAAAGACCGCTACGGCGATAAACTGGTATTCTGGGGCGGCGGCGTAGATACGCAGCACGTTCTGCCGTTCGGAACGCCCGCCGAAGTTCGTGCGCAGGTTCTGGAGCGTTGCCGGATTTTTTCGCGCAACGGCGGCTTCGTCTTCGATGCCATTCATAACGTGCAGGCCAGAACTCCGGTAGAAAACATTGTCGCCATGCTCGATGCGGTGCGGGAATTCAACGGCAGGACTTAGGCTCATAATGAAACAGTTCATCGCGGCTATCATCACGGTATTAGTTTTCCCAATGCTCGGGAAAGCAGAGCCGCCGGCCGCCGTTTCAGCGCCGGTGTACCTGAACGGGTATCGCGTGGTGAGCCCGCAGAAGCCGTATGCTTTCCTTCCGCTCAAGCCCGGCGCGGTGGAGCCGGCCGGCTGGCTGCGGGACTGGGCGTTGGCCGCGCGGGACGGCATTACCGGACACCTGGATGAGCGGCACACGGTTTTTGCAAACGGCTGGAAGCCGGGAACTATTCAAGCCGTCGGCGCGCGTCCGGATGGCGTCGGCTGGCCGATTGAACAGTGCGCTTACTGGCTGGACGGTGCGTTGGGGCTGGGGCTGGTTTTGCATGACGAAGCGCTTCTCAACAAGATCAAGGTGCGGCTTGATCCGGTCATCGATGGCGTGAACCGTGACGGAGCTTCTTTTATTTATTGGCGGAAAGATCCGCCGAAGGGTTTTGAAAGCTGGGCCCATTCACAGCTGGGCCGCGCTCTGGTGACCTACTATGCGGCGACGGGCGAGCCGCGCATCTTGGACTCCTTGGTCAAAGCCTACAGCAACTACCCGGTTCCGATGGGGCACTTGCGTTTTGATGACGTCAGCGGTCTATGCAATGTCGATGCCATGCTGGAAACCTATGCCTTCAGCGGCGATCGGCGCATTCTGGAGCGTGTGCGGTCTGCGGTCGCCGCGCCGGAACCGGCGGCGGCCATCCGCAACTGGCTCTCCGGGAAAATAGAAGTCGGCCATAGCGTGATCGCCTATGAAAACATCCGGCTGCCGGCCCTGCTTTATCCGTGGACGGGCAACGAGAACTATTTGCAGGCATCGCTCAAAGCGCTCTCGTGGCTCGACGAGCAGCACACGCTGCCCTACGGAGTGGCTTCAGCAGAGGAATGGGTTTCGGGAATCGGTGCGTTTAGAAAAACAGAGACCTGTGCGGTGGTTGCCGATCTCTGGACCACGACGTGGCTTTACCGGATTCTGGGTTCACGCGATTACGGAGACCGCATTGAGCGCATGTTCTTCAATGCCGGCGCCGCACCGGTCGCCCGCGACTTCCAGACCATGAGTTACTACCAATCCCCGAACCGTATACGTGCCGGTTCATTGCCCGGAGAACAGCCGCGGGCTCCAGGCGTCGGCGGCAACCTCTTCGGCCCGCTCGGTTATTCAAACGTCTTGTGCTGTGTCGGCGCCGTCAACCGCATCATTCCGAATTATGTCATGTACATGTGGATGGCGACCCCCGACCGCGGCTTGGCAGCAACGCTGTACGGCCCGTGCACCGTTTCAGCGCAGGTTGGATCAGGCGTCTCGGTAAAGCTGAACTGTGCGACAGCTTATCCGTTCGAGGAAACTATCCGGATGACGGTGGAGCTTGCCGAGGAAGCGGCGTTTCCGCTCTATCTCCGCATACCGGCGTGGTGTGCGTCGGCGCGAATCGCCGTGAACGGTTCCGGCGTGGATGCCGCGCCGGATCGCCATGGATTTGCGAAGATCGACCGGAAGTGGAGCGACGGCGATGTGGTTGAACTGCAATTTCCGATGCTGCCGCAAGTGACTCGCGGCTTTGAAACGGAATATCCCGGTTCAGTCGCAGGGACGAACTATTTTTCGTTTGAACCGAAGGTGATGTTTGAGCCGCGCCGGTTTCCGTATGCCAGCGTGTCGTGCGGCCCGCTGCTCTTTGCGCTGCCCATTGCCGACCTGGAGCCGAACAAGCCCGCGCCCGGCGAGCGGTGGCAATACGCTTTGGATAATGATGCGGTGCAATCCGGCGCGGACATTACCGTGGAGCGCACCGCCATGCCGGAGAAATGGGACTGGCCTTTGTCTTCGCCGGTTGCACTAAAAGTGCCTGCACGAACGTTTGACTGGAACCCGACCGATACGCAACCTTTGCCGGGTGCGCCGGTGACCGGAGTAAACGAGGAGTGCATCCGCCTGGTGCCCTATGGCTGCACCAGATTCCGTATTTCTATGTTTCCGGTGACAGAAAAAGCCTGGGAAGAGAATGCCGCGAGCAAATGAGGAGCAGTTATGCTGAATAAAAAACAGAATAGTATGAAACGGATCAGCCTCGGTGTCGCCGCGCTGACTCTTCCTGTAGTCGGGAAAGCGGCGGCCAATCCTAACATCGTGATTGTGCTGGCCGATGATTTCGGGTTCGGCGACGCGGCGTGTTTTGATCCGCAGTTCAGCAAGATACCAACGCCTAACATCGACCGGCTGGCCGCCGAAGGGATGCGCTTTACGGCAGCGCACTCGTCGTCGGCCGTTTGCACACCGACGCGCTACGGCCTGCTGACCGGACGGTATAACTGGCGCAGTACGTTGCAAGCCGGTGTGATTAAGCCGTTTGACGAACCGCTGATTGCATCGAATCGTCTGACGGTCGCCGGAATGCTTAAACAGCAGGGCTATCACACCGCTTGTATTGGTAAGTGGCATTTAGGCTGGAGCTGGCCGCGTAACGGTGAAGAAGTTGTTTTCGATCAGCCGATCGCCGCCGGGCCGGTAACACGCGGGTTCGATTATTATTTTGGAACCGATGTGCCGAACTATCCGCCGTACACCTTTATCGAAAATGATCGCGTCACTGTTCTGCCGACGGAAATTATTCCGCGCGCTGTGGCGGTAGCGTCCGGCGTTAATGTTAATGGTGCCATGGCGCCGGGCTGGAAATTTGAAAATATTCTGCCGACGCTGGCGGGCAAAGCGGTGGAGTACATTGATCAACGCGCAAAAACCAAACAGCCGTTCTTTTTGTATTTTCCTCTGACGACGCCGCACCAGCCGTTCACGCCGTCGGCACGTTTCAAAGGCAAGAGCGGCATCAGCGCCGTCGGCGATTTGGTTATGGAAACCGACTGGGCGCTGGGCGAAGTGATGACGGCGCTTGAGAGGAACGGGCTGGCGGGCAACACGCTGGTGATTTTTTGTGCGGACAACGGGCACAACGGCTCAACGGCTGCGCCGTTTCAAAAAGCCGGGCATCGTGTGAGCGGGCCGTTCCGCGGTTATAAGGCCGGCATTCTGGAAGGCGGACATCGCGGGCCGTTCGCCGCACGCTGGCCGGGCATCGTCAAACCAGGCAGTCAGTGCGGACAGCTGATCAGTCTGGTTGACGTGATGGCGACCTGCGCCGAAATCACCGGCGCAAAAATCCCGGACAATGTTGCCGAAGACAGCTTCAGTTTTTTGCCGCTGCTCCAAGGTGAAAACCAGCCAATCCGCGAAGCGGTCATCACCCATTCCTCGGCGGGTGTGTTTGCCATTCAGCGCGGTGACTGGAAATTCATTGCCGGGCCGGCGGGAGGGCTTTACAACATGGACACAGATATCGGTGAAACCAAAAATCTTGCCGCGCAACATCCGGAGCTCGTGACAGAATTGACGGCATTGCTGAAAAAGCAGATAGACGCCGGACGCAGCACCCCCGGCCCGAAGCAGACCAATGATGTGCCGGTCGAAGTAATCAAAAAAAAGAACGACAGTAAAACAGAGGAGCCCGCCGCATGAAGACACGACATGACTTGCTGAAACTGACTGGACTCGGCGTTGCAACGCTGAGTTTTCCGATGCTTGGGCAGGCTGCAGAGGCACAAACAGCCTCACGGCCTAACATCCTTTTCATTGCCATTGACGATCTGCGCGACTGGGTCGGCTACCTTGGCAACGCGCAGGTCAAGACACCCAACCTCGACCGGCTCGCCGCCCGCGGTGTTTATTTCACCCGCAGCTACTGCGCCTCGCCCTGTTGCAACCCGTCGCGTTCAGCTTTGCTGACGGGCCTGCGGCCGGGCGCTACAGCGGTATACGGCAACGGGCACAACTTCCGGAATCTCGTCCCCGAGGGAACCGTCACGCTGCCGCGTCACTTCAAGGATAACGGCTACTACGTCGCCGGAGCCGGGAAAGTTTTTCACACCGGCTTCCTGTCCAGCGACTGGGACGATTATAAAACCGGAAAAGACGGACTGGGCAACGAGGACGATGCTCCGGGCGATGATACAGGTAAAGGCAGTCTCAAAGACGGCTGGGACAGCATCGGAGGCCTTGGGTTTGGCGCGCTCGACTGCGGAGACAAGGCTATGGGCGACTACCGGTCGGTCAGCTATATCCTCGCGAAACTCAGCGAACCGCATGCCAAACCGTTTTTTCTCGCCTGCGGACTCGTCAAGCCGCACATGCCGTGGTCCGTACCGAAAAAATATTACGATCTCTACCCGCTCGATAAAATTCAGCTTCCGAAGGTGCTGGAAAACGACCTCAACGACATCCCGCCCGCCGGCATTGCGCTGGCCAAACCCGATGAGGATCACGCCGCCGTCTTGAAGTCCGGACGCTGGAAAGAAGCCGTGCAAGCCTACCTTGCAACCATCACCTTCTGCGATGCGATGGTCGGGCGGCTGATTGACGGACTGGATCAAAGCACAAGCAAAGACAACACGATCATCTGTCTCTGGAGCGACCACGGCTGGATGCTCGGCGAAAAGCAGCACTGGCGTAAATTTGCGCTTTGGGAAGAGTCTGCGCGTGCACCCTATATGTGGATCGTCCCCGGCGTCACCAAACCCGGCGGCGTCTGCAACCGTACCGTGGACTACATGCAGATTTACCCGACGCTCTGCGATCTAGCCGGTCTGCCGCCACCGAAACAGGGTGAAGGGGAAAGCATCCGCACCCTGCTCGCCAAGCCCGACGCTCCGTGGGACAAGCCCGCCATCACCACCTGGCTGTACAACAACCATACGGTGCGTACCGAGCGGTGGCGTTACATTCGCTACGACGACGGCAGCGAAGAACTCTATGATCACGAGCGTGACCCGCTGGAGTGGAATAACCTCGCTCAAAACCCCGAATATGCTCCCGTCAAAGCCGATTTGAGCAAATGGGTGCCGAAAGAAAACAAGCCTTGGCCTGAACGCGTAGCAAAAGATCCCGCCCGGAAAAACCGTAAGGCCGACAGGAAGGGAAATGACGAATGAAAAAGCACTATGACTTATTAACGCTGACCAGTCTGGGCGCCGCCGCACTTTCTTTCCCGGCGCTTGGGAAAGAGGCTGCGCCATCCGCCCGTCCGAACATCCTTATTTTGATGGCTGACGACTGGGGCTGGCCGCACGCGTCGTTTTATGGCGACAAGGTGGTGAAAACTCCGGCGCTGGATCAGATCGCGCAAGACGGAGTGCTGTTCACTCATGCCTATTGCAGTGCGCCGTCGTGTGCGCCGTCACGGGCCGCGCTGCTCACCGGTCAGGATTTCTGGCGGCTCGAAGAAGGGGCGAATCTGCTCGGCACGCTGCCGGCGAAATTTGCTGTTTATCCCGAACTGCTTCAAAAAGCCGGCTACGCGGTTGCCTCTATTGGGAAAGGCTACTCTCCGGCCAATATCGAGGCCGGCGGACGGACAGCGAATCCCGCCGGACAATCGCTCACTCCGTCTATAAGCGCGGGAGGCTTCGAAAAATTTATCCAGAAACTTCCAGCCGATCAGCCGTTTTGTTTCTGGTTCGGCAGTCGCGATCCGCACCGTCCCTACAAAAAAGGTTCGGGTATAGCGGCCGGTATCGACCCGGCGAAGGTCCAGGTGCCGGGCTTTCTGCCGGATGTCCCGGAAGTGCGCAGTGACTTTTGCGACTATTACCTCATGGTGCAGAAATTTAATGACGACGCTATGAAGATCATCGATGTGTTGAAAAAATCCGGCCGGTACGACAACACGCTGATTTTCATCACTGGAGACAATGGATCTCCGTTCCCGCACGGCAAGACGCAGATCTACGAATGGGGCATGCACGAGCCGCTGGCTATTTGCTGGAAGGGGCGTTTTGCCGGAGGGCGAACGGTGGAGGATTACACCTGTTTTACTGACTTTGCTCCCACCATTCTTGAAGCCTCGGGACTGCCGGTGCCGGACGATATGACCGGAAAGAGTCTATTGCCGCTGCTGCTGTCCGGAAAGTCGGGACAGGTCGAGGCGGCGCGCGATGCCGTGGTGATCGGGCGGGAGCGGCATACGGGGAGTTACCCGATGCGCGCCATCCGCACGAAGGAGTTCTCTTACATCCGGAATTTCGCCACGGATCGCGATCCGAATCAGTACGGGCGCAATGTGGTATCTGCGGACTACATGATCAAGCACAAGGACGACAGCCCGGAGCTGAAGCGGCTTTACGCGGCCTCGTTCGGGCCGCGGCCGACCGAGGAACTTTATGATCTGCAAAAAGATCCTGATGAACTCACAAACCTGGCCGACCATCCGGAATATGCCGACATCAAAAAGAAACTGGCCGGCCGGCTGATGACCCGGCTGACAGAGACCTGCGATCCGCGCGCCCTCGGCAACGGCGAGGTATTCGACAATTACCGGACGTGGCAGGGAGACAATCTGCTGCCAACGGTTTCAGAACAAAAGCCCGGCGCGGAGGGTGAGTAAGGAGAATGCATTATGACAAACCTGCGGTGGAGCTTTATAAAACTGTCCGGACTCGGTGTTGCGATAGCGAGTCTTCCGGTGTCCGGCAGAACAGCAGCGCGGCCTAATATTGTTTTCATCCTGGCCGACGATCTCGGCTGGGCGGATGTCGGTTTTCACGGGCCGGATATCAAGACGCCGAATATTGATAAGCTTGCCGCCGAAGGCGTTAAGCTTGAGGCATTTTACGCACTGCCTGTCTGCACGCCCTCCCGTTCAGCCCTGATGACCGGGCGCTATCCGATCCGTTACGGACGGCAGTACAACGTGCTCCGTCCCGGAGCACAGATCGGGTTATCGCTCGACGAACGGCTACTGCCGCAGGCGCTGCATGAGGCCGGTTATGAAACGGCGATCTGCGGCAAGTGGCATCTTGGCGAATTCCAGCCGGCGTATCAGCCGATGCAGCGGGGATTCGATCACCAGTACCGTCTGGCCGAACCGGATAAAAAGTTTTCCCACCTTGTCGCGGCGGATAACGCCATGATACGGGACCGGACTGTTTGTTCAGACAAGGGATATCTCGCGCCGCTGTTCGCCCGCGAAGCCGTCCGGATGATTGAACAGCGTGATGCCGGCAAACCACTTTTTCTCTATGTGGCCTTTCACTCGCCGCACACTCCCGTTCTGTGCCCGCCGGAATATTCGGCCCCCTATGCGCATCTGGGCCCGACCCGCAGTGTTTATGCCGGCATGGTCGCTCAAATGGATGAAGGTATCGGGCAGATTGTTGCCGCGGTTGAACAGCATGGGATGCGCCAGAATACGCTTTTCATTTTCGGCAGCGACAATGGCGGGCTGATGACAAAAGGAGATCTTGCCAGTAACGGACCGCTCCGCGCAGGAAAGGGCTCCCTCTACGAAGGCGGTACCCGTGTCGTAGCTTTGG
>Ga0247840_10007514_pt1 | contig 15139 bp, 19 predicted proteins | sample LaCruzMarch2015__FD_192404 | JGI IMG/M metagenome (GOLD analysis project Ga0247840, IMG submission 192404) | Freshwater microbial communities from meromictic Lake La Cruz, Castile-La Mancha, Spain - LaCruzMarch2015_17m | ecosystem: Environmental > Aquatic > Freshwater > Lake | place: Spain...
CAATACATGGATCTTATTACCTTTATCTTGGTCATCGCAGCTTTCGTTCAGTTCGTTGAGATGTTCTTGAAGAAGTATTCTCCTGCCTTGTATAAGGCTTTGGGGATCTACTTGCCTTTGATTACCACAAACTGTGTCGTATTGTTTGTTACCTTAGATAACATCATCCAAGGCTTTGATTTCGTTCATATGTTGGTTTATTCTACAGCTGTTCCTACAGGCTTTATGTTGGTCTTGTATATCTTCTCGACCATTCGTGAACGTTTGGATCAATCGAATATCCCTAATGCCTTTAAAGGAAATCCTATCGCTTTGATCGTAGCTGCTTTGATGGCTGCCATCTTTACGAGCTTCGCTGGTTTGGTTTAAATCATGATGCCTTATATTACAGGAGGCTTATTTATCGCCGCTCTGGGTGGTTTCTATGCCTTAGCTTATGTGTTGAATTCTAGAACACCTATTCCTGAGAACTGTAAAGATCTTATGGTGGGGTGTTCATCGTGTAGTGCGGGCTTTTGCGGCCATCACCCATCCCAGAAAAGTGAGGAGAAATAATATGCTGAATGCCATCGTCATGATGATTGTCTTAGGTGCTGGATTAGGTTTACTCTTAGGTATCGCTGGTGTTTTCTTCACAGTTGAAGAAGATACTCGCGTCGAACAAATTACCGCGATGTTGCCTGGTCTTAATTGTGGTGCGTGTGGTTTTCCAGGGTGCAATGGTCTAGCCAATGCCTTGGTCTCTAAAGAAGCTACAGATCCTGCCCAATGCAAACCATCTACGACTGTTCAACGAGACAGAATCAAAGCCTTCATGGAAACAGGTGTTGATCCTGTAAGTTCTGCCCATTCTCATTCCGTATAAATTCAAGAGCCAAATAAGGCTCTTTTTTTTAGGATGTTCATCTTTTATCTCATAGACACAAATGAGGTCAAGCGATGAAAGGTATCATGATGGCATTTGGAATCTTTGTCTTAAGTATGGGTGTAACTTTAGGATTAATGTTTTATGTAAGTTTTGAGAATCTTAGACAAGATACAAGTTTTAGTTTAAAGCAAGCTCTTTCAGAGACGATGATTCAACTGGATGAATTGAGTCCTTCTCTTAGAAGCGATAAAGCTTTAGTATTATTCATCGATAATTTTTCTTTGAGAAAGAAAACAAGTGTTTCATATCAAGTCGATCTTATGGGCTTTATTTCCGATCCTTTAGCGTTACGGATCAAGATCACTGCGAAAGACACAGCTTCTCTTTTTGATTTGGAGATCATCACAGAAGAAACCATGATCGAGGTAGAAGAATGAAGAAAGATAGACTTGTATTAGGTGGTCTAGTGATAGGGCTTCTAAGCGTGAGTTATCTAGGATCTAAGATCTACATCGATGGACGTTTGAACTTGATCGATGTCCCTGTAGCTTCATCTACTTTATCCCCAAGAACTTTGATCAAGATAGAAGATATAACTATGGTGAAGATGCCTAAGGCTTATCTTTCGCCATCGATCGTACTTGATCCTCAAGCGTTGATAGGAAAGTATACCTTGATCACTTCTGAGATTCCTTTAGGTAGTGTCTTTTATAGCTCATTAGTGGAGACCTTAGAGAATGCGAAGGATTATCCTAGCCTACTGCTTCATGAGAAACAAGTTGTCTACGCACTGGATGTCGATCTAAAAATGACCTCAGGGAATACTTTACAGCCTTTTCAAAAGGTAGATCTATATGTCGCAATGGTTCATAATCGATTAACGATCGTAGATCGTTTGATCTCCAACGTCCGTATTTTAAGCTTGAAAGATAAAAACGGAAAAGATCTAGAAAAGGCAACGGATATCCCAAAGATCATGTTGATTGCATTGGATCAAGAACTGGTACCTTTATTGACGAAGGCCATTGAACTAGGTGATCTTATCATTACTCCCATCTCAAAAGATGACAGTCTAGAAGAATGCATATTGATCGAAAAGACGACCTTACTTAAGGTTCTGTATGAACGATGATTTTGATTTTGGACTACTAAACCCTTGGATCAAAGATGATCAAATCACCGACATCAACTACAATGGAAAACAAGTCTGGGTCGATCATCTTCAAAAAGGAAGATACCCAATAGAACCTTTTAGTGCCCATGATTTTATGCAGGCTCTTGCGTATAAGATCGCTAACTATGTCAACTTGCCTTTTAATATAAGTTCACCTATTTTAGAAGCTGAAACTAAAGAACTTAGGATAAGTATGATCCATCAAAGCGTATGTCGAAGTGGTTTATCCATTTCCATTAGAAAGACCCCAGCTTTGCTTAGGATCACTGATCTTATGATGAAGACCTATGCACCAATGTGGGTCATCGATCTTCTAAAGACAGCCGTAAAGTCTAGGGCGAATATTTTGATCAGTGGACTTCCTGGAAGTGGTAAAACAGAGCTCGTGAAGTATCTTATGAAGAACATTCCCGCATCTCAAAGGGTCATTACGATCGAAGATAGTTTAGAACTTAGATATGGTGAAATACATCCTTTAAAAGATCACGTCATGATCAAAGTCAGTGAGCTTTTTGATTATGAAGCAGCCATCAAAGCTGCCTTAAGACAAAGACCAGATTGGATCTGTGTTTCTGAGGTAAGAGGAAGAGAAGTCATGCAACTCATTCAGAGTTGTTCAACAGGAGCCAGTGTACTTAGTACGGTCCATGCTGAAAATGCTCACTCTATTCCTCAACGTCTATTACACATGATGCCTGATGTCGATGTGACCAATCCAACACTTTTGGCTTTGGTTCATTCTACGATCGACTTAGGAATTCATTTAGAGATCCAAAGCTCATCAAAAGGGATAAAAAGAAAAATCAAAGAGATCGTTTACTTCTATCTTGATGAAGACTTCAAATCGAAAAGCTTATTGATCTATAGCGATGAAGAAAAGGGTAATGAGCTTCATTATGAAGACTTACCTAAGAAGGGAATACATCATGAGGGCTAAAGGATGGGCTTGGTTTATAAGACATGGGGCTTTAAGTTTTGGATGTGCATTTATTTTCTATGCATTAAGTAGTTTATTAGGATTAGGCTCATTCTATCTTTTCATCGTTACAAGTGGGGCTTTTGGATTAGGGATATGGATCTCTATAACTGAAGCTAAAACAAAGAAACATGAAGAAGAATTCTATATGATGGTTGATTTCTTTCAGCAAGTCTTAGCCCTGTTTAAACATCATCCTAAGATCTACTTCAGTTTTACAGAAAGCATCAACCTCACCAAAGGAGATCTAAAAGAAGCCCTTGAGAAATGGATCGATGATCTTCAAGAAGGAAGATCATTGAACGATTCAGCACGATCTTTCTTAAATGCCTATCCTCATTTCGTCATAGGAAATCTTATCCATTTGATGGTGGCAGTAGAGTTGTTTGGGACCCATGACTATGGCTTAAGTTTAGACATCATCCAAGATGACATCGAAGAATGGGCAGAAGATACGATCTTGTATAAACAGATGGAGAAACAACAACGTAATCGAATTGTCTTATTGAGTTTATTTTCTTTGATCATTGCGTATTTTAGTCAATCGATGCTAAAGAAAACAGGACTACAGACTCAGATGGAACTTACAGATGTCGCACTCTTGATTTTTCTTATGATGATTGAGATCACGATTGGGGTCGTTCAGCATCTCTTATCTTCCCAATGGATAGAAAGAAGCGAAGAAATATGGAGAACTTGATCGTTCATTGGATCATTCTATTCATTTGGATGGCTTTAGATCCTTTCTTAGAAACATTGTTTAGTAAGCTTTCTCATAAAAGCGTTGAACACTTTTTCTTGATTCTTGAAAAGGATAATGTTGATTTATGGCAAAGAAGAAGGTATGAGAAGAGTCATCGTTTAAGATGGGTTTGGTTGATCAGTGTGGTATGGGTCAAAGGCTTTCAGTTTGATGTCTTATGCTTAAGTATGATCTTTATGAGCTATATGATGCCTTGGATAAGCTTACGCTCTGAGGTCAATAAACAAGCAGAATTGATTAGATATCAGTTTCCTATCTACTTAAGACAGTTACAGATCTTACTACAAAACAATACTGTCGTTAAGGCCATAGAATTATCGATCCCACAAGCACCATCTTACTTACGCAAGGAACTTAAATCCCTTCATGAGCGATTGATGGCTGAACCAGGTCGATTGGGCTCTTATACAGCCTTTATGAGCCATTTGGAGCAATCTGAGATCCAAAGGGCTATGAAATGGCTCTATCGATTTGAGAATACTGGTCAAAGAGATGCTTCAAGGCAGTTTAATCGAATGATTGCCTCGACTTCTAAATGGTTAAGGCAAGAACGGCAGTACGCTAAACAAAAACGTCTGATGATCAGTCAGTGGTTAGGTATGATTCCTTTGATTGGGGTCACCTTAGTATTTATCAGTGCCATGATGAGTGTCTTGATGACGATGTTTGAAAGGAGGTGAAATGATGAAAGCATTTTTTGAAGAATATGGTTTGGTATTGGTCGTTACCGTAATCGCTACCGGTATGATCGTTTTCTCAGAAGGATTCAAAACGACCATGCAAGAAACTCTACAGGATCAGTGGACAGCCATGACCACCAATAGTTAATGAAAGGCGCTTTTGAATTGGGTTTGGTCTTCTTATTTGGGATGATGTTTGTGATCTTAGGTATGAGCTTTAGTCAAGTGATCTTGACTCAAAATCAAGCTCGTATCTATGGAGAAACCATTCTTACTTTGATAGAACATCAAAATCGATACGATGACTCCGTGAAGGCCCTCATTTTAACCCATCCTATCCAGTGTAGTGTATGTACATCTACAGTTACCCAAGATGCGTTGACCCAACGTTATATGATCAAGGTAACCTATCCATTAAGCATTCCTCTGCTTAACTATCAAAAGTCCGGGCTGATTCAATTGATCACTCGGCCGATGAACCGGTAAACGCCGGTTTTTCTTATGGTATAATTAAACTATGCTACTTACCATCGACATAGGGAATTCAAACATCGTGGTCGTCTGTTATGATGACCATAAAAAACTTCGTTTTGATGCGCGTTATGAAACCGTCAAAGAAAACGTAAAAGACTACTATACCCAATGGATCACTCATGAACTCTTACCACTTAAAGGAAAACTGGATATTGATCGTTTTATCTTAAGCTCTGTGGTTCCTAAAGTTACTTTAGAATTCTTTGGTTTATTAAAAGAGATCCTTAAAATAGAAGGGTCCAATTGTACTTTAGACTTGGTAAAAGATTTCGAAGTCAAATTGACTCAACCCAGTGATATAGGAGCTGACTTTATCGCAACCAGTTATGGGGCTATGGCGAAATATCCTTTGCCTTGTGTTATCGCAGATTTAGGTTCTGCGACCAAACTGAGTGCCATAAGCAAGGATTTCGTTTTTGAAGGAGGCGTCATCTTACCTGGGATAAAGATCTCACGAGATGCCTTGAATTCTTTTATTCCTCATTTACCAACCATCTCAATCGAAGTCCCTAAAACCGTCATAGGTAAAGATACGATCCATGCGATGGAATCGGGTCTAATGTATGGACACATAGATTCTGTCATTGGAATCGCTGAACGTATGGCCATAGAACTCAAACATAAGACCACTAAGATCTTAACAGGTGGTTTCTCTAATGTGGTTTATCCTTATCTACCTGAGTTTAAATTCGAACCTTTTTTACTCAATGAAGGTCTCTATGAGATCGATCGAAGGTCTCATCACATTTAGTCTTTACAAGCCGCCTATTATAGGTTAAAATTAACAGGCGCACAAAGTTTATGGCGGTCGTGGCGAAGTTGGTTAACGCATCGGATTGTGGCTCCGACACTCGCGGGTTCGAGCCCCGTCGGTCGCCCCATTTGTTCGCAAAACTCTACAGCAATCTGTAGAGTTTTTTATTTAACTAAGCTTTAGGCAGAATCCTGTTTTTTATTTAGAAAAGACTATACTATAAGAGAAGAGAGATTAATAAAGGAGGAAGTATGAAAAAAGAAAACAAGAAAAAGAATAAAGTAACTCTATCGATTAAGATCTATGGTCAACCTTTACCTTTAGTTAAAGGAGAAACCTTGGCTGAAGGTGTGATTGTGGAACCTCATGCAGACTATGGTTTGCTTAATGAAGAAAGTAACGAAGAGACTAAAACGAAATAGAATAAAAAAAGATGATTCATTTGAATCATCTTTTTAGTGATTATAGTGCTTTTCCTTCTGAACCCAAGACTTCTTTGATCTTATGCATAACGACGTCTTTAACGTTCTTACGTCCTACTTTTAAGTAAGTTCTAGGATCAAATACATCTGGTTTTTCAGTGAAGATCTGACGGATACCGGCAGTCATCGCTAAACGAAGGTCAGAGTCGATGTTGATCTTGCAGACCGCAGAACGGGCAGCTTGTCTTAACATTTCTTCAGGGATACCAATCGCATCTTCCATCTTACCGCCGTTGGCTTGGATGATTTTAACGTATTCTTGAGAAACGCTAGATGCACCATGAAGTACGATAGGGAAGTTAGGCAATCTACGAGAAACTTCTTCCAAGATATCAAAACGCAATAAAGGTTTTTGTCCTGGTTTGAATTTGAAGGCACCGTGACTTGTCCCAATGGCGATGGCCAAGGAATCACATCCGGTCTTCGTAACGAATTCTACGACATCATCTGGGTTAGTATAACTGTGGTGTTCTACGTTGATGTCATCTTCGACACCAGCCAATTGTCCAAGTTCGCCTTCGACTGTAATGTATGGGTCGTGAGCGTGAGCGTATTCAACTACTTTCTTGGTCAAGGCAATGTTTTCTGCGAATGGTAAGTGGGATCCATCGATCATAACCGATGTGAAGCCTGAATCGATACATGCTTTGCAGGTTTCGAAACTATCACCATGGTCTAAATGTAAAGCGATAGGGATATTACTGTCTAATAAAGCGGCTTCTACCAATTTGGTCAAATAGACCGGTTTGGCATAATCTCTAGCGCCTTTGGACACTTGTAGAATAACGGGTGATTTTAGCTCATTGGCTGCTTCAACGATCGCCTGGACAATTTCCATGTTGTTGACGTTGAATGCACCAATCGCGTAGCCTCCCTCGTAGGCTTTTTTAAACATCTCTTTGGTTGAAACTAAAGGCATTTTGTAAATTCCTCCTGTAATTTATTATAAATGTTTTCAGTCGGCTTGTATACTAAGATGAAACAAGTTAAGCCCCCTCATTGTAATATTGTCATAAAATAAGTATAATAGTCATGTTAAAAGAGGTTCAACTATGAGTGAAAAAAAAGTATTGGTAGAGATTTCAGCGAGACATGTCCATGTGACGCAAGCTGATCTTGAAACCTTGTTTGGAATCGGTGCAGTGCTACATCCTAAAAAAAATCTATCTCAACCAGGACAATATGCTTCTGAAGAAAAAGTAGAACTCGTTGGACCTAAGTCCAGCATCAAAAATGTATCTATATTAGGACCTTGTCGTAATGCTTCTCAAGCAGAAGTTTCTTTGACAGATGCGAGAACCTTAGGCGTAAGTGCTTTGGTTAGAGAATCAGGAAGTATCGAAGGAACCGTCGGGATCACTTTAGTCGGTCCAGCAGGTAGCGTCGTTTTAAGTAAAGGTTTGATCGCAGCGAAACGTCATATTCATTTGACCCCTGAAGTTGCGGCTCAATTTGGAGTAAAGAATACCCAAATCGTAAGTGTTAAAGTCGGAGCGAATGAACGCTCAACGACTTTCGGAGATGTTGTTATTCGTATCAGTGAAAAGTTTGCCCCAGCCATGCACATCGATACTGATGAAGCCAATGCGGCCGGTCTCTCGGGAGAATCCTGGGGAGAAGTTGTGGTTGAATAAGTCGCATTGCGACTTTTTTAATGATATGACCTTTCTACCTATCTCAAAAAAAGACATGATTCAAAGAGGACTGGAAACAGTCGATTTTGTCTTGATCAGTGGAGATGCTTATGTCGATCATCCATCCTTTGGGACAGCCATCATCGGTAGGGTATTAGAAGCACACGGTTATACCGTTGCGATCTGTGCTCAACCTGATTGGCACAACGATGAGATCCTTAAACAATATGGGATGCCTAATCTAGCCTATATGGTCACTGCAGGCAACATCGATTCGATGGTCAATCATTATACAGTCAATCGTAAAAAAAGAGATAAAGATTATTATACAGACAATGGGATCATGGGTAAACGTCCTGATCGAGCTACCATCGTCTATAGCCAATGGATTCGTAAACTTCATCCTAAAGCACCGATCATTATCGGTGGTATAGAAGCATCCCTTAGACGTATGAGTCATTATGATTATTGGGATGATAAAGTAAGATCTTCTATTTTAATGGATTCCACAGCGGATCTTTTAGTCTATGGTATGGCAGAAAACATCATCGTTGAGATCGCTGATGCCTTAAAAGGAGCCATACCGATCGATGAGATCACATATATTAGAGGTACTGTTTGGAAAACAAAGACCAAAGATAATCCTGATAAGGCCATCCTTTTACCATCTTTCTTAGAAGTCAAAGATGATAAAAAGAAATACACAGAAAGTTTCTTACTTCAATATCGTAATACAGATGCCTTTACAGGCATGCCTTTGGTTGAAGCTTATGGGAATGTTAGGATCATTCAAAACAAACCTGCTTTTGCCTTAACTCAAGCTGAAATGGATTGGGTCTATGCTTTGCCTTTTGAACGAAAATTCCATCCGTCTTATACCAATATCCCAGCCATAGAAGAAGTGCAGTTTTCACTCATCTCGAATCGAGGTTGTTTTGGGTCGTGTAATTTCTGTGCGATCACTCAACATCAAGGTCGTATGATCACCTCAAGAAGCACTCCGTCTTTGGTAGAAGAAGCCACCAAGATCACCCAAATGCCTAATTTTAAAGGTTATATCCATGATGTAGGAGGACCTACAGCCAACTTCCATCAAGTCAGTTGTCAGAAACAGTTGACCTTAGGAACCTGTAAAAATAAAGATTGTCTACATCCTCAGCCTTGTACTCAACTTGAAGTCAGTCATGAGAAATATCTGGATGCCTTAAGACAATTAAGAGCCATTCCTAAAATAAAGAAAGTATTTATTAGATCGGGTATTAGATATGATTATCTTGTGTTTGATAAAAATGAAAGCTTCTTCGATGAGCTTATCCAACATCATATCTCAGGTCAACTTAAGGTTGCCCCTGAACATGTCTCCGCCCGTGTTTTAGATAAGATGGGCAAGCCTTCCTTTGAACTCTATGATAAATTCGTAAAGAAATACGAAGCCAAGAATAAACAATTCAATAAAGATCAATATCTGGTGCCTTATTTGATCTCTTCTCATCCAGGATCTGATCTAAAAGATGCGGTAGAATTGGCGCTTTATCTTAAAAAGATAGGTCATCAACCTCAACAAGTCCAAGACTTCTATCCAACCCCATTTACGGCATCGACTTGTATGTATTATACTGAAATGGATCCCTTTACTGGTCAAAAGATCTATGTCGCTAAGACTGTTAAAGATAAGACTCTACAAAGAGTCTTGATGCAATATGCTAATCCTAAGAATCAACATTTGGTATTTGAAGCTCTTAAACAAGCCAACCGGCTTGATCTGGTCGGCTTTGGTAAACATTGCCTAATAAGGCCATTACCTCAAAGGAGAACACATGTTAATACAAAGTAAACGAGTTTGGATCGTAGAACAATGGGTTCCTGCCCAAATCGAAATCGAAGGAGAACTCATCGTCGCCATATGGCCTTATGGATCTAAGAAAGTCGATAAAGATTACGGAGATAAACGTATCTATCCTGGTTTCATCGATATTCATTGTCATGGAGCTTTTGGATTTGATACCAACGAAGCCAGTCCTGATGGATTGAAGATGTGGTTAAAAGAAGCACCTAAAGAAGGTTTGACTTCATTATGTCCTACCACCATCACTCAAAGTGAAACCATTTTAACCAAAGCTTTAAAAAACGTTGCGTTGATCGCAAGTGAAGTTCCTGTTGGGGCGAGGATCGTCGGTGTTCATTTTGAAGGACCTTATCTTAATACGGCCTTTAAAGGAGCTCAACCAGAACCTTTCATCGTTAAACCTGATGTTGAACAATTCAAGAAATATCAAAGAGCGGCTAAAAACCTTATCAAGGTCATTACTTTAGCGCCCGAAAAAGACGAAGGATTAGAATTGACTCGTTACTTAAGTGGTCATGGGGTCTCCGTTCATCTAGGACATTCAGGGGCTACTTATAATGAAGCTCTCTTTGCGTTCGCCAATGGGGCCAATGGGTTGACCCATACTTTCAATGCGATGACAGCGTTTAATCATAGAGAACCTGGTCTAGTTGGGGCAGCGCTTCGTTTAGGTTCTGTATACGCGGAAATCATCAGTGATGGGAATCATGTCAGTTGGCCAGCCATCAATGTCTTATATAAAGCCAAAGGCAAGGATCATTGTGTAATGATCACCGATGCCTTATGTTCAAAAGGTATGCCTGCGGGTAGGGTTGTCTTTGGTGGACAAGCCATCGATATAAGACCTAATGGAGGTGCTTATTTAGCGGATACGAATACCTTAGCTGGATCAACCTTATCGTACAATAAAGGCTTAAGAAACTTGATTGAAAATGCAGGAGTCGATGAGGTCAGTGCGATCAATTCAGCCACCATCAATCCAGCGAAGGTCTTAAGGATTGCAGATCGTTGTGGTAAGATCCAAGCGCATTATGAAGCAGATCTTACAGTATTGGATCAGGATTACACTGTATTGGCAACCTACGTCAAAGGACAGGTTGTTTATACCGTATAATAAACTTAAAAGGGACCCCAAATGAAACACATCTTTATCATCAATCCGGTTTCAGGACATGGACGCTCATCAAAGCTCGTGCCTTGGATCCAAGCGTATTTCATGAACAGAGAAGACGAGTATCAGATCCATATGACCACGGGGAAAGGTCATGCGAGCGAATTGGCAGCTCAGTATAGTGTCAAAGATGATGTTACTGTATATGCTTGTGGAGGAGACGGAACAGCCTATGAAGTGCTTAATGGAATCCAAAAAGGGGTTCCTATGGCAGTTATTCCTTCAGGAACAGGCAATGATTTTACGCGTAGTTTTCAATATCCAAAACACTTAAAAGATCTAAAAGAAATCTTGATCCAAACCATTGAAGGACGTAATGTCCAAATCGATATCGGTGAAGCCAATGGGATCCTCTTCCATAACTGCACTACTATGGGACTGGATGCTAAGGTCACCATCAAAGCTGAAAAGGTAGGTAAGAAACTTCTCTTACCAAGTAAACTTGTCTATATCGTCAGTCTATTTCTGACCTTAAAAGAAAGAGCGCCTATTGAACTTCATCTCACTTTAGATGGGAAGACCACCGTTCATCAGATGATCTTATGTGCCGTTATGAATGGGAAATATTATGGGGGAGGATTTAAACCCACCCCAGATGCTTCTGTTCAAGATGGCTTATTCGATGTTTGCTTGGTCGATTACTGTAATTTAGGTACCATCTTAAGACTCTTACCTAAGTATATGTTTGGGACCCATACCCATGAGAAACAAGCCCATTTCTATAAAGCAGATAAAGTAGAAATCAAAACACCTAAAGAAGCCATAGCGTCTCAGATCGATGGGGAAGTCTTCCATCTTCAAGAATATAAGTTCATTATGCATCCAAAATGGCTCACAGCCAGAGTCCCGCAAAACTGCGAGATCCACTAAGGAGAATCATGTTTAAGATCCATGTGTATAAAACAGTCGATGAAGTCAGTCAAAAAGCCTTTGAGATCGTCAATGAGATCGTTAAAAGCAATCATCCAGTCACATTAGGTTTAGCGACAGGATCTTCACCTGTAGGGATGTATGCCCGTTTGGTGAAGGATCATGAAGAAAACAAGACCACTTATAAAAACGTAACGACCTATAATCTGGATGAATATGTAGGTCTACCTAAAGGTCATACCCAAAGTTATCTTACCTTTATGAATGAGAACCTCTTTGATTATGTCGATATCCAAAGAAAAAACATCCATATGCCTAGTGCTCATAGCGATGATCTAAAGAAAGACGCTCAAGAATACAGTAAAGCTGTATTAGCTGCTCATGTCGATGTACAGGTCCTAGGAGTGGGTTCTAACGGTCATATCGGCTTTAATGAACCTGGAACACCTTTTGATTCAATTACGCATGTCGTGGCTTTAAAAGACGAAACACGACAAGATAATGCTCGTTTCTTCAGCAGTATCGATGAAGTCCCTGAATATGCAGTATCTATGGGCATTACTGAAATCATGGCCGCTAAAAAGATCGTCCTTATTGCGATAGGAAATAAAAAAGCCTTGGCTGTAAAAGAAATGATCCATGGGAAAATCAGAGAAGAAGTGCCTTGTACCATCTTGCAGAAACATCCAGATGTCGTCTTGATCCTGGATAAGGAAGCTGCCAGTTTATTAGATGATTAAACTCTTTGTCAGTGATCTTGATGGAACGATGTTATCCAACTCTAAGACCATCTCCAATGAAAATAAAGAAGCCGTCATCAAAGCTCAAGAGATGGGTGTTAAAGTCATCTTAGCAACTGGAAGAGGTATGGATTCAACCATCGCTTACGCCAAAGAACTTCAAATGGATAAGTATGGTGGATATCTTGTCACCAACAATGGTCAACAGATGTATGATTGTACCAGTCAATATCTTCAAACCAATGGGGTCATCTCCGCGAAAGACGCTCAAGAAGCGTTTAAAGTAGCGAAAGAGTATCATCTTCAACTCATCTTATCTTCAGCCCATGGCTTGGCTTTCTATACCCCTAAAGAATTGGTACCAGTAAGAGCTCTTTATCAAGTCATCAATAAGATATTGCCTTATTTTGGTTTTATCTTTCAACACTTCAATTTTCTTCAACTCTTTGGATTTCTAAAATCAAGTCATCTAAGAATGCTAAAAAGCGTCGATGATGTCGTAGGTGAATATCAAAAAGCAGGTTTCGCTCATATAGGACCTAAGATGCAAAAGGTAGAACCCATCATAAGAGAAAGACTCTCAGCGAATCTTGAACTGATGAGAGTTGGTGGTCTATGGATCGATGGTTCTCCTAAAGGCATTACCAAGCTTACAGGCATCCAACAAGTCATGGCCATACATCACATCAACTATGATGAAGTCATGACCGTAGGAGACTCCCAAAACGATCTCACGATGATCCATGCTTTCCCAAAAGGAATCGCGATGGGCAACGCAGAAGAGGAGATCCTAAACATCGCTTCTGAGGTCACTTTGACCAACTCTCAAAACGGAGTCGCTCACATCATCAACAAGTATATTTTGAATCAGTCATAAACAATGCATTAAAAATATCTTGTGCTATACTAAAATCACTTGGAGGTAACAAAACATATGAAAGTAGTCAACTCAACAGAATTCAAAAGTGCCATTGCGAAAGGTGTCACCCTCGTCGATTTTTACGCCGATTGGTGTGGTCCTTGTAAGATGATTGCCCCTGTCTTAGAACAGCTCTCAACTGAGTTCGAAGGCAAGGCTCACATCGTTAAATTGGATGTAGATGCATCACCTGATGTCGCACAAAGCTTTGGTGTCATGTCTATTCCTACCTTGATCGTCTTTAAAGATGGTGAAGCTGTAGGCAAGGCTGTCGGTTTTCAACAAAAGGCCCAATTGGCCGCATTGATCAACAGAGCTTTATAGTCAAATAAACAAGAGATCTTAGTGGTCTCTTTTTTTTATTAAAATAAATAAAAAAAATCTTGCATCTGCGAGATTTTTTTGTATAATATTCCTGTTTAGTAAAAACATATTATTTGTTTACTTTTACTAAACTAAGAAAGGGCCTCATGAACATTGGTCAACGTATAAATCGCTTACGACTAAAAAACGATCTGACCCTAGATGAATTGGCCAGTCGTACAGAGCTTACCAAAGGCTTTATCTCTCAATTGGAAAGAGATCTGACTTCACCGTCGATCGCAACATTAGAAGATATCGCTGGAGCATTAGGTCTCTCCTTGGCTCAATTCTTTCAAGAAGACATCGATGAGAAGATCGTATTTTCTCAAAGTGATTTCTTCATCGATGAAAAAGAAGGATCCATCCTACATTGGATCGTTCCCAACGCCAAAAAGAATGCGATGGAGCCATTATTGATCGAGGTCTTGCCTCATCAATCCTCCTTTGAAGTTCCACCTCACAGTGGAGAAGAATTCGGTTATGTGCTTAGTGGTAAACTAAGCCTAGTCCAAAACGGAAAAGCAACAGTCCTTAAAAAGGGCCAAACCTTCTACGTTAAAGGAACACATAGTCATGTATTACGTAACGATAGTGATAGTAAAGCCAGTGTAGTCTGGGTCAGTACCCCACCGATCTTCTAAGGAGAACCACATGAGACAATTGATCGAATTTAAAAATGTAGTCAAAGAATTCAACGGCGTATTGGTCCTAAAAGGCATCAATCTCGTCATCCACGAAAATGAGTTCGTTACTTTACTGGGACCTTCTGGTTGCGGTAAGACAACTCTACTCAGGATCTTAGGAGGATTTTTATCTCAAAGCGAAGGGGAAGTCTTCTTCGATGGGATAGAGATCAGTAATGTCCCTCCTTATAAAAGAGAAATCAACACCGTATTTCAACGCTATGCTTTGTTTCCACATATGAATGTGTATGACAACATCGCATTTGGCTTAAACATCAAAAAACAAGATAAGAATACGATCAAACAAAAAGTAACTCGTATGCTTAAATTGGTTGGTCTAGAAGGTTATGAAAATCGTCCTGTTACTTTGATGTCAGGGGGTCAGCAACAACGTGTTGCGATCGCTCGTGCTTTGGTCAATGAACCTATGGTCCTTCTATTAGATGAACCTTTAGGAGCATTAGATCTTAAGCTTCGTAAAGAAATGCAGCATGAACTGAAGAAAATCCAACAAGAAGTTGGGATCACCTTCATCTATGTCACCCATGATCAAGAAGAAGCTTTGACCATGTCAGATACCATCGTCGTTATGAACAATGGCGAGATCCAACAGATCGGAACACCTACCGACATCTACAACGAACCTGAAAATCGTTTCGTTGCGGACTTCATCGGTGAATCC
>Ga0247840_10007515_pt1 | contig 15138 bp, 21 predicted proteins | sample LaCruzMarch2015__FD_192404 | JGI IMG/M metagenome (GOLD analysis project Ga0247840, IMG submission 192404) | Freshwater microbial communities from meromictic Lake La Cruz, Castile-La Mancha, Spain - LaCruzMarch2015_17m | ecosystem: Environmental > Aquatic > Freshwater > Lake | place: Spain...
CTTGATTTTGAGTGATATTTTGAGTTTGAGTAGAACTATAAGATGCGTATATAGGAGGCTGTTTGTAAGTATTCAATAAAAGCGAATTGATTGGACGTATAGATAAAGCCATTTTATTCATATATAAATATATTATTTTATTTATTTAGTACACACAGGACACCTTCTCAAATTCTCTTCACCTTCATACTTGTTCTTGTAATACTTATCCCACTCCTCCCATCTTTGAAGCCATATCTTAACCAGTGGTAATTCTGTATGCCACTTTATATGTCCTGGCTGCTCGTAATAATCCTTCTTTACAATCTCCGAATAGGGAAACTTGGGCTCATTCTCTCGGTAAGGACCAATATGAAATCTCTTGAAACAATCCACGCATATATAGTGTTCGCAGTTAGGCAATTTGACGCACACTTTTTCGTACATACAAACAGGACACTCTTCCCCACTGTATTTAAATTTTAGTTTTTCAAACTTTTCATAACACGGTAAACATGTTCCTTTTGTTGAGTCTAAAAGCCATTTGGGTCTTATAGCGCCGCAAATAATATTATTATGACACTTTAGAGGAGTACAATTGTATAAGCAGAGTATACCTCTTTTTTTGTAGGTATTAGAGTCAAATTTTTGCTCTAGACATTCGCCATTTCCATTACAAAATTCCGAGTTCATTTGTATAAGGTTAATTATATAAATGAAATAAAAGTTTAATTGTGTTTAAAATATAGATTTGATGAACCATTTTTTTCCATTACTTACAAGACGGACATATTTACCGCTAATGCTTGGTAATATTTTATTTGATATTTGTCTGTCGAGTTGGCGTATATCGTTATTAACAGATAAGACTTCTTGATTTTGTATGTTTCTCATGATTATTTCTTTACGGCCCCATTCTGAGGGCCAGTCAGAAGGATTGGGTAAAGTGACTTGGGTTGAGCTTTCTTTGTTATTTACAATAAAATAACATTGATAATTCAGTACTTTAAAATCTGTAGTTTTGACAATAGGAGGATATTTATTGAACTCGTTGTAGTTCCATGAGATATCCCAGTTTTCTTTTATAAATTCTTTTCTAGTGGTGGTAGAAGAGATGGCAAGAGACTCTTTTGTAATCTCAGAGTTAATAAACGACACATCCTTAGATTCAAGATGAGTGCTATGGTAAGTATTAAAAGAAGAATATTTAAGACTTGGATCTTCCATTTTACATTATATCTAAAACTTTTTTAAATTAAATATACATAATTACATAATTAAAATAGCCATGTCGGTCATTATTGATAATTTGATTCTGTCTTCTATTAGCGAGATCCTAAACAATGGTGAAATGTTTGGAAAAACAAAATTTCATATCAATGCAGCGCAAGAGGTAGAAAATAAGTTTAACATCCATGGGATGGTTCATATAGATTTAAATTGGTATGATTCTCCTATGCAGGATATAAATGAAAATGGTTTGTTATTTCATTTGGTAAAGATGATGGACGGGTATCTTAGTTGCGGGAAACAAGTGGTTGTAAATTGTTTTGCGGGTGTATCTCGCAGCACGACTGTTGTTCTTGCTTATTTGATGTATAAGAATAAATGGAGTTTAGAAGAGGCTCTTGATTTTGTGATTGATAAAAGGCCTATTGTCGATCCTAATGAAGGGTTCATTTGTCAACTCTATAATATACAAGATTCTCTTCATAGATTAGATGAGGATTATAATAAATTGTGTGCTAATTTTGAGAATAAAACTACTGCTAAATTAGTGATGGAAATAGCAGATACTTGTAAGATACCTTGTGTGGATAAACTTTTGAAGAGAGAATTAACTGGGTTTGATATGCCGGAAAATGAGCGTAAATTTTTATTTTTTATTTGAGTAATTAATTTTTATGATTTTTATATTTACCTTAAGTTATATGAAATTTACCAATTGGAATATAGTAATCTATGTATGTTTATTATTGTTTCTTACAATAGAAACGGTAAGGAGTTTGTTACATATGTTATTACCAGATGGGGGTGCTAGTTCTATTGCTGGAATAGATACTACAGGAAATAATGGTTCAAACCTAATTGGAATCTTTGGACAATGGGGTACAACTCAGTTAGTATTGGTGATTTTATACTGGATCTTATTTATTTATGATAAATCCTATACGACGCTTATTTTTGGTTTATTAGCATTGGAATATCTTCTTAGAATTGTAGAAGGACGGATTAAACCATTACAAACATCCAAAAAACCACCAGGTGCTGTTCTGTCTTATGTAGCATTACCATTAAGTATTATTTTAATGATTTGTAGTTATCGTATACATGGGAAATGGATATAAAAAAGCCATTTTATAAAGGATGAATAAATATAAGATGAAATACGTTTAAACGTATTTTAAAATTTTTTACTTTTAATCTTTGTATATTTTTATCAAATATGCAAAGGTACAACCAAACCAAGAAAAGAAAATCTAAGAAATCAACTTACAGAATGATGGAAGATGATGAAGAGTTAATAGAAGCTCCTGAGATGAGATGCGTATCCGAGATTTTTATTCAAAGTTTATACAATATACTGAGACAAGGACAAAATAACAATTGCTTTTTAGAAGGAGCTTTTGTGATTTCCGATCAGGACGGAAGAGTTTTGGAATCTCTTATAAATACCTGCTTTAACAATGACGGTAATCCTCTCAATACAATGAGACCTTCTTGGGGAGGAGTTATTACACATGACGCGTTTTTAAATCCTGAGAGTTTTAGGAACGTCCATAGAGGAAGTAGATTAGATTTGGAGTTTTTAGCACAAAAAAATATAACCAATATAGGCCAATACTACAATTCTTTCAATCAATACGAGAACGATATACGCGATATAAATGCCGATATAACTGAACTAACTTTCCTGTGTAATCCAGCATGTAGACAAAATCCTAATTTAGAAGAATGTATTGAAACTCGTAGAAAAGTGAAGCGTGTTATTCTCTTCTATCCTTTTATGGTTGTTAAAAATGCTGCTAGTCCTGCTAATGAAATAAGAAAGCGATATATTTATTTGAAATTGGAAGATTCTCATGCAGTAAGCCTTCAGCATGTGTTAAGCGCTAGTCAAGCTTATACAAATCCTGTATCCTCAGATAGTAGTGGATTTGATTATAGGCGAGAAAGACTTAAAAGATCTGACGAGGATAGATACAAGGCGGTTTTAAGAGAAAAGGATCAGTCTTTTTATTATGATTTATTTTATATTGGGAGAAATAACGAGGGAGTTAGATTTTATAATGACTATGTAAGATCTAATGATGAGTTCTTTGTGCCTCAGGAGATGACGGATAGGATATTTGAGGAATTATAAAAAAAAATATTTACTTATTATAAATGCCTGGAAATTCAAGATTGTTTAAAAGTCGTTTGAAAAGATTAAGTAAGAACAAAAGATATACTCCCAGAGTTCCTAAGAAATATAAAGGAGAAGCTCCAGAAAACCATTCTGATCTTTTTACAGATGAGAATCCAAAGGGAACAGTTCACGGTTTAAGATTTAGAGACGGAAAGGAAGCAAGATCTAGCGTGAAGAGATTAAGAGGATTGTATAAGAGTAGAAAGATATCTTTCGCTCATATGAGGCAGATAGGATTAACTATGGAACAGAGAAGTAGATTTCACGCGCATCCTACAAGAGGAATTAAGGAAGGTAATAAAGTGTGGAAAAAGTTTAATAGTTCCTTTAAAAAGCGAACTCGAGTTTAACGTCCATTAGAAAGCATCATAAATATACTACAGAAGAAGCATGCATTACAGCAACTATCTAAAGCACTACTGTTCTTACAGCATTCTAGACAGCAGCAGTCTTCTTCTTCTTTTTTATTTTTTTCTTCATCGGTCATGTTAGCATCAGAGGGTTCGTTTGAAGGTGATAAGATGGGAGTGAAATTGTCTGACATTTTTGAAAATTATATTATATAATTAAATAATAAAGTTAATATTAAAGTAAGAAAATGTTTAATTCTACCTTTAACGATACTTTAACAGAGGGAGATAAAACCATGTATCACGATACTTATGAAGATGATTACAGTATAGGTAAGTTTTTATTTCTAGTGCCTATAATTCTTTTTGGATCGTTTACGGTTCTTGTATGTTTAAGATTTTGTAAAAGTAAAAACTAAAATCTTTCTAATTATAAAAAATAACATGAGTAATAAACTAGATATAAGAAGCGTGATTGGATCTTTTTTTCGTCTTCAACTTAATGTGAAGTTGATTCATTGGAATACTCGTAATCATAACTTGCACAAGATAACCGACAAGTTGTATACGAATTTGCTGGATGTAACCGACCGATTTGTTGAAACTTACTTGGGCGCTCATTCTGATTTTGAGATGAGCGACTTGAAACCTTCTTGTATTGAAGTTCAAGTCATGCAGGATAAAGAGTTAAAACCTTATCTCCAGTCTATTATAAAGAGCTTAATTATGTCAGAGCTTTACGATCAGGTTTCGCATGATCTTCGTGCTATATTGGACGAGATGTTGGAGTTGTTGAATACAAATATATACTTGATTAGGGCAATTTAATCGTATAAAATAATATAAAATGATTTTAATTCATATTCAAATATTATTAATTGTTCTTAACTGAAAAAATGAAGTACGCTACTTTTCTCGAACTTAATCGCAAAGATCACGAAACCTATATTTATTATCTCCAGTACGATGGTAATGAGGAAGAATTACTTGCACTCAAAGATATTATTAGAGATGCGGATTTTTCTGGTATGAGCGGAGATTACTCTGAGTTTGATATAGATATAGATAATCTTTTATCCAAGAGTAGTGTAGACGAGCAGATAAAGATTAAGTTTGATGGCTATTGTCCTTTTGACGTGTGTAATGGTAAGTTTGATTTTCACCAAGAAGATTTTTACGGGTTAGGAGATATGGAAAGTGCTTTGAAGTTGGATGATATGTTTTATGAGTGTCGTATTGAGAATTATTTTCATTAAGGTAATTAACGTTTTTATTAATAAAAAAATTATTAATAAAAAAATTTTATTCTACATGTCTTTCCCAACCGCTGTGGTCTACATATCCATTATGGTTTTTAGAAACTACACTAATATATCCCTTTGTACGGTAAAATTCTTGAAGTGTACCTTCATCTTCTTTTGTATCGGTGTAAGGATATTTTTCAAAATAGATGCTTGTTTTCCTCAGTCCTGGATTGAAAGAGTATAATGATTTGTTGTATTGATGTAAGATATTATAGTTGTGATTTGTTTGAGTGATTTGCATGTTGTATCGGTAAATGTACTCTGCGTAGGATCTGATAAATACCATGGATATTTTTTTATTACTCTTTAGGATATCCAATGAAGTTTCAATAAAACTGTAATCGTAAAATATCCAGTCGTCTTCGCAGTGAAATGTATAAGGTGTTTTAATATGTTTAACTCCAAGTTCCATGGACGCCATTTGACCTAATCTTTTTTCGTTGTAGATCAGGGTGCATGGAAATAGAGTACATAGATCATGAACGAAATCAATAGAATTCAGTATACCAGAGTCTTCTACTATGACTGCTTCCTTGATGGGGTAGGTGTTAAATTTTAGGAATGATTCTAGTGTTTTTTTTAGGAGGTCTGGGCGACCGCAAGAGGTTATAAACAAGGTGACTTCTTCGGTCATTGTTATTATTTATAATAAACTTTATTTTTTAAAGTTAGTGTGCTAATATCTCAATTACAAAGTTCATGTTTATATACATATTTTTTAATTGTTCGTTGAATTCTATATGTTCGCATGTAGTTGTATCCTCATTATATTTTATTTCATCTGAAAAAGGAAGACGGTAAAACACAAAGCCGTTAAAGGCGGATTTTACTTTAATTAGACCGTTCTTAAAATAGTATCCAAGTGAAGAAAGTCTATTTCCTTTTACAGGTTTAAGTGCAAAAGGATCATAAATCGTATTATATACTTCTCCGAAATCTCTATAAGTGTTTGCTGCAATTGCGTCGATGGTCTTGTCTTTATCAAAGTAATACATTGTGTCAAAGATACCTTCATCCTCAAATTCATCAATATCAAGATCTCCGTCAAAAAAGAGACAGTAATCATAATCTTTTTGAATAGATTTTATATGGGCTAACATGATATTTCTTATTTTTGCCATCCTTCTTGTTCTTTGTTTGTCCCATCCGGTTCTTATATTATTAAGTTTAAGAGCGCATGTATCTTGGTCTAATCCGCAACCGACTATATCCATATCAGGTATGCTCTTCTTTTTGAGGTCTAATAGTTCTTTTCTTGTTTTATCGTTGCTGTCATTTTCTAATACGACGAGTTTAACGTCCTTGAAGATACAGTTAAATTTGTTATAGAGACAGGCTACATTCGATATGGCTTTTTCGGCATTTCTTAAACAAGTGGCGATGATTATTTTGGTATCCTTTGCGACTTCTCTACCTTTTTTTACATGATACTCGTTATGTTTTTTCTTTGTGTCTTGAGAGTATACCAGATATAATACTATCAAAATGGTTAATACACTAATGATGGTGTAGATTGGATTTATTGATCTTCTTTTTATAAGCAAGCAAAAAAGAGATAAGAAAATTATGGTAGAAAACACGTGAGGTAGCATTTATTTATTAATAATAATTTGTAAAGAAAATTAATTTAATGAGATTAACTTGAGATTATTAAAAAAAATGAGAAATATTGTATTTTGTTATTATGATTCTTATAAATATTTTGAGGATTATCTATCTAGTTTTTTACGACATATTAATTGTGAACTGTTATTATATACCACCAATCAAGGTATTATTATAGATAAAGACTCAAGAAACATATTCGTTCAAGCTATTCCAGAAAAAATTCTGGATACATTAACAGAACAAGACAATGTATATTTAATAAACACAGAACAGATGTGTCGCGCTTACGACGACTGGAAAGATAGAATTAACAATTATCCTCTTTTTGTAAACATGATTGATTTTTCAAAAGAGAATCTCAAATATTATAAAAGATTAAATACTTTCTGGATTCCTTACCAGGTAAACATATATGATATTTACAACTTTACAAAAGACCTTGGTGTGTGTATAATGGCGTCAGGAGAAGGCAATCTTCCAGAGTATAGAAAAAAAATTTACGACCAGATACAAGAGAAAGGATTGAATGTTTCTCTTATCCAGGGATGGAGTAAAGAAAGAGACGAGAAGTTAATGCGTCATAAGATTATTGTTAATTTAGGGTATAGTTCCTGTGCCAAAATAATGGAACAGATACGTTGTAATCGCTGTGTTCTTAACAAGATGATAGTTGTAAGTGATAGAAAGATAGACGAAGATTATATACTGGGTAAATATATAATCTTTGAGGACTATGAGAACATAGCGAAAAAGGTTGTAGAAGTTTATAATAATTATGAAAAATATTATAACCAATTATTTTCTACTTTTGACGATAGTGTAATAAATGAAATAGACGAATACCAATCACCTTATCTAAGCATACTTGAATAAGATTCAAAATGACTGGGGTAATTATACATCTGACTAATAGCATTACCATCCAGATTTTTTAGAGATGCTTCTTCCAGTAGTTCTTTGTTTACTTTTATAGCGAACATTCCTCTTATTTGAAAATGAAGTTTTTCGAAAAAGTACATGTCTACATTGTTGTTTTTAAGCGTTGGGATTAGATGGTAAATGAGTTTCCACACATCTCCAGTAGAAGGCCCTTTGACCGAGCTTACAGGGATGATTTGTTCTTCTTCATTATGAGGAAATACATCGTCAAAAATAATTATAGTTCCTTCATGGGAGTGGACGAGAGAGTTTGTAAAGTCTTTTGCGACTTGATGACATTCGTGAAGACCGTCGATAAAGATTACGTCGTATTTGGTATTTCTTTCTAACTGTTTAAAAAAGTCATCAGAGGTCATCTTGAAGTTGGTTACTTCAATACCTTCGTCGGTAGGGTAGGGGTCTACAGCAGTCTTATTTTCGGAGTTTATCTTGACAAAGGTTAAACCTCTTTGAACTCCAATTTCAAGGTAGTTTGGTTCTGAAAGATTATGTTCTTGAATGAGAAAGTTGACGACGTCATGGCGTTCAGCTTGATCCATGTAGACGATAGTTTTTTCTTCCATTTTTTTATATATTATAAAAAAAATATTTGTTTAATATGTTTGTGATACTCTTCTAGTTGTATAAAAAATGATTTTTTGTATAACTTCTTATTGTTATTTTGTCATTACTGCAAAGATTACTGTTTTTAAACATGGATTCTTTGTTGTTTAAAGAGAGTGAAAAGATAAAGCTCGAGGAATACAGAGACTACTTCAAGTCTCTTAACATTACGTATTCCTTTCCAAGAAAGGAGCACTATATTGATATTCTCAGTAGATACAGAGATGTCATTGACTTTCCTTGGAGGGACGATCAATACAAGGTTATTGAAAAGTTCTTGAAATACGACAACTTCATCTATGTCGTACACGCTGTCTTTGGCTCTGGTAAAACTACTTTGTTATTAGGTATGCTTATCTACGGTGTCATTCATCGTCTCTTTATTCCCTCAAAAGTCATGTTTGTATCTTTTAACATTTCCATCAAGAATGAGATCAAACGAAAACTAACTTACTACGGTATGTCTAGCAAGGTTGTAGTGCGTACTTTCGACTCTATTGTCTATGAAATATGTAAGCATACTGGATATCCTCACAACGATCTTCCTAATTTTGAAGGAAAGAGGAAGCACGTTTACACGAAGACTTTTGACGAGGATTGTGAGTATGAGTTTGGGTATCAGCCGGATATTATTTTTATAGATGAGTGTCAAGATTTGGAGAAGAATACGATGGATGTATTTAAGCGATTCTTTCCAAAGGCAAAGTTCGTCTTGGCCGGAGACATTTTCCAGTCTATTCAAAGAGAACCTCGTGAAAGTGTGCTTTGGAATTACATGCATAGAGAAGAAGAAGGTCTTTTCAAGATTTACATGTCAGAGACTCCTCGTGTACCCAAGAAGAACTTAGACACTTTGAAAAAGGCCTTGAGTACGTATTACCCAGAGTTTTCGGACAAGATTAGTAAGTGGACTTCTTCCAATACCACTTCAACTGCGGATGTAGAGTGGCGAAGTTTAGAGAATTACAATCAGATGTTTGACGAGTTGGAAGACTTTTGCAACGAACACACAGCGGAAGAGAGCATGATATTGACTTTCAGTTCTGCGATTACTGTTAAGGGAGCGATGGGAGATATAGCAAGGTTTAGAAGATTTCTTGATATGAAAAATATAAATGTAAATAGAAATCATAAGAGGATGCAAGTAGAAGATTATTTTTTAACAACAGCCAACTCGTCCAAGGGTTTAGAAAGAGACTATGTCATTGCCTTTCTTACCTTTCCTCTTGAGAAGGCCTTCATCAATCTATCTGACGACATTGTAGTTAACTTGATTACAGTGGCTTTAACAAGAGCAAAGAAGAAGGTTATTATGTATGTACCCAAGTATGAGGATAAGTTCAGCAGAGTGTTGAAGTTGTTTGATGCGTGTCCTAAGCCAACCCTAAAAAAGATAAGAAAGGATGATAAGTCATTGACTGAGTATAGACCTTTGGATTATTTGAAGTTGACTCATACAGTTACAGAGTTGATTAGACAGTCTATTATAAAGTATGATACAAGAATAAAGTTGAAGGAAAATATAAAGATGTTTAATAGTGAGAAATTATTCGAAGAAAAGGTCCATATTTATCTAGGAATACAGACGGAGGAAGAGAAGGCATTTGTGGGTGTCTTGATTGAGAATCTTATAACTTCAACTTGGGTACCAAGATGGCCTCAGATAAGTTCTCGTCATGTTGACAGTAATCCAATGTATAATCACTGTATCAAGAAGATTAAGAAGCTTGAGATACAATACAAGATGTGTTGTTCTCAAAATATACAGGATATTTACTATCAGTTTGAGGGTATCTTTGCTTATTCTCAACTACAGATGGCTTTGACTAACAAGATTATATTTACGATGCATGAGGAGCCCAAGAAAAAGTTGTTTAACTATTGGATGAAGTTGAAGCCATTGACTATGGGATTAAAACCTACAGGAGGAGAAGTCAAGATACAGAGTAATTTGAAGATGCCTTTGTTGACTGGCGTGGCTGATGCTATTGTCAGTAATAGGGTAGACGTGAATGAGAATACACAGAGAGATGAGATAACTATTATTGAGATAAAGGCTTCAATGGATTATGAGTGGAAGGATAACGCGTTAGTTCAGGCTATGTGTTATTGTTTAATGACGGGTAAGACTTGGTCTCGTATCGTGTTGCTTAATCCTTTTATGAATGAGAAGGTAAGTTATTATTTCAATACAAAAAAGATATTGACGTTTAGAGATTACTTGTATGGAGACATTATGACTTTCAATATGAACTGTCTCTTGGCAAAGATGACTAACGTGATGTCTCAAAAGGAGAAGCTGAGAGTTGAAAATTGTATTTTTGTAGATATATCAAGGGACGAAGAAGACGAGATAGTACAAGCGAGTGCTATTCGTATGGTGTCTCCTATCAAGACTGAAGTACTTCTTAACAAGTACATAACAAAGGAGAATGCTAGCTTGGAGAGGGATCCGGAGAGAAGAAATCGTTCTAGATATGAGAGTGAGTATACTGAGAGTGATTTAGAAAGAGATATACAGGAGATTGTGTCTAATCCTTTGTATAATTCAGAGAACAAGTTGAAGGTCTATTGTCGAGAGGAGATTTCTTTTATTTCAAAGAAGAGACAGGTAGTTATAGAAGTAGAGGAAGAGATATATGACGAGGATGATAAGGAAAAGTCAGAGATGAAAAAGATAGAGTTGCGTGATAGTTTGGGAAAGAATATGATATATTTGAGTAAGATTTTTGAGATGTATAGTTTTTATTAAAGAAGAATTTTTTGTTAATAATTTATAAATCATTAACAAAAATGAAACTAGTTAAATACGGAGAAGAAAGACTTCAAAAGAACACATATAACAAGATAGACTTTTCAAAGTATATAAGAGATAACAAGAAATACGAGATTTTCATAAAGACGGATAACGATAGTGTAGTATCTTCACAACTTCACGACACTTACTTTGAGATTACGACAGGTAATAAAGTCGTAATTCTCAAGTGGGTTATACTGGAGATGGATCATGATGCTACAGATATGGCTTATTATTTTAAGAATTATCCTATATTCTAGTCGAGTATTTCAAGGTTGATTTTCTTGTTAGGGTTTTCTTTTGAGATGGTATCTTTTGAAAAGAAAATGAGTAGAATACAGCCATTACAAATAGAATTAATAACATCAATGTATTCCTTGATGGAGTTTTTATCTTTTGAAATATAATTTTTATAAGTTTCTTTGATTCTGTTTACAACATCAGCCTTTATTTTTTTCTTTTTCGCAATTATGTACACGCCTTCAAGAGCGGGTACGATAAGTACCTTCATATTATCTTCGTTGCAAAAGGCCATGAGATCATCTAAGGAAGGCCACCCTATATTTGTATTGTAGATGTCGTAGCATATTTTGGGATGAGTGTGAAAAGATACGGTACCAACTACAATATCGTCTAGTCTACATTCGTTTCCTTTATGGTCGTCTTTATGAGATATTAAGACTTTGTCGTAGTTGATGCTGTCGTTTGAGTGAATGATTCCCATTATTTCTCCGTCTTGAGGAGAGGAGATGTATATTTTTTTTATGGCAGAGAAGGGAATAGCTATTTTCATTTTTTTTATAAAACTTAAATATATTAATAATTTATTAAATAAATGATGGACGCATATATAAACGCTAAAAGAAGAATTTATTACAGGAATCATAAACCTAATGTTAAACCAGTAAAAAGTCATAGAGAAACTCCAGCTCAAACGTCAATACCATCTCATACTATAATGGATACAGTAAAAGAAGGATTTGCGTTTGGAGTGGGTTCGAGTATAGCTTCAAATATGGTAAGAAAAGTGAGTGATATGATTTCAGGAGAAACTAATACAGAAGTAAAGGAATTAAAATGTGAGAATACAAAGTGTAAGACGTATCAGGAAAGGTACGAGCAGTGTTTAAAGTTGGATACGAGTTGTTATTACCAGAGAGAAGAATATGAAAAGTGTCTGAAAGAATAACTTATTATAATATATTTATTGTATATTATAATAAAACGAATAAGCTTATTTTTACTGAGCGTCGTTTTCAATTTGAGCTGAGATGGCGTCAAGCATATTACGCATGGTTCCGATGAGTTTCTTGGGGTTTACTTTTTGAATGTCTCCTGATACTCCTCCCATGATACTATCCATAAGTCCGCTTGAAGTTAAAGTAGAGATCATGTCAAATGGGTTTGCTGACATTGTCATTCCGCCTAATTTTTCCATGATTTCTGGAGATTCAAGTTTGCTAGCGATGTTCTTGATGATTTTGTTTTCTTCAGAGTCTTCCTCAAGCAAGTTAGTAAGAACATCTTTTGCCTTTGAGGAAGGTTCTGACAAGGATGTGAGTAATAGCAAGTGTTTCCAGATGGCAGATTTCTCTTCACTGTGATTAAGAACCATCTCAATGTCGATATAGATGCTATCGGAATATTTGAGTTTAGACTCTTTCAAGAGAGATTGGTCTTGTTTGATGATAGAATCGTTGTTTACCGAGAGGAAGTTTTGTAGGATGGTTAGGTGTTGATTGATTCTGTCTTGAGTTTCATTCTTTTGTTCTGTGTTTTCAGAGAGTTCAAAGAGCTTGGACAAGACGATGCTATACATCTTGATGCTTTTAGTTTTTTGTCCGAAAACATTGTTGAGGTCTTCAACAAATTGGACGAATTTTTTTAAAAGCAAGTCTTTGTTGACACTTCGTTCAGAAGCCATTTTTAATTAATGTAAATTTATTTTTAAGTCAAGATAAAGTATTTCTAATTGTTTTAAAATATGTTTTAATATAATTTTCCCATATTTGATCTATATTCATTTTTTGTAAAACTTCTTCTTCTTCCTCTTCGTCATAGTGTTCTTTATACTTTTCTTTATAAAAATCAATATCCATATCTACTTTACCTTGACTAAAACTAAGTCCGTTTATCGATTCTATTTTTCCTTCGTTCATTACTACGATCTTACTCATAAGTTGACTGTTGGAATTGTAGCTTAGAGTGTCAAAGACACTAATACATCTATTCAAAGGTATATCGTATTTCTTATGTGCTTCAGATACAAAATCCATTAGAAGGGATTTTTTAATATTTTTTCGTCTTATCTTGGACCATTTAGAGTTTTTTATTTCTTTCAGTTCAGTTCTTACTTGATCTATTACGTTTCTTGTTTTTATATTTTTTTCGGAACAGGTGTTGTAGTTTTTTTCCAATATAGGTAAGAGATCGTTTACAATATCTTCTGCTGACTTGTTAATAAACATGTATTCAAAACCTTTCTTTTTATTTTGAGAACATATTTGACCGTTATTTAACAGTATTCCTTTGACGGGTTTTCCTATTGAGATATCCATGAAAAATTGTTTCCAGTATTCATCTTCACATTTTTCGCTTACTTCAAAGAATAAAGGGTATAATATACCCTTTTTAAATTTACGCCCTCGATGGCTTATAGACATAAATATATATACGATTCATGTTATTTAACTTATTACATAAAAAATTATTTTTATTTTGATTTAAACTTATTCATAATAATCAGGATTACACTCTTGATTTACAGAACATATTCCTCCATCATACTCTCCATTAGATATACAGCATTCACTATCACACTCGTAATTCATATTACAAACATCAAACAACTTCTTCTTATTCGTTTTGTAAACAAACTGCGTATCTTTCAAACACAGAATATGAGCGTAATACTTTTTCTTATCGAAAGGAGCCTCGGTATATTTTATATCGTATAATTCTCTTTCTTCTTCGGGTATACTCTCATTAACGAAAGAAGCAAATTCTTTACCGCTTAAATCTCTTGCTAGGTCATAGTTATTTTGATATTTACATAACAAGTATCCTGTAAAATACATTAACAAGTTGTAGTAGTCTCTTTCCTTGAGATTTTTGAAAAAGAATTCAACATACTTTACCCAGTTGTCAGAACTCGATAAATGAATCTTTTCTTTTGCGAACGTAGTCGCTACAAAGCTCACAGAATATAACCAGAATAGTTTCATAACAACACAAAGACTTGAGCTTATCTCTGTAATCTCACTATTATCCTTTGTACTTAATTTTATACTGGAAAATATTTTCAATTTATTATTAGATACCTTTAGAGTATCGTAAAGATAATTTATATTTTCTAATGCAGTATCTTTATCCTCTTGAATAAAGGTGTTATAATAAGTCATTGACAAGTTGTTGTTTTCATTTTCTATGAGTATAAACGAGTCATGATGTTTATTGTTTTTAATAGATACTTTTACTATACCGTAATTACAGGTTTTATATTTTGTCAAGAAGGACTTGGTAAAACCCTCAAACTCTGCACTTTCAAATGAAGGTATTTTCTTTTTATTATATTCTATAGTATGATTGTCATGAATCTTTAATTTTTGAAAACAACTTGTAGCATTGTTAATATGAGAATATAAAACATCTTCAAAGTTAAATCTATTATAATATTGCGAGTAGGAGATGAGAATGCGGATAAACAAATCATAATTTATACTGTAGAGCTTTTTGAGGTCATCATTAAATACCAATACTTTTTTAGTATCAAGTTCAGCGCCTCTAAGTTTTTTCAAAGATTCCTCAAGCGTGTAGTATTTAGTAGTGTTATCGTATACTATACTAGATATAATATGTTTGCATGTGTTGTATATTTTGTTTTTGAATTCTTCGTCGCTAAGGACAATAGTATTAGCAATACAAACACTACCAGAAGTAGTTTCTTTACAGTTAATTGTGTTTCCCATTTATAATTATTAAAATATAATTTTTAATAATTATTCTTTCTCAAAAATTAATTTATCTATTTCCTCCATAGTCATAAATTCTGCCATTATATTTATACTATCTTCTATATCATCTGTAAAATCAGACGAGTCGGTACTGTCTATATTATTAGCTATATCTTTTGATAATTCGTCATAAAAA
>Ga0247840_10007517_pt1 | contig 15135 bp, 9 predicted proteins | sample LaCruzMarch2015__FD_192404 | JGI IMG/M metagenome (GOLD analysis project Ga0247840, IMG submission 192404) | Freshwater microbial communities from meromictic Lake La Cruz, Castile-La Mancha, Spain - LaCruzMarch2015_17m | ecosystem: Environmental > Aquatic > Freshwater > Lake | place: Spain...
CTTCCTCTTTTTTAACGGGGGTCTGCCATTTAAAAACTTCTTTCGGTGGTGTCTGTTTTGGGGTTTCTTGTGGAGGGGGTGTTGGTGATGGGTCTGTGGCTTCGAATCTTGTCAGGCCCTTCACCAAATCCATTTTTATGGGTGGGGGCGGAGCTGTTGGTTTTGAATTTGTGGTTGTTTCCGGCGGCGATGAAAGATTCGAGGTTTTGGGTTTTAGAAATAAGTTCAAGGAGGGCATGTTGACTGGACGCACAATGGGTTGTTTTTTCCCCTCCCCTGTGGCAGGGAGTGGGGGGGCTTGAAAAATTGGTTTTTTTGTTTCCAACGGAATGTTTATTTTGGGTAATGGCGACTTATTCCCTTGGTTTGGTGGTGTTTCGGGCGTGTGTTTAGGGATCGGGTGCTCTTGGTCTGTGGTGGGATCTGATCGGACGATTGGAGGAACCACCGCTGGTTTCTCCGGGGGCTGGGAAACCAGGTCCATGTTTTCCAAAACCCCCGTAAGCTTTTCTAAAACATCGCTCAGTTCGTCCGATGGTTGATTTTTTGAGAATTCTTCGGCCAAGGTCATAACCGTGTTTTGAAGAGAGAGCCGGTCGCTCAACGAAGCGTCCACGACGAAAATGGTCCATTGAAAAAGGTCTTCGTGTATTTCATGGACGTCTTGACAGATTTTCGGGTGTTGCCGAACGATTTCGTCCACGTCCGTTTTTGGGCCTCGGATTTTTAAAAGAAAGCTGTCGGGGTGTGTGGACATCAGCAATTCCCATCGTTCAATGGCCATAGCTCCTCCTCAAAAAAATGTCTCGATCACGCGTCGCCCAAATGAACGGTGTTCATCTTAACCATGAGATCGTCCGGGTTGGTGGAGGCGTCTAAGGCCTCTTCTTTTTTTATTTTTTGATTGTTGAACAATCGAATAATGTCTTGATCGAAAGAGTGCATCCCGTAATACTGGCCCTGTTCGATGGCTTTGTTTATTTCGGTGTGTTTGTCTTCGATCAGGAGTTTTCGAATCAAGGAGGTGACCACCAATATTTCCGTGGCGGGAATACGATCTTTCCCCTCGGATGATTCCAAAAGTCTTTGGGCCACGATCCCTTTGAGGACGTTGGCGATGCGGGCTCGGGCCCCGGCTCGTTCGCCGAATTGATAGGACTCCAAAAGACGATCCATGGTTTGTGCGGCGTCCATGGTGTGGATGGTCCCGAACACTAGGTGCCCTGTTTCCGCCGCGGCTATGCCGGCTTGAATGGAATCGGCGTCCCGCATTTCACCCAAAACCACCACGTCCGGGTCTTGACGCAAAATGTGTTTGACGGCGGAGCCGAAGGAAGGCGTGTCGTGACCCACCTCTCGTTGGGCGATGGATGATTTTTGATTGGTGTGGAAATACTCAATGGGGTCTTCAATGGTGATCATGTTGTAGGCATACGTCCTGTTGATATAGTCCACCATGGAATTCAGAGTGGTTGTTTTCCCCGCCCCCGTAATGCCCGCCACCAAAATCATACCCCGGGTGTTCTGGCAGAGTTTAGCGAAGGTTTCTGATGGCAAATTCAGTTCATCGAAGGTTTTTATTTTTAAAGAAATCACCCGCAACGATAAGGCCACCGTACCCCGCTGTTTGTAAACGTTTACTCGGAATCGCGAGAGGTCGGGTACGTGGTAGGCCATGTCCAGTTCGTGGTCCCGATCAAATTTGTTCCTTTGTTCGTCGTTCATCAACAAACGAGCCAATTCCTCAATGTAGTCCGCCCCCATGGTGTTAAAGCCTGAGGAAATAAGTCGGCCGTGAACCCTCACCATCGGGGAGGATCCCGCCTTGAAATGAATATCTGAAATCCCATTGCGGATCATGGTTTCGAACAGTTTGTTCACATTATTGATATCCACAGCCATGGACGTCCTCCTGAACCCTATTAATCTTACGCCGATCTATTAAAATTGGAGCCGGTGAATAAGTCTATCCCCTAAACTAAAATTCCGCCACTTTTTTCCAGCTTTTGAATTTTTTTTAGTCTGTTTTTGTGGCGTCCACCCCCGAAGGGGGTTTTTAACCAAAGGTCCACCAAACGGTTAATCTTCCTTTGACTGAGCAACCGCCCCCCCAAACAAAGGATGTTGGCTCCGTTGTGTTCGGCGGCCAAGGAGGCTGTTTTCTCGTTCCACACCACCGCCGCTCTCACGCCGGCGACTTTGTTGGCCGCGATGGACATACCGATGCCGGTACCACACAAGAGGATTCCTTTAGTCCCAGATTCTTTTATCACCCGTTGAGCGACGAGACCCGCGGTGTCCGGGTAGTCGCTGGGGGCTGGGCCCGGGGCTCCATCATCGGTCACTCGATACCCTTGGGATTTTAAATGATCGATAAGTCCCGATTTTTTCGTGTAGCCCCCGTGATCGGAGCCGATGGATATTTTCACGATTTCAGCGATTGAAATCCCACAATCCGTGCGAAATCGTCCGCTTTCAAACTGGCACCGCCCACGAGCCCGCCGTCAATGTCCGGTTGGGCCATCAGTTGATCCACGTTATCGGGTTTCATGGACCCCCCGTAAAGGATCCGGAGGCTTTCACTGGCGGAACCGAAAAGAGCGTTGAGTTTTTGACGAATGAACTTGTGCACGTCTTGGGCCTGTCCCGGTGTGGCCGTTTTCCCCGTGCCAATGGCCCAGACCGGTTCGTAGGCCACCACCACGCTGGAAACTTGAACCGTCGTGAGGCCTCGGAGAGCTTCGATTTGTCGTTCCACAACGGCGTTGGTTTTCCCCTCTTCTCGTTCCTGCAACGTTTCCCCCACGCACACCACGGGTGAGAGCCCTTGCTCCAACGCCAAGGCGGTTTTCCTTTGGATGGACGCGTCTGTTTCTCCATAATATTGACGTCGCTCGGAGTGGCCGATCAAAACGAAAGACGCGCCTGCGTCTTTAAGCATGAACGGGGCCACTTCCCCTGTGTAGGCCCCGTTCAAATGATCGTTCATGTTTTGGGCCCCAACGACGATGGAACTGCCTTGGGCGGCTTGGCTCACGGCCATGAGGGCCGTGAACGGCGGACAAACGAGTATCTCTCGATCGTTGTGGTGAGCGATGAGTGGTTTCAATTTTTGCACCAAATCCACAGCCTCAGGGATTGTTTTAAACATTTTCCAATTTCCAGCCATCAGGGGGCGACGTGTCATGAAAGATCTCCTTGGATAAACCCGAAAATTTTGGGTTGAGTGACGGTGAAATTCTATTACATCCGTTGGGTCCCGGCAACAGCCTAAAAATCAAGCGAGACGTTCAGAGAATTTATTCTTCATTCCTCCACACGCGACCGTCGCGGGAGAGGAGATCCTCGCTGGCGGCGGGGCCCCAGCCTCCGCTGGCGTAGGGCCATGGGGGAACGTCTGAATAGAGGATCGGTTTTAAAAGAGACCAAGATTCGTGAATCCAATCGGCTCGAGTAAACAGAGTTTGATCTCCCGCCATGGCGTCAAGGAAAAGACGTTCGTAGGCTTCGGGCGGGGGGCCGAAGGACTGTCCGTATCCAAAATCCATATCAACCGAACTCAGACACAGTTTGGGCCCAGGGTGTTTGGTTTCAAAAGAAAGAGACACACCTTCTTGGGGTTGAATGCGTAAAACCAAGGTGTTGGCCAACAAATCGGTCGCTTGAAGGGGAAGGAAGAGCGAGTGCGGTACGTGCTTAAACCGAACGGCCACCTCCGATCGTCGTTGAGCCAATCGTTTGCCCGATCGTAAATAAAATGGGACGCCCTGCCAGCGCCAATTATCCACGAACAGTTTCATGGCCGCAAAGGTTTCTGTGCGACTTTGGGGCGAAACCCCTTTTTCTTCCAGATACCCAAGGACCGTGTCTTGGCCCATCCTTCCCGCGGTGTATTGGCCTCGAACCACGTTCTCGGGGCCCAGAGGCCGAACGGATCGAAGCACTTTCACCGTTTCGTCCCTCACTCGGTTGGCCTCGAAAGAGGTGGGGGGCTCCAAGGCCATTACGCACAGCAATTGAAACAAATGATTTTGAAACATGTCCCGTACGCATCCGGCCCCTTCGTAGTACCCAGATCGGTGTTCCACCCCTAACGATTCGCTGACCGTTATTTGCACATGATCCACGAAATTTCGGTTCCATAGGGGTTCAAAAAAAATATTGGCAAATCGTAAAACTAAAATGTTTTGGACGGTTTCTTTCCCCAGATAATGATCAATGCGGTATGTTTGATCTTCGGTGAAAATTTTTTGAACGATTTTGTCCAAGCGATGGGCACTGTCGCTATCGGTTCCGAAAGGTTTTTCGATAATGACCCGGGACCACCCCCCACCGTCGGTTTTTTCTTTGGCCAATCCCCCCCGGCCCATTCGATCCATCACGGTTTCGTAAAGGGACGGAGGCAGGGACAGGTAGTGGAGGCGGTTTCCTTGGGTTTGATGTTTTTTGTCCAAAGAAATCAGTCGGGTGGCCAACGCCGTGTAATCGCTCTCGGTGTCATACCGAAGAGGGTGGTAATAAAACTTTTCTAAAAAAGAGGGGAGTTTTTCCAGCGGGTCGTTGGGAAACGATCGTTGAACAGCTTCTCGAACGCGGGCACGAAATGTGTCTTCGGAGAGAGGGGTTCGACCGGTCCCGAGGAGATAGAAGTTTGTGGGAATTTGGCCGTTTTTTGTCAGTTGGTAAAGGGCGGGGAACAATTTTCGTTCGGCCAAATCTCCCGATGCCCCAAACACCGTCAGTCCACAAGGGGCCGGACGGGTTTCCATACAAAAACGTTCTTGAAGAGCCGTGCGAAGAACACCGCTCATGGGAGGCTCATTGAATCATTCGGGTGAGTGTTCCAAGGTCTTTCACGGTGTTGGTGAGGTGGACTCTCACGCCACGTCGGTGATGGTTCTTAAGAGCTTCCACGTCGCCCAGTGCTTGGGCCCGTTTGAGAGCACTGAAACCATAGGAAACCTTTGGGATTTCCAAAACGACAGAATCGTCCGTGGTGATTTGAATGAAAAGGCCGTTGGCTCCACCGCCCTTATGCAGTTGACCCGTGGAGTGGAGAAACCGAGGGCCGTAGCCCAGCGTGACGGCCAACCCCGTCACCGCTTCGATTTTGTCTTTTAGTTTTTCAAGGGCTCGCTGGATGTCCGGACGGGACGGTGTGTAGGCCATCAGGGCGATGTAGTCCCCTCTCTTTCCACTCGATAGCGCATGGCCCCAATTTCGATCCAAGGTCCCCGAGATTTTTGTTTTTGTAAAATCCCAAAACCCAATTCCCTTTTCGTTTATCATCGGTTGAGGTTCGGAAAGAATACCGGTTTTTTCGAAATTCGCTAAAATTTTCAATGTGTTGTTTTTTGTTTCGGAAACGTTTGGCTCATCGAAGGGGTTGATCCCCATCAGACTTCCGGCAAGGGCGGTGGCCATTTCCCATCGAAAAAACTCAGCACCTAAATCGTAAAGATCGTCCAAGAAAATTCGCCAAACAGGATGACCCTCTTTTTCAAGAGCGGTCATCCGTTGTTCCAAAAGCGTGTTTTTATCCCCTTTCAAAGTGAGACAAATAAACAGTCGGTCTTTTGGGTATTTCGATGGAGATCGAGGTTTTTCTGAATGGACGGGTAAAATTCCCGTCCCCTCTTTGCCCGTACTTTCAGCCACCAATTGTTCGGCCCACAAACCGAAACCCGATAGTTTCGGGGAGGTGACCAAAGTCATTTTATCCCGACCCGTTTCAACACCGGCCACCCACCACGCCGCCAAGCGAAGCGCGGGATTGTCTTCCGGTGGTACGTCCGGAGCGCACAGATCGGCCATGCGTTCGGCTCGATCGAGAATTTTTTTTACATCCAAGCCGAGCAACACCCCCGGAACGAGGCCGAAAAAAGTGAGGGCTGAAAAACGATCGCCCACGTCGGTTGGAGTTACGAAAATTTTTCTAAATCCACGATCTTTGGCTAACGTTTCAAGCGGGGTTCCGGGGTCTGTGATGGCGATGAATTGTTGGGATGGGGTTAGGCCTTCCTTTTCACATTCGTCCCAAAAATAACGGAACAAACTCGTCACTTCAATGGTGTCACCGGACTTACTGGCCACCAAGAAGAGAGTTTTTTTTAAGGTCGTTTTTTTTCGAACGTCGGCGATGGTCATCGGATCTGTGGTGTCTAAGACATGCAATCGTGGAAAACCCGATTTGTTTCCAAAAACCAATCGCAGGACTTCAGGGCATAGGCTGGAACCTCCCATGCCCAACAAGACGACGTCTTGCACTCCGAATTTTCTGACGTCCCCTAGAAAATCGTTCATTTCTGTTACGGATTCTTTCATGGACACCGGAAGAGTTAACCACCCCAATCGTTGGCGAATGGTGCGTTGAACGGCGGGGTCTGCTTTCCATAAGGAGGCGTCTTTTCCCCACACACGCGCAACAGCGTTCATTTCCACCAAGTCCTGTTGTTCCGGCCTAAAATGGAGGACGGTTTTCGCCGGGACTTGACTGGTTTTTTTTGACATGGGTTGAATCCTTCCTTACGTTTTTGAAATCAAGTTTTTTCTCATTCGCAGACCCGACATCAAGGCGATGTACGCATCGGAAAACAACCTCAAACCGTCCGTTTCCAGTTGATTCGTTATTTGAGCCAAATCAACGCCAAGGGCGTTGAGCGTTTCTAAAACTTTTTGGGACTCGCTGTTTTTTGAAGCCAAGGTGTCCGCTGTTTTTCCCCGAGAACAAAAAGCGTCCAGCGTCGCTGGAGGTAACGTGTTCACGGTGTTCATGCCGATGAGTTCTTCTACGTAAAGGAGATCTGAATAAAGGGGGTTTTTCGTGCCGGTGCTGGCCCACAAGGGACGTTGAACGCGTGCCCCTTTCCCGCGAAGAATTTCCCAGTTGGGGCCTTGGAAAGTTTTTTGATGGGTGGCGTAAGCCACCCGGGCGTTGGCCACGGCTGTTTTTCCGAGAAGAGCACGAAAGTCCTCTTTATCTCGGGCGGTTTTGGCTTGATTCATTTTTAATTCCAATTCTTTGTCCACAGCCACGTCCAAGCGGCTGATGAAAAAGCTGGCCACGCTGGCAATGGCCAAGGATTGCCCGGCCTTCAAACGATCGTTTAAAGCGGCCCCGTAGGCGTCCATCACGTCCCGGTATCGTTCGATGGAAAAAATCAAGGTGACGTTCACGGGAATTCCTTCGGACAAACAACGACGAATCGCGGGAAGCCCCTCTTGGGTGGCGGGGATTTTAATCATGACGTTTGAGCGACGAACCAATCCCCACAACCGTCGAGCCTCCCGAACGGTGCCTTCGGTGTCTCGGGCCAAAGAGGGGGGGACCTCCAAGGAAACATACCCATCGGCTCCGTTGGATTCGTCGTAAACAGGGCGAAACAAATCCGCCGCCCCTTGAATGTCCTCCACAGCCAGACAATCAAAGATTTCTTCTACGCTTTTTCCATCTTGGATCAAGGTTCGAATGGCTTCGTCGTAGAATTTCCCCCCCGCGATGGCTTTTTCGAAAATGCTGGGATTCGATGTGAGCCCCCGCAGACCGTTTTCTATGAGGGTCTTCAGTTCACCGGACTGCAACAGACCCCGGTGAATATTGTCCAGCCAGATGGATTGTCCTAAAGACAAAACTTCTTTTAATCGGTTCATGAAAGGGTCCTTTTTTTCAGACAGTCCCGGGCCACGCGGACCACGTTCTCTTTGTTAAATCCAAATTTTTCCATCAAGACATCCCCGGGGGCTGAGGCTCCAAACCGATCCATGGTGACCAAGGCCCCGTCCGTTCCTGCGTAGCGATGCCAGCCTTGGGACACACCCGCTTCGATCACGACCCTTGTTTTCAGTGTGGGTGGAAGGACGCTGTCTTTGTAAGATTGGTCTTGTTTTTCAAACAATTCCCAACTGGGAAAACTGACCACCCCCACGCGAATTCCTTCGGCTTCCAAAACTTCTTTTGCTTCCAACGCCAATTCGATTTCGGATCCGCTGGCCAAAAAGAGAAGGTCCTTGGGGCCTTCGGGGTTTAAAAGGTAAGCCCCCTTTTCGGTCCCTTCCGCTGAGGAAAAAAGAGTTCGGTTTATGGTACGAAGTTTTTGACGGCTTAAAATGAGAGCGGTGGGGCCTCGACGGTTTTCTAAAGCCGCTCGCCACGCGTGAACGGTTTCGTTTGCGTCTCCCGGGCGGATCACGGTGAGGTTTGGAATGCACCGGAGACTGGCCAAATGTTCAACGGGTTGGTGTGTGGGACCGTCCTCGCCCAACCCGATGCTGTCGTGGGTAAAAACATAAACAACAGCCAATTTCATCAAAGCGGCCAAGCGGATGGACGGACGCATGTAATCGGCAAAAGTGAGAAAGGTCCCCCCGTAGGGGATGGTGGGACCTTCCAAGGCCAAGCCGTTTAAAATGGCCCCCATGGCGTGCTCGCGGATGCCAAAATGAATGTTTCGTCCGGCGGGGTTGTCGTGTGAAAAATCCGATTCTTTGGAGAGATGCGTGTTGTTGGAGGGGGCTAAATCCGCGGAGCCACCAATCAAACAAGGAACAACCCCAGCCAACGCGTTGAGCGTTTTGCCCGACGCTTGGCGGGTGGCCATGTCGTCGCCGGTTTTGAAAAATGGCAGTGCTTCTTTCCATCCGTTGGGTAAAACGGATTTAAAACTTTGGTCCCACTGGTCCGCCAAATCCGGATGGGCTTGCCGGTAACGCTGAAACAGGTCGTCCCACGTTTTTTGAGTGGATCGGCCTTTTTCTTGGGCTTGTTTTTGATAAGATTTTACATCGTCTGGAACAAAAAAAGATGGGGCCCCGGGCCAGCCCAGTTTTTCCTTGGCGAGCTTGGTTTCTTCGGCTCCCAAGGGGGCTCCGTGAGCGTCCGATGTGTCTTGTTTATGGGGGCAACCAAACCCGATGTGGGTTCGAGCGATGATCAAGGTGGGGCGTTCGGTTTCCTCTTGGGCTTGTTTGTAGGCTTGTTTAACTTCGTGCGAATTTTCGGGATCGTCCACGCGAAGGACACGCCAACCGTAGGAGTCGAAGCGACGACCCACGTCTTCTGAAAAAGTCAAACTCGTGTTTCCTTCGATGGTGATGCGGTTGTCCAGATAGACGTATTTTAATTTTGATAGACGAAGATGCCCCGCCAGAGAGGCCGCTTCGGAGGATAATCCCTCCATCATGTCCCCATCGGACACGAAGGCCCAAACGGCGTGGTCCACCACGGGAAACCCCGGACGATTGAATCGTGCGGCTCTCCACCGTTCCCCCAACGCCATGCCCACCCCGGTGGCAAATCCTTGACCCAAAGGACCGGTGGTGGTTTCCACGCCCGGTGTGTGGCCAAATTCAGGATGCCCGGGCGTTTGACTGTTCCATTGGCGGAACGCCTTCATATCATCCAGCGTCAGAGAGTATCCGTTTAGAAACAGCAGACTGTAGAGGAGCATGGAGGCGTGACCCGCCGATAAGACAAATCGGTCCCGGTTGGCCCACTGGGGGTTTTCGGGATTATGCTTTAAAAAAGCGTCCCACAAAAAGTAACCCAAGCCCGCCGCTTCCATGGGCGTCCCCGGGTGCCCCGAGCGGGCTTGTTCCACGGCGTCCACAGATAAAAAGCGAAGGGTGTTGATGCGAAGAGCTTCTTGAATTCCAATCGTCATAATAAGAGGGATTATACAAATTATTAAAAATTCGTGTTTTTTTCCGTTGGGAGGGTGAAGGAAAATTCACTGCCTTGGCCTGGGGTGGATTTTACTTGGATGACCCCTCCGTGGGCTTCCACGGCCAATTTGCAAAAGGTGAGCCCCAACCCACTGCCCACACGGTGTTTCTGTTTGCGTATTTCGGCTTGGCTGAATTTATCAAAAATCATTTTTTGATGTTCCAAGGGGATACCCAACCCGTTGTCTTTGACCACCACCTCCAGCCTACGATTGTCCGGTGTCCTGCGTAGGAAAACCCCGATGTTCGTTTGAGCGGGCGTGTGTTTGAGAGCGTTCGATAGAAGATTGGCCAACACCCGATGGACCAAGTCTCGATCGGCCCAAGCCGGGGGTAAGTCTTTTTGAACGTCCACAGAGATGCCTTTGTTTTCTCGGGCGATTTGGGTTTCCAGATCGTCCAAGCAGTTTCCTGTCAGTTCCACGATTGAAAAGGTTTCTGGTTGCAAGACCAGTTTCCCCTCTTCCATTTTCGATAGATCCAGTAAATTCTGTATGAGGCGGAGAAGTTCCTTCCCGGATTTCGATCCGACTGAGAGAAGTTTTTTTTGTTCCGGTGTTAAGGTTTCTTTGGCCAGATGAAGAACGAAATCAATACTTCCCAAGGTGGCCGTGAGAGGGCTTTTTAAATCGTGGACAATCATGTTGGACAGGTCTTTTCTCGTTTGTTCACCGCTTTGGAGCGATTGGGCCGCACGGTTAAGAGCTTCGGCCACTCGCTCAAACTCATCCCCCGTTTTCACTTGAGTGCGGTGAGAGAGTTCGCCACGCCCCAAGTGTTCCAATCCTTCCTGAAGGGCTCCAAGGGGACGCAAAAGACGGTTGATGAAAGAAAACCCAAGAACACCAAAAAGAACGCCCAACCCCGTGGCCATCGCTAAAATTTTAAGTCCCAACCAACGGATGGGGGCCAAGACCGATCCGTAAGGGATTTCCACGAAAATTGCCCAATCCAAACCGGACACCCTGTGAAAAACGCCTAGGTTTTTTTTATCCCCTTTCCAAAAAGCGACTAAAAAACCGTCGTTTTTACTTTTTAAAAAAGCTTGAATCAAAGGGTTTTGTTTACCGTCTTTAAAGGATGTTTCCTTGGTTGTTTCGGGGCGATCTAAAATTCGTCCTTTTCCATCGGCCATGAAGGAGACGACGTCCCCTTGGGGTGGTTCTTGGATCATTTTCCAAAGAGTTCCCAACTCCAATCGGGCCCGAAGAACCCCGTGATCGCCCGTGGGCACGGACAAAATCATGGTGGGGATTTTGTCCTTTGAGGAAAAAAACAGGGGGCCTATGAATGTGTTCCCTCGGGAAGCGATTTCGAATTCGTCGTGTCCCTCCCGGGAGGCGTGGGCCGGGCCCCAAAAAATTTTTGTTCCAGATCGAGAGGCCCGCACGAGGCCTTTCCCTTTTTTGTCGTAAAGAACAGCTTCTGAAATGTCAGGGTAGGTGTCCAGAAGTTTAAGGACAAGGGCTGTTTGTTGACGCGGATTGTTCCCTTGGAATTTTCGGCCACTGGCGATGGCCGATAGGCCTCGTCGGGTGCTCTCGACTTGCGTCGAGGCTTTGTCGGCCATTCGTCGGGAAAGTTCTCGGTGTTCTCGAAAAGTGCTTTGAATGAGCGTTTGTTTCACCGCAAAAAAAACAACAACCGACGTGGCCAGTGTGGGAATGAGTAAGCCCACCGTGAAGAAAGCGAGAAGTTTTGTCCTTATTCCGGCGGTCGCTGGAATCAAGAGAGGGGTTTATTCCTTCGGGGGGCGGCTGAATGCTTTTTGGACGTCCGGGTCTTGGGGATTCCACGCACGAATTTGGTACCAAAGTTCCGATGATTTTTGGATAAGGCCGACTCGTCCGTAGAGCATCGCCAACGATTTCGCTGGTTCCACGCCAATCTCTTCTTCTTGGCCGGAGCGTTTTGCGGCTTCAAGGGCTTTTAAATACAAGGTTTCGGTTTTCTTAAATAAATCGGAGTCCGCTGGAATAGGCCTGTTGGGATACTCGTTCATCAGTTGCACATAGTACATTCGGGCCCACGTACTGTAGGTTTCGGTGTTGCGGTCTTCGTAAACTCGTCCCACCACGTTTTGGGAATTATAGGCCAGGGCTCCTTGGTAATTTTTTTCGGCTTCGTTCGTTTCCCCCAGCATGTAATGGGTGTAGGCTTGACGATAATAATTGCCGGGAAAAACCGGATCGAGTTGTTGATAGAGTTTGAAATGAACGATAGCCTTCTCCCAATTTTCTTTGGCTTTTTCTTTCTGGCCCCACGTGTTGAACATCTCTCCCATCTTTAGGTAAACAAGCCCCACTTGGTGATGGGTTTGCACGTAGTTCGGGGCAAACTTTTTGACCTCGGTGTAGGTGTCCAAGGCTTTTTGCCAATTTTCTTCAGCCTGGGTTCTTAGTTTTTCAGCCAACACCACGTTCCCTTGGTCCCGGGCTTCTTTTGCTTTATCGAACAGGCCACTGCCCCAGTCGTTGTAGGCGTTGCCAACGAAATAGTTGGCCATGGGGAACGCTGGATTGAGCCGAATCGTTTTTTGATAATGTTCGAGAGCCCCGCCAACTTTTTCATAACGGGTTCTCATATCCAAAGGAAATTGAGGGTTTTTAACTGTTTCGTCGTTCTCGGGGGATCGGGTCCAGATCCGTTGCTTAGAAAAGAATATCGCCGTGTTATGGCTGATGTCGGCTAAGAAATACCCTCGCCACACCCGAAGGCCTCCCACCCACGCCCCGATCAAGATAAGGGCCAACACAATATCCCTCCCGTTGATCGGATCTTTCCCGCGGAAAGAAACAAACGGAGGGACGGTTTGTTTCCCGGTTTTCCAAAAGACCCAAGCCACAGTGAACAGCCCCACAAAGACAACCGTTCGAAAGAGTTCGATAAGAGAAAGGGATCCGTTAAAAAGATCGTGCATCTCTATTGTTTGAGATCCCAAGATCAAGAGCCCCGCCACCACCCAAGGAAGCACCGAGCCGGGTTTTGGCTTTGAAGACAACCCATGTTCCAATCCTTCGCCCAAAACGATCAAGAGTCCCCCCACCAACAAGACCAGAGAGGCCTCCACCGTGGCCCACACAAAGAAGGCCATCCACAGCCCTATCACCAACAAACGAATCCATGCGTCCGATGGGTGAGGAACGTCTTGTTCTTCTCTTTCATTTCTGATGAGACCCACCACTAAGGCGGGCAAAAGAAAAGAATAAACGCCCGATGAAACGAATCGAATGGAAACATCCATAAACCAATGGACCAAGGCCCCCCACCAAGCACCCAAAAAAGCGATGAGGAGATAAACTTGTTCGGGAAACATGGGCCCCGGAGGAGGGCGTGGACCGTCTTTTGTTAAATGGGTCAACGCTTTCAGACCCAAAAAACTGACGGAGACGATCAGCCATAAAAATAGGCCGAACCCCAAGATCCCCTCATCGAAAAGGACTTCAAGATACTCATCTTCTACGTGATCTGTTTCGGTGTTGGATCGTCCTTCCAATAATATGATTTCAGGTCGACGGTAGGCCGGGTACGCCCACTTGAAAGAGCCGATGCCCGTTCCTAACCAAGGCTGTTGGCGTATCATGTCCCACGTCCCAATCCAAGTGAACACACGAAAATCAACGGATTGTTTTTGTTTAAGGGCGTGTTGTTTAACAGTCAACACCCCCCCACCGGCCGCAATAGCCACAGCCCCTAAAAGCAAAAGGGTTTTTTTTCGGGCTTTGGATCCCAACAAAAATGAACCAATCAAGACCGCTGAGGCCGACACAGCCCCAATAAAACCCAACCACGCCCCTTTCGTTTCTGTGGCGTAGAGGTTGACAAAAGTGGCTACAAAAAAAATCAGGAGGCCACTGGATAGGGCCGAAGAGCTTTTCCACCACACCAAAGTTCCAGTGACCCCCAAAAGCCCTATCAAAACGACAATCAGCCCTCCTTGGTTGGTGGCGTCCACCCCCCCCCAAGTGCCCAACAGAATTTTATCGGTCAATACCACCGTTGGAACTAAGCAGGCTAAGAGAATAAAAGGCTGAAAAGTTTTGCCGTTGTTTCGAAGATAGAGGGAGATAATAATAGGAGTAATGATCACTAAGAAATTTCCAAAAAAGTTGGGGTTTCCAAAGCTGGAAAAAACCCGTTTATTAAAAGCCTGCCTCCAAACGAAAGGGTCTAGAAAAATGTCTTTAACGCCCGGAGGAAACAGGCGGTTGTCAAAATACTGGATAAACCCATAAAAAACAGTTACGGCAAAAGCGGCTATTAGCCAGCGAAGCAGTCGTTTTTGCCGGTCATGCCCTCGGAATTCGGTGATAACAATGAGGGCCATGCCGATGTAAAACACTCGTCGTGTGAACTCGTCTAAACTCCCTTGCTGGAAAGACGATTGGGCAAAAGACACGACCCCACTCACAAAGACCGCTAAAAAAGGGGCCACCAATGGCAGATCCGAGCGTTTAAAAGGCCAGCGTTTTTGAAAGAGGAGTTGGAGAATCCAAAAAAAGATAACCGAACCACACCCCACTTGGGTCATGGTCAGTTTTATTTGGGCGGAATCGTAGGTTTTAAGGTAGAAGGACGCGGTGACTAGAAAATAAGTGATGGACAACGACCAAGCCACCAACCGTGAAAAAAAATCCCCCACGGCCGATCGTGAGACCGGGTAAGGAGACGTTTCGTCTAAACTTTTCTGAATCATCGTTTTTCCTTGAAAAATGGAGCCGAGGATCGGGGTCGAACCGACAAACCTATCGCTTACGAAGCGATTGCTCTACCAATTGAGCTACCTCGGCGTATGAGATATCGATGGGAATAATTTTACATTTTTTTGAAGGAATTAGGTGACTGGTTTTCCAAAAAAAAACTCATCAATGTTTTGGGGAAAGAGGTAGGGCCAAGTTCGTGAGCTGTTGTTTTACTCGATGGGTGGGTTGGCACTGACTTCTATTTGGAAGGATTGGGGGGAACTGGAGATCGAAGTCGGGGGCATGTCCAATCTCAGCCACAGGGTACGCTCTTCCCCAGGCAACACGTTCACGCCGGTTTGGCTTCCGTTGATCGAGAACACACTCGTGCTGCTTGTTTTTGTAGAGCCCAAAATGTCTTCCGCACCAAATCCCGTGGCGTCCGGTTTTGTCCCGTGCAGTGCCCCCAGCAGAACCGGGTGATCCCCCGTCGCCGGTAAACTCTCAGACAACGTCCACGGGTTGGGAAACTCCGATGTCACCACCGCACGGAATTCGTAAGTGCTCGCTAGGGTTCCGTTGTTTTCGATCAAAAGCCCCCCGGAACTCACCACACTCCCAGAACCTAAAGATTGAGGACCAAAATCCAAATTCTCTAAATTCACCAGCACGGACCGGTACGCGGGGAAACTCGTCGCTTCGTTCGACACCTCCGACCAGTTCCCTGCGGCGT
>Ga0247840_10007518_pt1 | contig 15134 bp, 14 predicted proteins | sample LaCruzMarch2015__FD_192404 | JGI IMG/M metagenome (GOLD analysis project Ga0247840, IMG submission 192404) | Freshwater microbial communities from meromictic Lake La Cruz, Castile-La Mancha, Spain - LaCruzMarch2015_17m | ecosystem: Environmental > Aquatic > Freshwater > Lake | place: Spain...
AAGGATGGGCATCGCCCACCATCTCGCGCCCGAACGCGGATGCGGTTAGACTTCCCGCTGGTCAGCAGTCAGCTCCCGCCGGTAGCGTTCCGCCATGTCCGATATCCTCGCCCGCCTCGCCGATGTCCTGGAGGCCCGCAAGCAGGCGGACCCGGATTCCTCCTATGTCGCCAAGTTGTATGCCAAGGGGCCGGATGCGATCCTGAAGAAGATCGGTGAGGAGGCGACCGAGACGGTGATGGCGGCCAAGGACGGGGTGGCGGAGAAGATCGTCTACGAGGTGGCGGATCTCTGGTTTCACTGCATGGTGCTGCTGGCACAGCGGGGCCTGCGGCCGGAATTAGTGCTGGCTGAGCTGGAGCGGCGTTTCGGGCTGTCCGGGATCGATGAGAAGGCCAGCCGCGCGTCCCCCGGCGCGGACTGACGGCAATTCTAAATTTGGGCAGCATCGCGCAGCCCCCCTGGTGGATGCGGCGCGCACGACCGGCGTGCCGGGTCCCTGACACCGAGCGGCGCGCCTTATCCACCCTACAGCGGGCCGGTGTTGTAGGGTGGATAAGCGCAGCGCATCCACCATCAGCCTCGCTGCCGGCACGCTGTCGGCGGGCAGCCACCCAAAATTGGAACTGCTGGCGGACTGACGGTACAGGGTCGATTGGGTTAAGATCACGGCCTGGCCGCGGCGGGTAAGTTGATCTGCTCGCCGGCCGGAGAACACATCGGGGCCTGCGCCCGCGGCGCGGCCCATCACAGTCATGTCGCTGTCGCGTGGGCGGCGGTGCGGAGAGCAATATGGGACTCGGCGGTATCAGCATCTGGCAACTCCTGATCATCCTGGTGATCGTCCTCCTGATTTTCGGAACCAAGCGGCTGAAGGGCATCGGCGGGGATCTGGGTAACGCGATCAAGAGCTTCCGCAGCGCTATGGGGGGCAACGACAAGGAGGATGAGGCGGACCCGAAGCAACTCGATCAGGACCCGGCGCGGCGGACAGTGGATACCGATCCGGCGCGGGCGGCAACGACGGCGCCCGGCGCCGCGGCGCAGCCGACCGATCGGTCCAAGTCCTGAACGATCACGCCTAGACTCGCGTCATGTTCGACATCGGCTTCTGGGAGTTGGTCCTGGTCGGCGTGGTCGCCCTGGTGGTGATCGGCCCCGAACGTCTGCCCAAGGCGGCGCGGATGGCCGGGCTCTGGGTCGGCCGGGCGCGGCGCACCCTGTCCTCCGTCAAGGAGGAGATCGATCGCGAGTTCAAAGCCCAGGAACTGCAGGATATCCTGAAGAAGCAGGCGCGCAGCAACCCGCTGGAGACGCTGATCGAAGAACCGCGGCCGGCGGCCCGGTCCAAGCCCGCTGACGTCACGCCAACGCCGGCCCAGATTCCGGCGGTTGCGGCCGAGACCGCCAAGCCCAATGCGGATCAGGCGGTCGGATGAGGCAGCGCCCACGGGCGCCGGCTCACCGGCTCATCCGCTCAGCCTGCCCGCCCGACGGTCTTGCGGGCCGGCCGGGCCGGGCCTAAAGATTCGCCCCGAGACCCCTTATGGCCCCGTCCATTGAGCCCGATGAACCGGGCGCCGAACAGCCCTTCATCTCCCACCTGATCGAGTTGCGTGATCGGCTGATCCGCATGCTGATCGGCGTCGGCATCGCCTTGCTGGTGACCTTTCCCTTCGCCAACGACATCTACACCTACGTGGCCGCCCCGCTCATCGCCAAGTTGCCGGAGGGCAGCACGATGATCGCCACCCAGGTGATCTCGCCGTTCCTGACGCCCTTCAAATTGGCGCTCGTGGCGGCGGTGTTTCTCGCTATGCCCTATCTGCTTTACCAACTGTGGGCGTTCATCGCGCCCGGGTTGTACCGCCATGAGAAACGCCTGGCGGTGCCGCTGCTGGCCTCCAGCGTCGTGCTCTTTTATGTCGGGATGGCCTTTGCCTATTTCCTGGTGTTTCCGCTGATCTTCGGGTTCATGGCCGCGACCACTCCGGAAGGGGTGTCGATGATGACCGACATCTCGGCTTACCTGGATTTCGTACTCGCCCTGTTTTTCGCCTTCGGCATCGCCTTCGAGGTCCCGATCGCCACCATTCTGCTGGTCGTGACCGGTCTGACGACGCCCGATGCCCTGGCGGAGAAACGTCCTTACGTGATCGTCGGGGCCTTTGTGATCGGCATGCTCCTGACCCCGCCGGATGTCTTCTCGCAGACGCTGCTGGCCGTGCCGATGTGGCTGCTGTTCGAATTGGGGGTCTTCGCCTCACGCATTCTGGTGCGTGAGCGGGCGGCGCGCGAGGCGGCGGAGGCCGCCTTGGTCCCGCCGGTGCCGCCTGACGGGGCCGGGGGCGGGGGTCGGGCCGGCACCGCGGCGCCCCCGGTCGTCCCTACGGGCGGCTCCGGCGGCGGCCTGGAGGTCGGCCGCGAGTTGGAACCGGGCGATCCGGATGATCCGACGCGCTGGAGTCCGCTCACCGACGAGGAGATGGAGACCGAGTTGGACCTGGAGGATGCCGAAGCGGCCCGAACCGCGCCGCCGCGGGCCCGGATCGATCCGATCGAGGACAAGATCAACCGGGCCAACCGCCTGCGCGAGCTCGATAACCCATTGGCGGCTCGTCAGATTCTCTATCAGGTTCTGGAAGAGGGTGACGCGTCTCAACGGCAGGTGGCGCGCAATATCCTCAGTCAGATCGATGAAACCTAGCGTATTGCTTTTCTCAATGGACAGCATCGGTTAGTATCAGGTTCACCACCACAGGACACGATAGGATGAACCATGGGCTCCGGATCGCAGATCCACTATAAGCAAAACCGCTTAAAGCAACTGCGGGCATTTTGTCATGCGGCGCGCACCGGCAGCGTCAGCGCCGCGGCCGACAAGATCTTTCTCAGCCAGCCGACCGTCTCGCTCCAGATACAGGCGCTGGAGCGCGAGTTTGACACCGTGCTCTTCGAGCGGCGCGGACCCAAGATTCGTCTTACGCCGGAGGGTCAACTCCTCTTCCAGATGGCGGAGCCGCTGGTCGAGGGCATGGATCGGCTGCACGACGCCTTCGCCATCCAGTGCGGGCGGGTCGATCAGGGTGTGCTGAATATCGCCGCCGGTGAATCGACCATCCTCTATATCCTCCCGGAACCGGTGCGTACCTTCGTCGCGCAATACCCCGGCATCGAATTGAAGCTCCACAATGTGACCGGGCGTGATGGACTCGCCATGTTGCGCTCGGATGCGGCTGACCTGGCGGTGGGCTCGATGCTGGAGGTTCCGGACGACATCAACTACCGCCCCTTCGTGACCTACCGGCCGACCCTGATTACGCCGCTCGATCACCCGCTGGCCAAGCTGGAGAAGGTCGCCCTCGAGGATATCGCGCCCTTCGGGCTGATTTTGCCGCCCCGGCATCTGAGCACCTGGCGCATGGTCGATCTGGTCTTCAAGCAGCACAATCTCGCCTACCGTGTGACCCTGGAGGCCGGCGGCTGGGAAGTCATCAAGAAATACGTCGCGCTGGGGCAGGGGATCTCGATCGTCACCGACGTTTGTCTGACCGGGGACGAACGGCTCGCCCGGATGCCGCTGGATCAGTATTTCCCCAAGCGCAGCTACGGCATCGTGCAGCGCCGCGGCAAGTTCCTCTCACCGCAGACCAAGTGCTTCGTGAAGATTCTCGACAAGGCCTTTGCCGATCACGTGGTGGAGCCGCAGCAGCGCACCGTCGGTGAGGCCGAGTGGGATGACGCGATGCTTGGCTAGGCATGCTTGGCCAGGCTCGCTTGCCTGGCGCTCAATCCCGGCGCAGCGCGTCCGAGATGCCGATGGGAGTCGGAAAACGCAGAACCACCAGATAGGACGAGACCAGGAAAGTCAGGATGGTGGCCAACTGCAGGCTGTAGGCCGCCCGCGCGCTCAGGCTGCCGGTGGTCAGCGCCAGCGCGGCGATGAGCAGTGAGAACTCGCTCATCTGGCCGAGCCGGAAGCCGATCTCCCAGGCGCGGGCCGAGGGTTCGCCGGTACGGACCAGCAGCAGGCGAAAGATGGCCGGTTTGAGCAGGAGCGCGGCCGTCGCGAGGAATAGGGCCGGCACCAGCACGTCGGGGGCCATCGCCAGGTTGAACTGCACCCCCACGCCGAAGAAGAAGAGCACCAGGAAGAAATCCCGTAACGGACGCAGGCTCTCGGCAATATAGAGCGCGATGGGACTGGAGGCCATCGCCACCCCGGCGATGAAGGCCCCGATCTCATGGGAGAGACCCAGTACGCCGGCCAGTTCGGCCATCCCCAGACACCAGCCGATCGCGATCAGAAAGATGTACTCGCGGAAGGTGTCATAGCGGCGGATCAGTGGGATCAGGACGTAGCGTGCGGTGAGTCCGGCGAAAATGGCCAACCCCGGTAGGGTCAGCATGAGCAGGGCGATTTTGATCCAGGGGGTGGCTCCCGTCCCGGCACCCTGGAGCAGCAACAGCAGGGCGATGGCGAGCAGGTCCTGCAGCAGGAGGATGCTGATGATCACCTCGCCCATGCGCTGATGATGCAGTACGGTGGTCGGCAGCAGCTTCAGACCGATGATGGTGCTGGAGAAGCCGAGAGCACCACCGAGGATCAGCGACTCCAGCGGCGTGAAACCGGCCAAGAGACCAATGGTGCCGCCGATGATGAGCAGCAGCAGCGCGCTGCCCAAGGTCACCAGGGTGGTGCGGCGCAGGCTGCGCGCCAGATCCTGAGGGGTCAGGTCGAGTCCGAGGAGGAACAGCAAAAACATGATGCCGACCTGAGCGGATTCCGAGACCAGGCGGGCGTCGGCGACCAGGCCGAGACCCCAGGGTCCGAAGAGAATACCGAGCCCGATATAGGCGACCAGGAGCGACTGCCGGGCCGCAAGCGCGGCGGTGGCCAGGACCGCGGCGCCGGTGAAGACCAGGAAAAAGGTAAAGACAATCGGGTTCTGAATCATGGTGTACTCGAGTCCGCCCGCGAGGCCTGTCCCCTGGGTCTGGAATCCCGCGGCGATGATCCCACGATTGAGGAGCCAGGTGGAGCGATAAGACCAATTGTGTGCTGTGTTACGGGTCCGTGACGAGTATCCGCCGTTCGTCTGCCCATTCGTCAGGGTCATCCGAAATCCTTCGCAGAAATGTACACAATGCCACCGTGAATGCCTGTTCCAGGCAGCGGTTCCGTTTCCCTTCATTTGTAATAATCGTGTACCACATGAGCAACCTGCTTGTTTATCCTTTTCCACTGCACCTGTCATCACAGGTCGGACACCGGCGAACGCTGGGCGCGAAGGACAGCAGCGATGCCAAAGCGTGGCGGGTTGTCCGATCGACGTTGCGGGGCCTCACGGCGTGGTCGTGAGTCACCACTACGAGTTGTCTAACCTGTATCCATGGACCTAACGAAAAAAATCGGCCAACGCCTCCGTGCTGCACGCCAAGCGCAGGGCTTGAGCCTCTCTGAGTTGTCGAGCCGTACCGGCTCGCTGTCCAAGTCACGGATCAGCAACTATGAGCAGGGAATCCGCCGGATGGGGCTTGAAGAGGCCCAGGAGCTGGCGCTGGCCTTGGGCACTGTGACACCGATCTATCTGATGTGTCTGGATGACACGGATCCCCTGTCCAAGGATGAGCGCGAACTGGTCGAGCGCTATCGCAATACCGACGTGCGCGGGCGGGATACCATCCTGAAAGCGGCGGAGGGACAGGCCGTTTACCGGGTCGAAACGTCGCCGGTCGCGGTCGATGGGGAAGGCCTGGCGGGGTCCGCGGAGGGCGGATAGAGGAGCCGTACACAACAAGTTTTGCGGATGCGATCACTTGTTGTGTTTACATTGGCTGGCGTATCGGCACTCTTGTGGGCTGCACGCCAGCCGTTCGAGCTTCGCCGTGTTCCGGCGCGCGCGTTTTTAGTGCGACGATCATCGCGGATTACTGCTCAACAAACCGGTGATTCGCTTGCGCGTCGTGTGTTGATGGTCGACCGCGCACCGGCTCGGACACCCGCACGGTGCCGTTTCCGGGCTTACGGATAAATCGGCTTCAGTCGCGAGCCCCTTGGGGCTCGTGCGTTTGGGCCAATCTGACGGCTGACCAGCGCATCTGATCGTAGGGGCGGGTTTCAAACCCGCCCCTACACGAAGGTCTGTCTGGATATCAGGTGCGAACGCTATAGAATCCGGTGCGGCCTGGATCAGGCTGCCGGCCGCTCGCGACGAGGGCGCCTCCCTGCGCCGTGCTCGCGGATTCCTTACTTATAAGCGCCGACCCCGCAGAAGAAGCCTTCCTTGTTAGCCATCACGTAGCTCGTCTTGGCGCGGATCTCCTCGGTGCCCGGATAGGGCCACTTGTAGTCCACCCAGCCTTCCTTCGAGGCCTTGACGGTGGCGATCATGTTCTTGAACAGTTCATCCCCGTACTTCTTGAAGTCGAGCAGGTTTTTGCCGACCAATTCCGGCTTGGTCGCGTGGGAGAGCATGACGCCGTCCATGTCCATGCAGAAGACATACAGATCCTTCTTTTTGAAGTCGCCGTCGGCGGAGAAGGCGGCAAAGGCCTTGTCCTTGCCCATCGTGTCGACGGCCGCCTGAGCCTGCTGCGACATCGCCTTGGCCTCGTCCGGGGTGGCCATGTCGGCCGCCGCAACGAGGCCGGCGAACAGCATCCCGGAGGTGGCGATTGCGATCAGGGTTGTTTTCATGGGATGTCTCCTCGTTCATGTTGTGGTGAAGCGCGTCGAAGATAGCCGAACCCGCGGCGGTGCGCCAGTGTGTTCGTAGGCAGTGACCACCGGAAGCGCGATCTGCCCCGAATTGGATCGTATCCGGGCAATAATCTCGGAGATGAGCACCGTGATGGTGCGTGCATCCTGCGGCGAGCGATCAGCGATCGGCCGTCAGCGCTTCGCTGTGCGTGCGAACGCTGACTGGCGTCGGATCCGCGTGATGGCCTAAGGATTGCTGCAGCTTTTCCGACGGCATCCGTACGCCGCGAACCTTCAACACTCACTCGTCGGAGTCAACTCTTATGCGGAAGCGCGACTTGATCAAGCGGTTGGTACTCGGCTCGGGCCTGGCTCTGGGGTTGTCCGCGCTCCTCCCGGCGACGGCCGCCGACGACACCATCAAGGTAGGCGTCCTCCACTCGTTGTCCGGAACCATGGCGATCAGCGAGACCACGCTCAAGGATACCGTGCTGATGCTGGTCGAGGAGCAGAACAAGAAAGGCGGCCTGCTCGGCAAGAAATTGGAGGCGGTGGTGGTCGATCCGGCGTCCAACTGGCCCTTGTTCGCCGAGAAGGCGCGTGAACTGATCGCGAAGGACAAGGTGGCCGCGGTGTTCGGCTGCTGGACCTCGGTGTCGCGCAAATCGGTCCTGCCGGTCTTCGAGGAACTCAACGGGTTGTTGTTCTACCCGGTGCAGTACGAGGGCGAGGAGTCCTCGAAGAATGTCTTCTACACCGGCGCGGCGCCGAACCAGCAGGCGATTCCGGCAGTGGACTACCTGATGAACGACCTGGGGGTGAAGCGCTGGGTCCTGGCGGGTACCGACTATGTCTACCCGCGGACCACCAATAAAATCCTCGAAGCCTACCTGAAACAAAAGGGCGTGGCCGCCGAGGACATCATGATCAACTACACGCCGTTCGGTCACTCCGACTGGCAGTCGATCGTTTCCGACATCAAAAAGTTTGGCGCCGCCGGCAAGAAGACCGCCGTGGTCTCAACCATCAACGGCGATGCCAATGTTCCCTTTTACAAGGAACTGGGTAACCAGGGGGTGTCTGCCGAAGATATCCCGGTGGTCGCCTTCTCGGTGGGTGAGGAGGAACTCTCCGGCATCGACACCAAGCCGCTGGTCGGGCACCTGGCCGCCTGGAACTACTTCATGAGCGTCGACACGCCGGAGAACGCCGCGTTCATCAAGCAGTGGCACGCCTTCATCAAGGACCCGAAACGCGTCACCAATGACCCGATGGAGGCCCACAAGATCGGATTCGATCTCTGGGTGAAGGCCGTCGAGAAGGCCGGCAGCACCGCGACCGACAAGGTGGTGAAGGCCATCGTCGGCCTGGAGACGCCGAATCTCACCGGCGGGATCGCCAAGATGCTGCCCAATCACCATATCACCAAGCCGGTGCTGATTGGCGAGATTCAGGATGACGGTCAGTTCGCCGTGGTCTGGCAGACCGAGGGCACGGTCCCCGGCGATGCCTGGTCCGACTTTCTGCCGGGCTCCAAGGATCTGGAAGGCGATTGGACAGCGCCGATCAATTGCGGCAACTTCAACACCAAGACCAAGACCTGCTTGGGTTCCGCGGCCAAGTAATCCATGGGAACGTCGCCGTCACGCCAGCGCTGCCGACGCCTTGCCGGCGCTGTATTCAGCATGATCCTGACCGCGGTGGCCTGGTGGGGAACGGCGGCGGCTGGCGCGTTGGAGGAGGCCCTGCCGGGACTGGCGGACCGCGCCTTCCCGGTCAAGCAGCAAGCCGTGCAGGCGCTGGCCGCGACCGGCGACAGCCGGGCCTTGCCGATCTTGGAGGCCCTGCTGGCGGGCGATCTCTACACGCGCGAGACTGCCGACCCGCCGCTGGTCCTGGCGCGGCCCTCCGCGGCCGGCCTGCGCCTCTCAGACCCGCTGACCGGGGCTGATCTGGGCGAGGTCGAGCGGGAGGCGGTCAAGAAGATTCCGCTGAATAACGCGCTGCGCACCGCCCTGCGCGGCGGCATCGCGACCCTGACGCTGAGCAGCCCGGACCCGGCGGTGCGCAGCCGCGCGGCTAAGGACCTGATGCGTGACCCGAGCCCCGAGTCCGTCGCGGCGCTGCGCGTCCGTCTGGAACAGGAACAGGACGCCGCGGTGCGCACGACCCTGGTCCTGGCGGTGGCGGTAGCGGACCTGCGCGTCGGGACGCCCGAGGCGCGGCTGGCGGCCGTCTCAACCCTGGAGGGCAGTCTCCACCCGGAGGCACGCAACGGCCTGACGACACTCATCGCCAATGAAACCGACGCGGATGTGAAAGCCGCCGCCGCGCGTGCGCTGACCGCGATCGACTCCCGTCTGACCTGGAATGCGCGGGCTGAGACCTTGTTCTTCGGGTTGAGCCTGGGTTCGGTCCTGGTGCTCGCCGCCATCGGGCTCGCCATCACCTTCGGGGTCATGGGGGTGATCAACATGGCTCACGGCGAATTAATGATGCTCGGGGCCTATACCACCTATCTGGTGCAGCAGGCGCTGCCGGGTTGGGTCGATTACTCGCTGTTCGTGGCCATCCCGGCGGCCTTCATCGTGTCCGGGCTCTTCGGCATCGCCATCGAGCGGACGGTCATCCGCTTCCTCTATGGCCGCCCCCTGGAGACCCTGCTGGCCACCTTCGGGATCAGCCTGATCCTCCAGCAACTGGTGCGGACCACCATCTCGGCGCAAAACGTGGCGGTCGAGAATCCGTCCTGGATGAGCGGCTCACTGCAGATCAATCCGGCGCTGGCCCTGACCTATAACCGGCTCTATATCCTGGCGTTCGCGTTGCTGGTCTTCGTCGCCCTCCTGCTGATTCTCAAGCGCACCGCCCTAGGGCTGCAAGTCCGGGCGGTGTCCCAGAATCGGGCGATGGCGCGCGCCATGGGGGTGCGCTCCGCGCGGGTGGATGCGGCGACCTTCGGCCTTGGGGCCGGCATCGCCGGGGTCGCCGGGGTCGCGCTGTCCCAACTCACCAATGTTGGGCCCAACATGGGCCAGGCTTACATCATCGACTCCTTCATGGTGGTGGTGTTCGGCGGGGTCGGGAACCTCTGGGGAACCCTGATCGGGGGTATGACACTGGGCGTCGCCAACAAATTTATGGAACCCTGGGCGGGTGCGGTTCTCGCGAAGATTCTGGTGCTGGTATTCATCATCCTGTTCATCCAAAAACGTCCGCGCGGGCTCTTTCCGCAGCGCGGCCGGGCGGCGGACGGATGAGGCGATGAACAGCAAGATCAACCATCTACCGCGTAACCGGTTTTCGGCCTCGATCAAGATTCCGGCCACTTGGGCTCGCCGGGTGCGTCGTCAGGCCATCCTGGCCTGACACCGTCAGGGCTGGAAGCCCTGACGACGCACGCCGCTGGCCGGGATGACGATCAAGGTCCGCTTTTCTTTCTCCAACGACTCGGACACACCCGCATGGGCATAGTTAAGGCACTCAAAGGCGATACCGGCGGCCAGGTCATGCTGGCCGTGCTGCTGGTGGTGACGCTGGTGGTCCCGGTGCTGAATCTGGCGGTGCCGGAGACGAGCTTCTGGCACGTTTCAACCTTTACGGTCACGCTGCTCGGAAAGTATCTGACTTATGCGTTGCTCGCCGTGGCGGTCGACCTGGTTTGGGGTTATCTGGGAATCCTCAGCCTGGGGCATGGCGCCTTTTTCGCACTGGGCGGCTATGCCATGGGCATGTATCTGATGCGTCAGATCGGTGATCGCGGCGTCTATGGCGATCCGGTTCTGCCCGACTTCATGGTTTTTTTGAACTGGAAAGAACTGCCCTGGTTTTGGAACGGTTTCGACCTGTTCTGGTTTGCCGCGTTGATGGCGATTGTGGTCCCCGGCGTATTGGCCTATGTTTTCGGCTATCTCGCGTTCCGCTCACGGGTAACCGGCGTCTACCTCTCCATTATTACGCAGGCGCTGACCTATGCCCTGATGCTCGCGTTCTTCCGCAATGAGATGGGATTCGGCGGGAACAATGGGCTGACCGATTTCAAGGAGCTACTGGGGTTCGACCTGCAAAGCGACGGCACCCGCGCCGGGCTCTTCATCGCGTCCGCGGCAGCGCTCGCGCTCGGCTATCTGGCTTGCCGGATGATCGTCACCTCCCGCCTGGGACGGGTGGCTGTGGCCATTCGCGACGCCGAGTCGCGCACGCGTTTCATCGGCTATCGGGTGGAGCGGGTGAAGGTGGCGATCTTCGCCTTCTCGGCCATGCTGGCGGGGGTGGCCGGGGCGCTTTACGTTCCTCAGGTGGGGATCATCAATCCGGGTGAGTTCTCACCGCTCAACTCCATCGAGTTGGTGATCTGGGTGGCCGTCGGCGGGCGTGGGACCCTCTATGGCGCCGTGGTCGGTGCCCTGATGGTGAATTACGGCAAGAGCACCTTCACGGCCATGTTCCCGGAAGCCTGGCTGTTCGCCTTGGGCGCACTCTTCGTGCTGGTCACACTGCTGCTGCCCCGCGGGATCGCGGGCTGGCTGCCCGCGCGCAGGGCCGGCTGATGGGCGGGCAAGTCGAGCGCTGGCAATACCTCAACCCCGGTAAGACCCTGGCTGAGACCCTGGACATTTCGCATACGACGCTGCTCTATGTGGAGGGGGTGACGGTGAGCTTCGACGGGTTCCGTGCTCTGAATGACCTGTCATTCTATGTCGATGTCGGCGAACTGCGGTGCGTGATCGGACCCAATGGTGCGGGCAAAACCACCATGATGGACGTCATCACCGGCAAGACCAGGCCGGACGCGGGCTATGTGTTCTTCGGTCAGAGCATCAATCTGCTGGAACTGGATGAGCCGCGCATCGCGCAGGCCGGGATCGGGCGTAAGTTCCAGAAACCCACGGTCTTCGAGCAGCATCAGGTCTATGAGAACCTGGAGTTGGCGATGGCCGGCGACAAGCGGGTCTGGCCGACCTTGATTGCCCGGCTCTCCGGTGCGCAGCGTGACCGGATCGACGAGGTGCTGGGGATCATCGGTCTGCGGGATCAGGCCCGACGTCCGGCCGGGGCACTGTCCCACGGTCAGAAGCAGTGGCTGGAGATCGGCATGCTGCTGATGCAGGACCCGCTGCTGCTGCTGGTGGATGAGCCGGTGGCGGGGATGACTCACCAGGAAATGGACCGCACGGCCGAGTTGCTGCTGTCCCTGGAGGGCAAGCACTCGGTGGTCGTGGTGGAGCATGATATGGACTTCGTGCGCTCGATCGCCAAACGGGTAACCGTGTTGCATCAGGGGTCGGTGCTGGCGGAGGGGTCGATGGATGAGGTTCAGCATGACCCGCGGGTGGTGGAAGTCTATCTTGGGGAGTGATGCGTGAGCGCCGAGTACGATCAAGATCTGGTTGCCTGGTCGCGCGAGCAGGGGCAGTTGCTGCGCATGGGCCAGTTCGCCCAACTCGATATCGCCCATCTGGCAGAGGAGATCGAAGACTTGGGCAAAGGGGAGCGGCGAGCGCTGGTGAGTCGGTTGGCCGTGTTGCTGGGACACCTGCTGAAATGGCAATACCAGCCGGACTATCCCTGTCGCAAGTCCTGGCGGGCGACCATCAACACCCAGCGCCGTGCAGTCGCCAAGCTCCTGAACGAGAATCCGAGCCTGCGGGGGCAAGCCGATCTGCTGATCGCCGAAGCTTACCCGGATGCGCTGGACCTGGCGGTCGCTGAGACACCCTTCGATTACGAGCACTTTCCGGGTATCTGTCCCTGGACTATCGAGCAAATCCTGACGGCCTATTGGCCGGGCGCCGAGGCTGGATCACCCTCATGTTGACGATCAGCGGATTGAATCAGTTCTATGGTCAGAGCCATACCCTCTGGGATCTGAATCTCGCGATCCCGGCCGGCCATTGCACTTGCGTGATGGGCCGCAACGGGGTGGGGAAGACGACCCTGATGCAGTGCATTATGGGCTTGCTGCCGCTACGTGCCGGAGTCATGGATTATCTGGGGCAGGACTTGGCCCGACTGCCTGCCGAGCGGCGGGCCGAGTTGGGGCTGGGCTTTGTCCCCCAGGGTCGGCAGATCTTCCCATTGCTCACGGTCGAGGAGAATCTGCGCATCGGCCTGCCGGCCCGGCGCGACGGTCTGCGTCAGGTGCCGGACTACATCTACGAGCTCTTCCCGGTCTTGAAACAGATGCTCGGCCGCCGCGGGGGTGACCTCTCCGGCGGCCAACAGCAGCAGCTTGCCATTGGCCGCGCGCTGGTGATCGACCCCAAACTCTTGATCCTGGACGAACCCACCGAGGGCATTCAGCCCAATATCGTCCATGAAATCGGCGATATCATCCGCCGTCTGATCACTGAATTCGGACTCACCGTCATTCTGGTGGAGCAGAAGCTTCCCTTCGCCCGCCGGGTGGCCGACCGTTTCGTCATTCTTGACCGCGGACGACTGGTCGCCGATGGGGCCATGAGCGACCTGGGCGACGATCTGGTCAGGCAGTATCTGACCGTGTGATGAGTGACATTTGGGGCCTTTATCGCAATCCCGGCCAGCGGCGTGCGTTGTCAGGGCTTCCAGCCCTGAGGTTGTCAGGCCAGGATGGCCTGACGACGCACCCGGCGAGCCCACGTGGCCGGAATCTTGAACGAGGCCCGTGCTGTTAGGGACCGCCCCCCAAGGCGATTTCTATCATGTAGGGGCGATTTAGGTGATTTCCGGGAAAGGATCTACCGCCGTGTAGGGGCGAATTCATTCGCCCCTACAACCCAACAGGCTTTCTGCGCATGTGCAGTCGGGATGCCTATTCACGGAAATCGCCTTAAGCCCTGAAATACCCAAGTTGGAACCGGCCGTCGGTGTCGCCGCACCGGCAGGTAACACCTGTGCAGGCACCTTCAATACTTCGGCGTGAGCGGCAACTTCCGTTTCGGGAATTTACGGAAACCGTGATCCAGATCACAAAGCCCCACTTGCAAAACAGCGGTGAGACGCGGAAAGTACACACCGAGGGGCGATGGACTTCGGCAGGACCGCCAGCCGATGGGCAGCGCCGAGCCACTGGGGGACCCGCGGCAGGGTCCGGGTCGAGCGTTCGGGGTGAGGCGATGTGCCTGGCTGGTTGGCGGGATTCGGTCTAGTGCCCTAGTGGCTCGTGGCGGGCAAGCATGTCGCCGGCCCGTGCCAACCTAGAACACGCTACGCGTCGACCAACTGCCAAACAATTCTCCTTCATGTTTTTCTCATATCATGCTGATTCTCGACATAGACATGGATTTCTTCCTCGAAGGCCGCGTTACAAGAGCGGCTCAAGAGGGACCTCGTCCCAACCCTAATGATCACGGGCTAGTACCTTGGACCGAAGAGCGTACGATCCATTTTCTAGAGCATTTCAATGTGCGCTCGGGCGCCCCATTTAATGTTGTCGATCATCACGACGAGGTTTTTCTGTTATGGCGACAACAAATAGATGCTGGAATAGTTAAGACTCCTTTTCACGTTGTTCATATCGATGCGCACTCGGACCTCGGGATGGGGGATTCGAGTTGGGTATATTTGCATACGGAGTTATTGCAGTTGCCTCTCGAAGACCGGCAATATCCAAAAATCGGGAATGAAGGATTAAACTGCGGAAACTTCCTGCTGTATGCCGTAGCAAATCGCTGGATATCACAGATTGATTTCGTTACCACCTCAAGTTGGCACGATGATTTTCCTCGAGATGCGTTTTCGGATCAATCTTTTTCTGAAATCAATCGCCGATCAGAGTACGGATGCCTATCCCAGGAAGCCTTATCTTTAGATTTGGAGTTGATGTCTTTAACTAAAGAAGACGTCGACGATATGATCCACGGCCACCCGCTTTCTACGGATCAAAGGCGCAGAAAATGCGGAGAACCGATTGTGCCATTCAGGCTGCATCTATACCCTGAAGTACCCGAGTGGTTCTCGAACGCAAATTGGGATCGCTTGTACGTTGCTAAGTCTCCGTCCTATTTTCCCGCATGCGCGGATAATTTGTTTGACATTGTTCGTTCGTACATCGATTGAAATATACACGCTACCAACGCAATCTCACGGGTGAAATCGCCTAACGAGTGCCTAAGAATGGGATAATGCGGAATAAGGGGCCAGACTCAATTATGAATCCAGAAAATTGAAAATGGGGCCAAGCTCGATTGAGGACCCAGAAAATGGCCTAACCGTTGGTTAAAATGCGAGCGCGCGCCACGGGCGTCGTGCTAATTCTCAGCGTCATCTGGGGTGCGCTCTGCTTTAGCCTTCACGTTAGGCCACACATATGCGGCAAACTGGGGAAACCGGGGACAGACCACGGTTTCTATGTTAAAGCGGCAGATCGAGTTGACTCGCATCGGGCGGCTCTTTCTTCGGTCGGCCGGATTTTCCGGGCCATGTACGGCGGCCGATCATCGCTGCGATC
>Ga0247840_10007519_pt1 | contig 15134 bp, 19 predicted proteins | sample LaCruzMarch2015__FD_192404 | JGI IMG/M metagenome (GOLD analysis project Ga0247840, IMG submission 192404) | Freshwater microbial communities from meromictic Lake La Cruz, Castile-La Mancha, Spain - LaCruzMarch2015_17m | ecosystem: Environmental > Aquatic > Freshwater > Lake | place: Spain...
GATTATAATACCCTGTTCCAAACGGGTCAAATGATTGTGCCGCAATGGTTAAAATAGTAGCGCCGGGTGCTACTCCAATAGTTTCAATATCAATCATCAATGAGCTCATACTAAGAGTATAGCATGGTATTACTTAAAATGCAAGATCAACATCTTCAAAAAGCTCTTCTTTGGTTTTATCGCATCGCATACCTTTAATTCCGTTTGCACTTAACGTAATAACCCTGAGATTAGTATAATGCCCAATGATGTATGGCGGTATACGATCTCGAAATCCTTGCTGTATAGAATAGATATGATCAAGTGCGTTATAGGTGCGATTTAATCGGGTAGGGTTTATTGAATCAAAATGATTCTTCCAGCTGTCTTCTGTTATTTTCCATACTGCATCATAGTATAGGCGGCGGAAAGATCTTTCTTCTCTAGGGGTACATCCACGTTTAACAGTTGCTTGATAAATCTTTTCTCTTGCTTCTTTTGTTTGGCTACCGTTTTCTACACCATATTTTTCTAAACAGGTTTTCTTAATATTTTTAATACGTTGTTTAATAGTTTCTTCGGATATGTTTGGTGCTTTTCTTGTCCCAGACATTATAGTTTTACCTCTGTTACTGTTAGCTCTTGTTTCGTTTATTTCTGGAGTATGTATATTGGCATAATCACCATTTTGCCATTTATACTTTTGCTTTGCTGTTCTGCTTGAAGTAGTAAGATATCGATTTTCCCACCACTTAACTGGAATGTTTTCTATGGGGCAGAGAGGAATAGACCATACTTCATTTATAATGTGCCATACTCGTTGTTTTGCTAATGCAGTGTCGGGAAGGAATGCTGTTTTTTCTACTACCTGGGGCCAAAGCTCTGGATGAGTTTTATATAGATAGCGTGTGGCTGATTTGTTATAGCTTGTGTCAGTTTGAATAATTTTTAATAGTATGTCTTTCATACTATTATTTATCATTATCCTATTATGTACGTTATATATTCTTAGCCAATTATCCAATTACAAATGAGGGCGGCTGACTGCCATCTACATAGTTGCGTAGATCTTCAATACATTTGTCCATACTTGCTTGTGCTTCGGCTTTCATGGCTGCGCCGTTTAAGGTGCCGCCTCCCTGTGGACCTGCAATTGTTGAGAATTTTTCACGGGCTTCGCCGATGATCATTTTGCAATTGGCTACCATAAAGTCACGAATCCATTGTTGAATTTGGAAATCACTCAGCAGATTGATTTCAGGTTTCAAGTTGTAGGTCCACATTAATACACTTTCGCCGGTGCCTTTTGGATCTCGAATTAGTTGTAATTTTTTGGTCACCGGATTAAACGTATAGTTCATATAGGCGCCAAACATACGACCGGCTAATTCTACATACTGGCTGTAAAAGTCATAGGTAGCAAGACCGCCTGCTACATTAAAATTCATTAGGTACACATTCATGCTTGCTTGGCTAAACGGATCAAAATTTGACGCAAATGGGCCGGTTGAATCACCAAAGCTTCTGCGGAAAATCTGGCGAACGGTAATTACTTCTTGTGGCATATCGTAGATATTGACGTTGGCAACCAGTTCCAAAAAGGTGTAACTTTCTTCGTAGGCATTCTGTGCCCGTTGACGGTATACACCTAGGGTACGTTGATAAGCCGACTCGTAGTGCGCTGCGTCTAGCTCAATGTCAATAATTTGATCGCCCAATTGCAAGCGTACATAATCAATGAGATTTTGTTTTAGTGTGTCTAAGGTGGATTCTGCTTGTGCCATTGGGTTTCCTTGATCCAGTATTTAGCTAGATTTGGAACCTTTGCGTACAGGATAGATTTTTTCTTTATTAGTATTTGTTGAGCAAAACTTACATTGTGCAATAGGATTATCTAAATTAGCAAAAAATTCTTCATGATATTCGCTAAAATTATCCACAGTTAACGGGCGATACGAGTGCAGGATTTCTCTGTCGTTGTCTGATATGTCAAAATGGTGTTGGGTGTCAAACTCAGGCAATAACGCAACTGGACCACACTTATAAAATTTGCCGCGAATAAAATGATAACTTTTCCATTTCACAAATGCACAATTATTGTGAGCTTGAACTGGATCATTATTATTCAAGGTATACCCAATTTTGGTAGGAACTATTGCCGAACTGAAAAAATGGTCTACTGTGTAGACATTAATCATCACTCCGTTGCTGTCTTGAAATTGCCAATCTGCGCCCCAGGGATTTTCATCTTTGCTGTATTCTTTAATATCCCCTTGCAAAAATTCATGGATATCAGATCGAATTTGTTCAAAATCCTCGGGTGTATGCAAACTAACCCCGATGTGATTGTGCATTTTACTGCCTGGTTTTTGCCAGAGCATGCTCTCGTACACACCAGGAGTTTGCAGGAATCGAGTTCCGTTAGTTAGTACTTGCACCTCGATGCCAAATATACGATTTAATCCAGCTATCCAATCCTTAAGGGTAGGGTTAAGAAACGGCTCGCCGCCCATGATTGTAATAGCTCTAAGCCCAACAATCTTTCCCCATTGCTCGTATATGTGTTCGTATTCTTTCCAATCCTGCCAACCTTTAAAATTAAAATTATTAAATCTATTACAGTTTTGGCAGGTTAAATTGCAAATATTGGTTATATAAAAATCTACTTTAGTAGGAATGGTAAGCATCTAAATACTTAGTTACCACGCCCAGAGTATGATTAGATTATCGTTCCCTCGACCGTTAAACTTGGTTTCTGTTGCTTTGATATCTGCAAATGCTTTACGGGCCGCTGGTTTGCCTCCGCCGACTACTGCTTTAATTTGTTCTGCGGGCTTGCGTAGGGTTTTTTGCACAGTTGCTAGGGTATCAAATCCAATAATAGCACTGCCCTTGACTGTAAAAGTTCCAATATGGCTGTCGGCCATGACATGGATAAGTTTGCGTTTGGCGGTATCGTACAACCAAGCTTCGCTGGCACCTACCAGTTTTGTAACTAACTCAGATTTAAGTTTAAGCTCATCAAACTCTTTCATAAACTTAAATTTTCTTGTGAGTTTTTCAGGGCTCACTGCTTTCTTTGCTCTGGGCTTTCGTTCGACTTTCTTGAGCTGTACATAACTATTGCAATCATTGATTACTGTTTCGCAGAATTTAACACAATTCTTTAATTGTAATTTTGTAAGATGACTGTAGCCCTCAACTAGGTCGGCGTCGGTGCCTTCTAATACTTCGTTAAATTCTGCTAGGCGTAATTCCCATACCGCTGATACAGTGCCAACCATGTTAGGACTAATATTCAACCCACGCATTAGAGCAATGGGTTTGAAGTCTGCGGACATTTTTGCACCAGCGACTACAAAGTCATCAAACATGCCTTCTAGTTCGCCACAGCACTCGGATATTTTCTCACGCAGGTGATCTTGAATTGTTAGTTTTTGTTGTGCTACTTCCCCAACGGTTGCTTCTGCTTTTTTGATTTCTTGTTTTGATCTAAGCATTGCGCTAATTTGATCATCGATAATACATTGCTCGTGTTCTGTAAGTATCAGACCTATTAAGGTCATACGACATACCCAGGCCGGTGTTAAGCGAATTTGGCTGTCTGGGATTCCACGCAGAAGTTTAGCATCCTTGGCTCGATGGTTGTGTTCTAAATACTGGCACAGCATGTCCTTGGCGTCTTTTTTACCGTAATGATATCCGTACCACTGGAACGCATTAGCAAAGGATGAGTTACGGGTTTCCTCAGAGGGTTGGAATTTCCATTCGGGTTCAAAGCCCACATACTTGGTTTCTGCACCCTTGGGGTTTAATCTTTTAATTACAATTTCGTTTTTTGCCATAATATGTATTGTATATGAATGATTGTCAAAGGTCAACCGAGAAGATTTGCAAAGGTGATATGCTGTTCTAAATTGGTTAGTAAATCTGCTACTTTTTTTACCAGCTCGCGGTAACGAATGGACTCTTTGTGCATTCTGCGGCATTCTACACTTTCCATATCAGCGGCCACAATGGCTTGGTCCACGGCTCGTACCATTTTAAGTAGATCACGGCGAGCCGCCTTGTTTTTAACTGTAGCAATGTGTTTTTCTGCAGAATCTAGTCGTTGAAAGAGCGAGTCCATTATGTAATTATACGAGCTTTTGAATTACAAGTCAATCTAACCGCTAAATACTAAACTATGCCAAGATTATCGATGTGGCGTCCCAATAGGACGAATGATTACCAATTTTTAGACCGTACAATTTCCGAACAATATACTGTTGGCGGTCTTGACATCTACGTACATAAGTACCTGGGTCCGCAAGGAGCCGGCACTGACAACGGAAATAATGATGCTACTATTCCAAATTATAATAGTACCAATCCGTTGTTTATTGAAGATTTATTATTGTTGGAAAATCGTGATCGCGTGTATGCTCCGGATGTATATGTCATGCGTGGCGTTTATCGTACACAAGATATCGATTTTGATCTAACACAATTTGGCTTGTTTTTAAACAACGATACACTGTTTCTTACCTTTCATTATAATACCATGATCGACACCTTTGGGCGCAAGCTCATGGTTGGTGATGTTATTGAGGTGCCAAACTTAAAAGATTATAATCCCTTGGATACTGCCTTAGTCAAGGCTCTGCCTAGATACTATGTAATCCAGGATGGCAACTTTGCTTCAGAAGGATTTAGCGTAACCTGGCAACCACATGTGTGGCGAGTCAAGGCCACTCCAATGGTCAATGCTCAAGAGTACAGTCAGATTATTAATCAACCGTTTATGCCGGAAAATATTTGGGATCCGGGTAATTTTTATCCTGGAGGCGAAACGGTCAACAACGGTGGCACATACTATACTGCCAACAAAAATGTTCCGCCCGGAACAGATATTACTGATACTGAATACTGGACTCCGGTAACTACCCCAGCCACAGTCGGTGACAAACAAAGTACGCGGCCAAAGGATTTGGCAATCAATGATGCACTGTTAACTCAAGCCTACCAGGATGTTCCGCTTAGTGGATACGACAATGTTAAATTTTATATTTTGCCTACTGGCCCTAATGGTGAGCCGGGCAGTGCTGGATTAACCACTGACATGACTAGCCCGACCTCCGACGGCCTGCAGCCTGGTGATGCCATTAGTCCCCAAGGATTTGGCTATGTGCGTGGTTACCTAACTGGTGATACTCATGCTCCAAACGGGCTGCCGGTTACTCCTGGTGTGGCTTTTCCACCAATGCCGACAGTGGGTGATTATTGTTTACGCCTAGATTATTTCCCTAACCGTTTGTTCCGCTATAGCGGTCGTGCATGGTTGGCTATTAGCGATAATGTCCGCACCGATCTTGATTATGCCAGTGGGGCTCTTACCCAACGAGCTGGCTTTGTAAATAATCCGTACACTGTGCCTACTACCGATGTTGGCAATATTCCAAGTCGCCAGAGCCTCAGTCAAATATTAGAAATTACACCCGACAACGGTGACCAAGGTGGCAATTTACCACCTAACCCAAGACCCCCAGGACGATAATGAGCCAATACTTTTTTGATGGTCAGATTAGAAGGTTTTTATTACAATTTGCCAGAATATTTTCAAACTTTGATGTTGAGTATGGCGCCAACGAAGCCGGCCAAGGGCCAGGATCTACAGTGGATACCCTAGTTCGTGTGCCTGTACGCTATGGTGATGCTAGTCGTCAAGCGCAGACTATATTACAAAACAATTCGGCCAATGATATGCCATCGACTCCAATGATGTCATTTTACATTACAGATTTAAAATATGATCGACCAAGAATACAAGAACCCTATTTTGTAAACAATATTGCAGTTCGTCAACGCACCTATGATACTGCTACCGATACATACGAAACCACACAAGGCAATGCATTTACTATCGAACGTGCAATGCCGGTACCATACGAGTTGACTATAAATTTAGATATTTGGACATCCAATACTAATCAAAAAATGCAGTTGTTGGAGCAAATTTTAACTTTGTTTAATCCTAGTTTGGAAATACAAAGTACCGACAACTACATTGACTGGACCAGTTTAACTGCTCTATATCTTAAAGACAGTCGCTGGACTAGTAGATCTATTCCAATGGGTGCAGACACTTCTATTGACATTGCTACACTAACATTTACGTTACCTATGTGGATTACTCCGCCAGCCAAGGTTAAAAAATTGGGTGTTGTTGAACGCATTATTGCCAGCGTATATGATGCGCAAGGCGACTTGATTAATTCTATAACCAACAGTGATTTGTTGTTAGGCACTCGGCAGAGGTTTACACCATATGGATATCAAATACTCTTAATTGATAATAAACTTCAAGCATTGCGTCAACAACAAGTCATTGACGAACCCAATGCCAGCTTGACTCCGGCCGATAGCCCGGATAGTACACTACTGTGGCACGGTATAATCGACTTATATGGTACGTTGCGACCTGGAATCAGTTATGTAACCTTGGAACAACCAGATGGTACCGACGTGACTGGTACTGTGGCGTACGATCCAACTGATGATAGATTTTTACTGTTTACTGTAAATGCCGGCACAGTTCCGCCTAATACATTGTCACCAATTACAGCCGTGATTGATCCATTGGTTAGTGCTCCAGGATATGGCCTGCCGGTGGCCACTACCGGACAACGGTATCTGTTTACACAGGCTACCGGGTCGTATAATAATCCCGGGTCGTCAAATCCAGATGCGTGGAAGGGGATAGACGGACAGCCATTGGTTGCACAGGCCAATGACATTGTGGAATATGACGGCACCAGTTGGGTTATTACATTTGATTCTACGTCGAGTCCAGATAATCTGCAATATATTACAAATATTACCACAGAGTTACAATATCGATGGACTGGCACAAAGTGGGTTAAGAGCTACCAGGGGCTATATCCAGGTGGCGGGTGGAGTTTGGTATTATAATGCGTGGCGTCGTTGTATCCACGCCTGGCGCATTTTTTCCTTGTGTTCTTCTGATTTAGGTTTTCCTGTAAGTTTCTCTGATACCGACGGTTTTGCTACTCCTTTTTGTTTTTTATTTCTTGCTTCAACTACAGTTGGGTCAAAAACTCTGCCAGTATTTACATTACTAAGAAATTCTTTTACCTCAGATGTATGGTGCTTGCCATAAAAAGGATTATTGCAACCAGAAAATCTACCTTTCTTAGTGTTGCTAATCTTCTTTTTTTGTTCCTCTGTCATCGGAATACCTTTATTCCATGATGCTTTACCGGGTGCAGGTGTCCACCCTCCCTCTCCTGATTCTACTTTTAAATTTGCCCATTGCGTGTCTTTAACAATATTCCACAACTTACTATAGTATTTGCCTTTTTGTTTAATTTCTTCTATAGAACTACTTTCAAACAAAATATCTGTTGTATAATTGGATCCGTATTCAGTTAAATGTTTTTTCCACATTTTTCCAGAGCCCTTATATTTGTGAGGGTCGGTTTTTGCAGTTATTCCAAGATATTTTAATCCTGTTTTTTTATGGGTTTTTACATACAAATAAATAGTCATAATAGTATTTATCTTAAAGGCATAATTTATGGCACTCTCGGCTGTTGGAATTTGGTTCTATTCAATTAATACTCAACGATATTTGTATCTCATGAGAAATGATCCAAAGCACCCGGGTGCGTGGGGATTACCAGGGGGTCGAGTTGAAGGCAACGAAACTCTCATGGCGGCCATGATCCGTGAATGCCAAGAGGAATTAGGAAGTATGCCGGATTATTTAAAATTAGTACCGTTGGAAAAATTTACCACAGTGGATCAAGGTTTTGCATACCATACCTTTTTCTGTAGTGTGGGTTCGGAATTTACTCCTGTGCTAAACGACGAGCACCTTGGGTATGCGTGGATTGCGTCTGGTACTTGGCCAAAGCCCATGCATCCAGGATTATGGGCAACTATAAACTTTGATGCTGTACAAAATAAGATTAAAACAGTCGAATCAATTATTAAATTAGACTGCTGAGTTGTCGCTTATGTAACTCCAGCGACTGTTTGTTGTGTCCCAAAATGCCAATCTGCCCGCCGACGTTGGACTATCACTAACCGCTACAATTTGACCAACTGTACCTGTGATTAAATTAATTGCAGTAGAGGTATACACACCTGTGGTAGTAATACCAGTTATTGCCAAGTTTCCGTCGACCGTCATAGTACCTGTCCATTCATTGCCGATGTACGGACCAACTGATACGGTATAATCACTGCTGGTTGTTTTTACTGTGGCCATCTATAGATCCTTTTGATTATTTATGCGGTCTGCAAAGGTGCGCAATTCCACGTGTGTGAGATTTTTCACGGTTTCTAGTTCGGGTATTTGAGCAGTGGTTGGTCCTACTACCCGAATAAACTGTGCTTGTGGGTAATCTCGCAACACACAAATTACTTGTTTGACCCAATTACCGGTAAATGTCGGTGGATGCGCTGGAGTTTTATAAAACTCAGTGCCAGCATAAACATTGTTAAACAGTTTGTTTTCTGTGGGGCCCATATCAAACCCCAGCATATATATGTGGACATTTCCGTGTCTTGCGGCCAGGCCCAGTGCATTTGGACCTGAACTATAACCATAATACTCACTGGGTAATCGTTTTGCGCCAAAGCCTTCTGTTGGGCGACGAGTATAAAATTCATTATTTTTAGCATAGCCCGACTCTTGTATACAAGCAGCAATGGGCTTGTCTGTGGCTACTAATACATCAGGGGTAAATTCTCTATAAAGGGCATTACATCCGTAGATTTTACCCAACTTGTGCAGGGCAGGTAAGCTGATCGTTTGACGGCTGGTGCCGTTGCCTAGTACAAATGCTGTAGTCATAAAAAAATCCCCACAGTACTTATCTGGGGGATTTTAGAGTTACAACAAATTACGAATTATAGTTCTGTACCTGAGCCAATTCAACTAAGTTCTGCTGACCAGACACGTTTGCGCTGCCTGTTGTACCAGATTTAACCACAGTTGCATCTTCATCTGTAAAGAAGTTAGTAGCGTAACGAGTATCTTGCAATACTTGTGTTTGATTCCATACTTCGCCGGTGTTGGCTGCGCCGCCTGTTTGCCCACCGATGAAGTTCAACAAAAACTTATTGGTTAGTTTACTAAGATAAACTTCAGTACTGTCGTTATTGGCTGCATAAGCAATACTCATGTTGCCAGCAGTAGGAGTAGCATTATTGTACAATACACAAATGCCAACTGCATTTACACGTCCGGTACCTGTGTTGCCAAGTGCAGCTGTTGCTGTGAAAATAGTTCCCACCGCAGCCGTACCCTGAACTCCGTAGCTATTCCATGCTGTATCACCAACTGTGGTAATGCGATATGCTAAGCCAGATACCAGAGCGGTTCTAGCAGTTGTGCCACCTACTAGATACTTGCGTGATCCTTTTTGACGGATAATGTAACCGTCTTCATCGCTAAAGCCAGTAATAAACACACGTACTTTAACTGTAGGATACGTTACTGTATCAACAGTGTTAGATCCGCCAACTACGCCTAAAAATGCTGTAGGGTTAGCTGCAAAGTAAGTATCGCCTGCAGGATAAACTGGATCAGTGAGTGTATTAAAACCGTTGAAACCAATGTCGATACCACCAGTTAATGTGGTGCTACCAGTTTGTGCTGCTTTATTAATTTTAAGAGGACGTCCCATTTTGTTTTCTCCTTAAAGAAGTCCGATCGGAGTTCTAGTCCGTACGCGGTAGGGTTTAGTCTTCCGCATAAAACGCCGTATTGCGTTGACAAGTATTTATGGCAAACAAATATTTCAAGGTGTTAACCTACAATTAAATATAATCATGAATACAGAATTGTTAATAGCACACGGTAATACCAGCCGAGACGAGAATAACCCCGAGGCTGCACTGGCTTATTATGCCCAGGCATTTGCACAGGACCGCAATCATGCTGGGGCTTTTAACAACTACGGCAATGTGCTACGTGAAGCTGGTGACCCAGCAGGCGCTATTCCATTTTTACAACGGGCAATACAGCTAGATCCTGCTAATATTACTGCCAAATTTAACTTGTCTGTGGCATACTTGCTAAGTGGCGATTATGCTCGCGGGTGGCCTGCCTACGAAGTTCGGTGGCAATACGAGCACCTAGCTGGTACATTGCCCACGTTTACCCAGCCTAGATGGACTGGCGAAGATCTTCAAGACAAAACAATTTTAGTCATTGGCGAGCAAGGCCACGGTGATAACATACAGTTTATTAGATTTATGGGTGATCTGGCTGCTCGCGGTGCCAAAATTATTTTAGTAGTTGATGCCAGTCTAAAACCCTTGTTTGTTGGTCCAGCTATACCTGATATTTTTACCTTTGGAGAAGCATTGCCTGAGTTTGACTATTGGACTCCCATCATGAGTATCCCTGGGGTACTAGGAACCACCGTGGAAAATCTAAACCATATCCAATATTATCTCAAAGCCGATGACCAGTTGGTTCGCACATGGCTAGATCGATTGGGTTTAAAGAAACGACTGCGGGTGGGATTTTGTTGGAGTGGGCGCAGAGATACCTGGATCAACCGACACAAAGGCATGCCTCTCGATGTCATGCTGGTATTAATTCAACGTAATCCCAACTACGAGTGGATCAATCTTCAAGCAGATTGTACTCCCGAAGAAGAGGCCCAATTAATTGCTGCCGGAGTTGTCACGTACCCGGGCACCATCGGTAACTTTGCAGATTCCGCGGCCTTGATACATACTCTTGATGTAGTCCTTAGTGTTGACACTGCCGTGGCGCACTTGGCTGGTGCCTTGGGCAGGCCAGTATGGGTCATGCTCAATCAATATGGTCTTGACTGGCGTTGGTTGTTGGGCCGAGATGATAGCCCGTGGTATCCCACTGCTAGATTATTTCGACAACCTCAAATGGGCGATTGGGCCAGCGTGACGGAAAAGATTCATCAATACCTAACGTGGTATAAAGTATAAAGAAAAAGCACCTTAACGGTGCTTTTTGTTTTTGTATTTCCGAGTTTACCGACCCACCAGCCCGATATGTTATACTCCACCGAGTCAGGAGTTGTTAATACTTATGGGGTTACTAAGAGGAGTGGTGAATTTTTTACAGTTATCACCGTGCCAGCGGGCGTATTTACTGAAAGCGTTTCATAAAATTCATATTATCAAAATAAATTTTATCAAACTCTCTTGAGACTGTTTTGCCGTCATTTGTTGTTAACCATGTATTCCACTGTGGTAGTTGAGATATTTCAAAGATAAGTTGATTAACATGAAAAAGATAAGATCTCATAGCTATTCTATTATTAGGAGTATCTCCTAATTTTTGAAATTGCGTTTTAACTTTAATAGAATTATTTCTAAGGGCATACACATCGTGCCCGGTAATAAGAGCTACCGATAATTTAATGTCTTTAGGTGCTTCAAATAATTCGTTAATTTTCATGCTTATGCCAAGCATCTATATTAGCAGTTAATTGCTGTATTCTTTTTTTAATATCCGCAACTTGTTCGTCGTTGGACTCAGTTAACGGATTTCCCCAGGTTAATTTTTCTGGTAGATTGGCGATTTGTTGATCAAGTTCTTCTGGAGTCATATGAATATTTATACTGTGGCCTTGGGGTGGCGGTTACAGTTGTCACCGTGCCAGCTTTGGGCGCGGTTAGGGCTAATCTGGGCACCAATCAAGGCCGCTGTCAATAACTTTTTCTGTACCGTCTTTAAGTTTAATGGTGTAGTAAGTGCGGTGTGCTTCTAGGTTTGCTCCAACTACATCTTTTTCTAAAATACCTGCGCTTGTACAGGCATTTGAAAATACTTCTTTCATCATTTGTTCGTATTGTCTTGAGTTCATTGTTCAACCTTTTCGCCAATAGACATAATATGTTGTAGTTCAGTTTCTTCAGTTTCGGCATTAGTAGCCGCGATCCAAATATCGTTAGGAATGTAGAATTTTTTGTTATCAACGTCAGTAGCACGAAGTAATATGTCGGCGCCGTTAATACAATACAGCGCGGCTACGTATTTTGTTTTTAAATATGATAGTTCAGCAATAGCGTATTTGGCCGCCTTGATATCTTTTTTTGATAACCCGGATGTTTCGTTAATCAGCTTAACTAATTCTTTACCAGTATCAACAGCTACGTCAATAGACTCAACTTCGGTCATATTGCTCAGCCCTTTAATCACAGCGGCTGTATTAAGTTCCTTCATGTATTCATCGTACGTCATTTTGTTTCCGTTTTTGTTAGTAACTACTTACTGTAACACAGATTAGCAAAAAAGTCAACCTATTTTGGCTTCTTTTTACATTTTTCACCGTGAAAACGGGCATAACCGTTAACAGCTATCATTCGGTCACAGTAGATACAATGTTTTTTAGGTTTAGTTTTGCCCATATTAGCTTTACTACGGGCATCTTTTTCTTCTTGCGTTTGTTTACGACCTTTGAGTTTTGCTCCAATCTTTGCTTTCGTTTTTGCTGATAACGAACCATCAAAGTTAGGATCCTTACTTTTGTGATTGGCTTTTAGATTAGCACGATGTTCATCTGTAATAGGCGGTTTCTTTTTACCTGTGGTGTTTGCGACCAATTTTGCGTGTTGTTCTTTTGTTAGTTTATTACCTGTATTTTTTCTGCGAATTGTTTCTTTTGCTTCCTCTGTATGATTTTTGTTGTACATTGGATTGCCGGCCCCTTTCATTGATTCGCTTTGTAGTTTAGCTCGTTCAGATCTAATACCAGCTAATCTGCGCGAAGAAAAGTGGCGATTACCTTCTTGATTATGATTTACTATACTTCGCATCTCGTATGCCTTGAGAACTTTGAAGTAAGCTCGCTTATCATCTTTGTGTATTTTAGTCAGCAAGTAGTGGGCTAATTCATGTTCTCTATCAGTTAATCGTGTTAAGTTTTCAGCGGCATTGCTATCGCCTTCTAACCAACCAGCAGGACCTTTGCGTGTGCGGATAGCATAGAAAGATTCCGGAACAATATGATGTCGTTCTGTGTACTCGTTGGTTGTTCTTGTTTGTCCATTAATGCAAATATTATTGTACCACTTTTTGTATTTGTTCATACTATTATTTAGTATGTTAGTAAGTTCTACAAAAATAAATGTCAACAAAAAACCCACCAAAGTGGGTTTTTGTTTGTTGCTTGAAGTACAAAACTTCTGTACAAAATTTTTGCTTACGAAAAGCTCAAATTCTGGACAGCGATTTCGCCCACATAATCTGCAGCATTTCCGAAGGAAGATGCAGTATTTGTTAATTCGACGAAGCCATATCTCGTCATAAATGATACGACTGGTTCGAATGTTGATGGATCAAGAACAACACCACTGCTCATCAAAGGAATGTATGGGCAATAGAACGCAGCAGCATCAGCTTCTGATGTGCCTTTGTAACCTACCAATACACTTGCTGTGTCTGAAGCATAGCTGTTTACAAACACACGCATTGCACCGTTCAATGTACCAACAAACTTAGTGTTTGTAGGTGCTTCGAATGTGCCTTCTGTTGTGCGAGCAAAAGCACTAGTTGTTGCTGATTGCAATACTGTCAAACTAGCTGGACTTACTACTGCCCAGTTACCAGCGCCACGACGTGTGCGCTGAGCGATCAAGTTAGCAACACGATTGATCAAAACTGCCAATGCGGCATGTTCGTCACCAACGAATGTAGCTGTACCTGAAACGGTAGCTTGGTTGTATGTGTACTCTGTAGCAGCCAATGTACTCAAGGATAACAAGATCTCTTGATCAATCTCAGCTGTAATCTCTTGTGCAAGAGCAGCCATGATTTCAGCTTCTACGTCGATACCGTGCATAGCTTGAGCATCTTGAGCGGATTCAAATGTCCAACGAGCTTGTAACTTGCGTGTCTTAGCTTCAACAGCTTGTTTCAAGATTTGTACGGAAATTTGCTTACCGCCTGTGCCTTCCATTGTTGCTGTGTTGTTACCAGTGTAACCAGTAGCAGTTGTAGTGCCCTGTGGAACAGTAGAGTAAGCTGTAGCAATAGTGAATGGGCTCAAAGCTTCAGAACCAGCTGCAACTGAAGTAGCGGCTGCGGATTGGTCATTCAAACTTTGTGCATAGCGAACACGTAATGTGTGGATTTGGCCTACTGGACCTGTCATTGGCTGTACGCCTACCAATTCGTTAGCAATAACGGTTGGCATAACACGTCGAATAACTGGCAGAATTACACGGTTAAGTGTAGCTACGTTACCAGAAACTGTAGAACCTGAACTTGCATTCTCACGCAAGTATTTCTTTGTATTTTCGAGGATAACTGACATCGAAGTACGCTTGGATCCGGATAAACCTTCCAAGAGTGCATCTTTAGTTTCAGTCCAACGACCTTCTAATAATTCTTGTGACATTTAAGTCTCCTTATTTTATATCTTGGTTACAGCCCTGCCAAACGCTTTAGATCGATCACGTTGCTGGTATTCTCAGCTAATTGATCTGCATCTGGACTGCGGGCAGATTTATCGCCAGTTGCCGTGGATAATGATTCTACAATCACTTTATGGGCTTTTGCGGAACGATCTTCCAAAACAGCTGGTAGATATTTTTCAAAGGCACCGGCCAATCTCTTGGTCTGTACACTTTCGAGTAAACTACGCATAACTTCTTGCTTTTCCTTGTTCAAAGGACTCAGCAATTCTTCCATGGCGTTTTCACGCTCATTAGAATCTTTAAGCATACGCATTTCACGTTCTTTTGACTCAACCAGAACTTTTGCTTTCTGGGTAAGTTTGATGGCTTCAGCTAGTTTAAGATCTTTTGCAGCAATTGTATCATGCAATTTGCGAACTTCTGCTTTCTCATTTAAATGAGTTGCGCCAAATTCACTTGCGTATGCTTCAAAAATACGACGACCAAAATTGTTCTCGCGAGCAACTTTGATGTCTTCTTGTAACTGACCGAGTTCAGCCTTAAGGTGTGTGCCAACAGAGTTAGAAAGTTTCTTAGCAGATTCAGTAACGAATTTACCTTTTAATGTTTCTAACTGACGGCGAGCTTCGCGCACCAAACGAACTTTAGTCTCTACGACATCTTGTTTGTCTGTTGCAAATTCTTGAATCTCACGTGCAAGTGCATGTACTACAAAGGATTCTAACTTAGCA
>Ga0247840_10007522_pt1 | contig 15128 bp, 8 predicted proteins | sample LaCruzMarch2015__FD_192404 | JGI IMG/M metagenome (GOLD analysis project Ga0247840, IMG submission 192404) | Freshwater microbial communities from meromictic Lake La Cruz, Castile-La Mancha, Spain - LaCruzMarch2015_17m | ecosystem: Environmental > Aquatic > Freshwater > Lake | place: Spain...
TTAACCTCAGATAAAGCACATAAGAAAAATTAAGAGCGCCTGCAGAACGGATTAAAGTGTTTGTTACAAATCCCGCTGATTTAATAATCATGAGAATCCGCTGGAAATGGGTTTGGTTTACAAAATCCATTACCCCAGCAGTTAGCTTCTTATAGCTATCTTCTTCAATCTCGCGCTCATAGGTACGAGTCTCAAAGTTTCTACCTGAGAGCAATCCAACTAAATCAGCAATCTTGCCGCGCGGGAACTGGCTCATGAAGGCTACGCGAAGAAGATCGCTATAACTAGGATCATATAAGTCTTCGTTATCCTGTTTTAACCACTTAATAGCTTGCCAATATGGCGTTGCTACAAACTCTCTATCGTTTTCTTCAATTTGCGCGGCAAATTCAGGCGCTCTAGCTAGATGACAAAAGTAATCTATTGCTTTGCGCAGCACATTACCACCAAGGTCCTCATTGGCAGCTATCTTAGACATTGCAAAATCTGCCTGAGAAAGAACTACGCCTTTGGAGTTAATTCGGATAAAAATCTCAGTAACAGTTTCAATATCTAAATCACCGGCTAGTTCAATCATGCCACTTTGCTTTTTAGTAACGCCTTTTAGAAGCTCAATTCTGTCCTCTATTAGATCGGCATCTACTCCTGGATTTGCCTCGCAATAATCCTTAACTAACTTGCTTACACGCAATTCCCCGGTCACGATTGGGCAAACGTCAGGAAACCAAGAGGAATCTCGCTCAATAGCTGGGTTAGATACTTCAAATCTCTCCTCAACCGGATGAAAGGCTATCTTGATATTTACAGATTTATATTCCTTGTTGATAACCCGCTGACCTAGTAAGGCTGCTGTCAAAGCTGTAACCCGCTGCTGGCCATCAATTAATATCTTTTTACCCTCAGATAGGGTGCCGTCCTTAAGTTTTACCGTTGGATTCTTCCAGGCAATGATGTAGCCAACAGGGTAGCCTTGATACAAGCTGTCTAATAAGTCCCTTACCTGAGTGGCATCCCAAACAAATGGTCGCTGTATTTCCGGAATAGCAATCTCGCCTGATTTAACCCAAGCAAGCAGAGTTTCGATCAAATGCTGATTAACTGAGTATTTTTGAGACATCGAAGACTTTCTTTGTGCTGTGTTTATATTAATAAATGCTCTTTAAACCTTGCCAGTCGACATAGTCCATGTAGATGACAAAGCTTCCGCCTGCTGCAAAACAGTTTTAACTGCATCATCCTGCATATCTGGAGGGTAGCCATACTTCCTCAAGATTCTCTTAACTAGTACTCTCAATCTTGCACGGGCAGAATTACGTTGCGCCCAGTCAATGCTAATGTTGGCTTGTAGATTTACCAATAACTCATGAGCAATTACCTTAAGCTTGTCATCTCCCAAAAGGTCAACAGCACTTTCGTTCTCAGCAAGAGCGTCGTAGAAGGCTATCTCATCTTCAGTTAGTCCACTCTCCTCACCTCTTTCTTTGGCAGCTCTTATTTCTTTCGCTAACGCTATTAACTCTTGCAGTACTTCAGCGGTAGTAATAGCGTTGGCGTGATACCTCGCCACAGCATCTTCTAAGCGTTTTGAGAAGGCTTTAGTCTGAGTGACATTACTCTTACTTCGTGATCGCAATCCGTCATTAAGGAGCTTTTTCAGCGCCTCTAGAGCCAAATTCTTACGCTCACTTTGTTGTAATTCAGCCAGGAACTCATCACTCAAGATACCAACATCAGGAGTCTGTATTCCAGTTGCAGTAAGAATATCAACAATCTCTGTAGAAATAACTGCACGACTGATCATTTGTTGTACCGCTAACTCTCTGCTTCGTTGACTTTCGCCAGAGCCGGTAGATGACTTAAAGAGAGCGGCACGTATAGCCTGGAAGAATCCAACCTCTTCACGTATTTCTAATGCAGCATCGCTAGCAGAAGCAAGGGAATAGGCTTTAGATAAGGTCAACACTGCATCTTGATAGCGTCTATGCGCTAACTTTTTGCCCTCTTCAGTTGTTTCTTTAGCGGAAGCATTTTGCTGCATATCCAAAATCCACTCAATTGCTCCGGCCATCATCATCATGCGCTGCTGTGGTGTACCGTTGAGGGCAGGTAGATAGTCAAAGCCGTGATACATGTCCCTAACTATCTCGAATTTCTCCATCATGACCGCAACAGCTACCGACTCATCAATACCCACATTCTCTCTATCGCCAGGACTATAGATTTGTAGTGCTGATTTGAGATTTTGAGCTATCCCAATGTAATCGACGATCAAACCACTAGGCTTATCTTTGAATACCCTGTTGACCCTGGCAATTGCTTGCATTAAGCCATGTCCACGCATAGGCTTATCGACGTACATGGTGTGCATACTAGGTGAATCAAAGCCTGTTAACCACATATCACGCACAATCACCAACTTCAATGTATCGCCACTCTTCTTTGCCCGTTTAGCTAAGGTATCGCGTCTAGTCTTAGTGCCTATGTGCTCTTGCCACTCTTCAGGGTCGCTAGCAGCGCCAGTCATTACAACTTTGACGGCACCTTCATTAATATCTTTGCTGTACCACTCCGGACGAATTTTGACGATAGCATCATGAAGCTTGACGCAGATTCGCCTACTCATGCAAACTATCATTGCCTTGCCATCCAAAGCAACCTGACGGGCTTCAAAGTGCTTCACTATATCTGCAGCTACAAGATCAATACGCTTATCACTACCCACTAGAGCCTCAACTGTGCTCCACTTCTGCTTGAAGCGCTCTTGTGCAATTAAGTCTTCATCCTCAGTTAGAGCTTCAATTTCAGCATCTATCTTCGGCTTCTCATTCTCGTCTAACTCAATTCGCGCAAGGCGTGACTCGTAATAGATTGGAACAGTTGCCCCATCCTCGACGGCGCGACTAATGTCATAGACATCAATATAGTTACCAAATACAGCGGGAGTATTAACGTCATCCGCCTCAATAGGCGTCCCAGTAAAACCAATGAATGAAGCATTAGGAAGTGCATCTCTTAAGTACTTGGCAAAGCCGTAGCTTATATCACCTGTCTTTGCTTCTACCTTAGCCTTGAATCCATACTGACTTCTGTGCGCTTCATCAGCAATTACTACTACGTTTCTTCGGTTAGTTAACGCTGGATAGATCCCAGAATCACTATCCGGTGAAAACTTTTGAATTGTGGTGAACACAACTCCACCAGATGCGCTATTAAGAATCTCCTGAAGATGTTCTCTGCTCTCTGCACGAACTGGCGTCTGACGTATTAGATCTTTGCACATCCCAAAGGTTGTGAATAATTGCTCATCAAGATCATTTCTATCGGTGAGCACTACAAGCGTGGGGTTTGCCATTGCCGGATGCTTAACAAGTTGACCTGCATAGAAGGCCATAAGCAAGCTTTTACCCGAGCCCTGGGTATGCCAAATAACTCCCACCCTCTTATCGCCACCTTCCGCAGTCGCATTAACCGTACAGTCGACTGCATGATTAACGGCGTGAAACTGGTGATATCCAGCAAGTATCTTCACCAGACCGAAGTCCATCTCGTTAAAGACGGTAAAGTGCCTTAACATTTCCAGTAGTCTTTGCTTGTCAAATAAACCCTCAGTAAGCGTAAATAGCTCAGGCATTCCTTTTGGCACAACAGAAATACCATCTGTAGTGCGCCAAGGCATAAAGCGCTCCAGGTCAGCACTTAAAGAACCAATACGTGCCGTTATGCCATCACTAGTTACAAGCAGCGCATTTGTGTTAAAGAGTTGTGGGATTTGGCTCTTATAGGTCTGCAGCTGATTAAATGCGCCGAGCATGGTAGCGCTATCGCTACCTGGTGCCTTTAATTCAATAACGGCAATAGGTAAACCATTTAAGAAGATCACTACGTCAGGTCTTCGGTTATATTGACCATTGATTACAACAAACTGACTAACGACTAACCAATCATTGTTCTCAGCATTGTCATAATCAATGACATTGACTTTACTAGCAGTAACTGCCCCATCTGCACCCTCGTATTCAACATCAATACCCTCTGTTAGTAGCTTATGAATACGCCTATTCTCATCAAGCAATACTGGAAATTCATGTTGCATTAATTTTTTAATTGCATCTTCTAATGCATGAAGTGGAAGGTGGGGGTTTAAATTGGAAACGGCATTTAGCAGCCGCTTCTGTAGAATCACTTCTGAATAACTTTCACGTTCTGGAAATAATCCATCGGGACCAATTTTTTCCTCAATCTCGATTAAGTATCCGAGATGTCCGAGATGTTCCAACAATGCTGACTCAATTTCAGCTTCAGATAAAAAAGCCATTAAGCTACCTCTTCAATCTCACGCAAATCAAGTTTGCCTGATATTAAACGTGATAAAAGTACGCCTCTAATTTGCTGTAAATCTCTAATCAATAGGCGATTCAAGGACGCTTTATCAAGCAATGGATTTGCTAATTCTGTAAATGCATTGATTAACTTAGCAGTAGGCAAAACATATCTCATTTCTGTGATGGTAGACGGTCTAATACGTTGATGACTACTTGATGTTCCTGTTACATGTTGACTCAAGGCTAACAATAAAGAAGGATCATTTAATAAGCAAAAAATAAAACTTCGTGTTGAGCCTATACTTGCATTTGGCGAGAATGGAATAAACTCCGTCGAGCAAATTGAATTCTTTGCAACCTCAGCCGGCAACCAAACCCGTGGCGTCTTAGGATTTAACTTAGAAATGAGAACTGACTCATTTCTAAGTATGGTTTTATTACTTTTGATGTCTTGGCCAAAATTTTTAGCTGGCATTTTATCAACATCAAATGCAGGCAAACTGTAGTGATCAAAAATTGTTTGTGGGTAAGCTCCAGGATTAATAGCTTCTTTATCTTGCAATATTAAATCACCTATTTTTCCAACTGCCCACCCTTTTGGTATTAAACCTAATTCGCTATTTTCAAAATCATTAGGAAACATTAAAGTAGTCAACGCATCTATTCCGGAACTCTCGATGCCTTGCTGATTAGCATACACCGGATCAAATTTTATAAACCACGATTTGAAGATAGATTGGCAAATTGACTCTAACGTTTCGTTTGTATCGATTAAATTAAATATTTGACTTTCTATAGACTCTAAAATACAACTAACTTTATTAGAGATTTCTAATGTAACTTGAGGAATCTTTAGCGCTGTAAGTAGGTCGCGACTCACATTCGGGAACGTTGACCCCGTAGCTTGTGCTAGCAAGGATGGCAAACTGGTTTCTAAAGCGGCCCTGACATAAATATTGCTATACCCATTTTTTCCCCTAATTGCCGCTAATCCTCGGCCAATTGCATATTCCTTCTGTGCCCAGTTCATTCTGCCTGTTGATCCTCTTACGCAAAATAGCAAGTCTCCAGGTTTACATTTTTTTCTGGGGTCTGTAGTGAATTGAGTTGCGGTAGGGCTTTTAACTCCAAACTCTGTGGGCCCGTTCAACAAGGGCATTCCAACACCTTCTTCATTACAGCTTTCACCACCTGGAGATTGACCCATCAATACTTCAGCAATATCCCCAAGAGACATTTCATAGCTCATAACCAAGTCCTTGCAAGTTTCTCTTGATAAGCTTATCTAGCTCTACACTTTTTTGCATTTGCTTACTTAGGCGTTCAGCCAACTCAGACATTTTTGCTTCAAAGTCTTCATCTGAATCATCTACATCTTGAGCGCCTACATAGCTGCCTGCCGTCAGTTTGTATTCATTTTTTTTAATATCTGCAATCTTCACACTTGCACAGTAACCTGCAATATCTTCATATTTTTCTGAATCAACTTCGCCGCGCCAAGAATGATAAGTGGAGGCAATTTTCTCTATATCCGTATTTGTTAGTTCCCGCCTTACCCTGTCTACTAGAAACCCCATCTCTCTAGCATCGATAAATAACACTTCGCCACTTCTATTTCGCCAATCTCTTGGCTTTTTATTTTTAGCTAAAAGCCACAGGCAAGAGGGTATTGGTGTCGAATAAAATAACTGTTTTGGTAAAGCAACCATGCAATCAACAAGATCAGCTTCAACCAATGCTTTGCGAATTAAATCCTCCCCACTTTGATTGCTTGACATAGAGCCATTAGCAAGAACAACACCTGCAATTCCATTTGGCGCTAAATGATGAACAATATGTTGCAGCCATGCGTAATTAGCATTACTAGCTGGAGGAATGCCATATTTCCATCTAACATCCTCTTTGAGTCTATCGCCACCCCAGTCGCTAATATTGAATGGTGGATTAGCTAAGATAAAATCAAACTTCTCGTCACGCAGCTCATCTTTATGAAAGCTGCCTTCATTATTCCATTTGATTTCACTATCAATTCCTCTAACGGCTAAGTTCATCTTTGCTAAGCGCCAAGTAGTGTAGTTACTCTCTTGACCATATATGGCAATATCTCCGATACGGCCACCGTGCTCTTTAACGAATTTCTCGCTTTGAACAAACATTCCGCCGCTTCCACAGCAAGGATCATAGATACGCCCTTGGTAAGGCTCAAGCATCTCAACTAGCGTCTGAACTACTGAGCGAGGCGTATAGAACTCACCTCCACGTTTACCCTCTGCACCGGCAAACTGACCTAAGAAGTATTCATACACCCGTCCAAGCACATCACGACTGGCATCACCATCACTACCAAGTGTGATCTTCGAAATCAAATCAATTAACTCGCCCACCATGATCTTGTTTAAGGCTGGACGGGAGTAGTCTTTAGGAAGCACACCTTTTAGGGATTCATTGTCTTTTTCAATCAGGCGCATTGCATCATCAATCAATGTACCAATATTAGGCAGCTTGGCATTGGCTTGTAAATGAGTCCAGCGAGCCTCTTTGGGTACCCAGAAAACATTCTCTGCTAAGTACTCGTCTCTATCCTCAGCAACCACTTCGTCCTCAAGTAGCAACTTTTGATGTTTTGCTTCGAATGCATCTGATATGTACTTTAAGAAGATTAACCCCAGGGCTACATGCTTATAGTCACTAGGCTCCATATTTCCACGTAGCTTATCAGCCGCCTTGAACATTTCTGCTTCAAAACCTAGATTACTGCTGTTCTTATTTTCTGCTTTTGCCATTTTATTTAGCGCCCTTATATTTAGGCTATAAAGCCTAATTTCTTTAAACTAAAACTATTCTAGAGTTTCCATATATTTTTAGATAGCGATTCCTGCTCTACTCTAATTTTCTGGATTTCCCTTTCAAATCGCTCTTCAGAATCAATTATTTCTCGTGATTTAGTGTCCTGATCCGAAGTAGATTGCACCACCTCTAGTTTCATCAACTCTCTGAGCTGTATTAACTTAATGGTTGCTCCGGACACAATTCCAGCAAGTAATTCCTGCCCCATGGGTGACCTTAGCTGTACAAATAATGATTGCGCGCAATATTCAGGATGGACCCTTAAAACTATGGCGGATTGCCCTGCTACCCAACCGCCATTTCCAGGGCCAGGAACATCTTCAGGCACGATTCCAATCTTTCCAACGCTACCCTTAACTATTAAGACAATATCTAGTGGTCTTAGAAAACAATCTTCGTAGCGTTTGGCTAAATTTTCATCTACAGAGATGGTTTTACCCTTAGGGGCGATATACCCAAATTGAGATAAATCGGCCGCCCCTATTTCCATTACAGCTATTGGCTTGCTTTCTATGGACCCCAGGGGGATTGCACGCACAGTTCGCGCAATGTCACCCAATTGAATTTTGCGTAATCCACTAAGTTGTTTTTCAAGCCTCTTTCTACTATCAGATACAACATATCGGTCTACCTGTAGCTGGGCATCGTTACTTAATACAACTTGGTTTGAAACAATTGAACAATTTGTAGACTCTTTATTAGACTTAATTAGCTCTAATAACCCATCAATATTTCTCAGATCGTTTCGAGTCCTAGCAACTCCTACATAAAATTCTGGAGAATCTGCATTTATGAACTTGACTGAATTTAGTCCACCTTTTGGATTTATAACCAAAATCGTAAACGCTATATTAGTAAGACTTAGCAAACCATTTGGCATGGCAATAACAGCCTCAATCATTCCCTTTTCTACCAAATCCTTACGTAACTCTTTTTCGTAACCGTGGCTAAAAAGCAAGCTATTTTGAACAGCAATTACTAGCTTTGATTTGGTTTGCGACATAGCATGGCGCACTGCCAAGACTGAGCCTATAGAGGTTCTCTCTGGAAACCTATTAAATAGATCCCTTCTAATTTCATCGGCTGGGTATTTCATTCCAAATGGAGGAAAAGCTACCGTAATGTCAAACAATCTAGGTTTGCCACCTTCTATAGCTGTGGGCTGAAGAATGGGATTGCTTATAGATACTTCAAACTCATTGGTGGAAAGAAGACTTACCAATGCTGGAATTGAAGAATGCAGAATCGATTCATAGTAAACATCCCTAGATTTAATGGCCGCTCTCGAAGCAAGTTGAGCAAAGCTGCTATCCCAGGGCGTGTAAACAGAATCACTTGATCTAATATCCGCTATTGCTGACATTAGATCCGCAACTTCGCCAGGCATATTGAGATAACCCCCGACAGGAGATATAAATCTTTCTTCAGCTAAATTTAGTACATCGACATTTTCTAAAACCCCAGTTGCGCTCAGACGGCTAACTACTTCTAGGGCATCTCTTAGGGCGTAAGGATTAACTCCGATCACCGATGGGATATTGCTGAAAGCCTTAAACATCAAACCACCACTGGCTGAAAGGGCCTGAAATACGTTTAAAACCTTTTCTGGATATTTTATGTATTCAGCACTAAAAGCCAACTCCTTTGCAATCCTATTTTTTCTGGATAATTTTTCCCAGGCCAGCAACTGGAGGGCCAACTCCAAAGATTTATCTCGGTCTAAACCGGTACCTCTAACTGAATCTACTATTTGATATATCGCTCTATTAGTCATCATCGTTCTCTATTAATTAGGTTTATAGCTATTGCAGTTATATGTCGTAATAAGGACATCATCCTGAGCAACAACGGTCACGCCACCCTTATCTAAGATCTTCTTAACTAGACGCTCCTGCTTCTTAAGATCATTCAGTAGCTCCAAAGCCTGTCTTTTTCCAAGAACATACTTATCCTGCTCTACGAATCCATAGTTAAGTACAAAATCGACCATATCCCCTGTAACTCCCCGCTGGGACATTCTTTGCATTGCATGTTGCGTTGTTTGCATTCTCACACCCCCGTTGTTGATGTAAGAACTTTAACAAAGTTTTCTGATAATTGCAAATAGTATTAGTTACTTTTTAATATTTATTGTTACTAATTTTATTAACCCATATAAAACAATGACTTATAAAAAGGTATTTTTATACCAAAAATACAACATACTGCTTTATGTCATGTCCTTAGATACAAAAGTATCAGACCAGGTAGGCGTTTCCATACCGATTACGTCCATCCGGGGGGTTTCAAAATCTGATAAAAACTCACCTAAGTCCCAGTAACCAAGACCATAGGCTACGGATAACCTATCGTAATCGGCTAAGTTGATATCCAAATTAAAAAGATCTTGCGGCTTAGGCAGCTCTTTAATGTCAAAGCGAGCTCTATAGCCATGGCTTTCAGAGTAAAAGCGTATAAATTTCTGATAGAAATCCATTCTTGAGCCACCTCCACACAAAAACACCGGGAAAGGATTCCATGACGAATGTCCCGGCAGAAATGTTTGCGCGGCCTTATAGGTTGTTTGACTCCAAAGCACGGGGCCCATCAATAACTTAAAAGCCTTGTCAAATTGTTCACCGGAGCCTTCACCAGAAAACTCAAACCCTTCAAGCATTAAATCTAACCTAGATGGAACAGAAATTTTTCCATAATTAATATCATCAACAGATAGCAATGTTTCCAATACAAGCTCTTGCTGATCCATGGGAAGAAACTCTGCAAGTTTGTACACTTGATCCACTCTTGATTTCACAAAATTAGATACCCCAAGCCCCTCAACCATGCAAGCTAATGGGTAATAACAGTAAATAGAATCCTCGTTCTTGATGACATCACAAAGAGAGACGTCCAAAGTACCGGCGCCGATATCAATCATCATAATGTGCGGATTTCGCTCTGGATTCCATGCATTTGAATGTACGAATCCATGGATTTGCGCCATGATCTCTGGGTATATACGTATACCCTCCTCCAGGAAGCCCTCATAACTACAGCCAAAAGAATCTTGTAATTGCTGCGGCAAGGATTTGAACTGAGTAGGGAGCCTATTATCAGAGATGCAATCAAGCGCAAATTGGGCTTCGGACACAGATACGGTAGCAGTGTCACCATAGGAGCAGACAAATGCCGCTCTGCAGATATCTAAAATACGATCCTTAATCTCAAATTTTTGCACTGTGCGAGCAGGAATTCCAACATTCAGGCGCCATAGAAAATGTTGGCCACGGTAATTGTTGTCATATTGTTTAAAAAATTGCGATCTTGCATGTCGAATAACCAGGGCCATATAGGCTATGGCGGCAAGCAGGTCTTCAGCTGAAGGAAAAGATGAAATGGCTCTAATTTTTAAATTCGAGAACTCCTTACCGTGCGGCTCAAATGTAAAAAGGTTATCATTTTTAAAGATTTTAGATGGCATTAGATAACTTTCAACTCCGCAAGATTCGCCGAACGAAATTGCAAATGAATTGCTTGCCTGCCTATCTCTAATAGTCACTTTAGAGGACGAGGTGCCAAAATCGAAACCAATTGCTAATTCTCGTATTTCATTGTCCGAGAATTGTGTTGGCTGGAATTGTTTCCCCCTAGAAAAATCAAATTGATAGGTGGCTTTACTTTGGAATTTCACCCATGAAAATTGAATTGGTGGATTCGGTATTTTAGAAATACATAGGGGCGGCTTAGCATCACTTAAATTGCTACTAGTAATTTTCTGGGACTGAGCCTGGGCCTTAGGTTGAGCGTTCTTGCGTATGACAATTGGGGGCCCAGAGTAATTCGAGCTTAATAACCTTTTAATTTCTTTATCTGTCGGTTGATTTATAGCGGACGGAGCACTATATTTTTTTTCTTGTGGCCGCCTAGGTAAAGCCTTTTTAATACTTTGCTTTGATTGCTCGGGCTTTCTTTCAGAGACTAGCTTCTCACGAAGCTCTGATAATAAGTCTTTAAATGGGGTATTTTTAGGGAGCGGTGGTTTTGACACGACTGATTAAACCCTGTCAAATTGAATTAGTCCAGCAGTGACAAAAGATGGGTTTCCTGAGAGACTTTTCTGAGACTGGAGCTTCTCAAACTTAATTTTTAAGTTTGATTCAATATTCTTCCATCGAGTCTGCAGTGATTTAACGCGACTCTCCTTCCCCTCAAGTTGAGCTTGAATAATTCTCTGCTCATATCTATATTTTTCATTCAGTAAATAGCCCTCAAGTGAGTTTTCTTGAATGGTGACTCTATCGTTAATTTCTCTTTGTAATTGCTCTCTCTTTAACTCAAATCCTGACTCCAACTCTGTTAATAACTCCCCATACATATCCACTAAGTGATCTGCATTTAAATTTCCAAACTCAACCCAATCGCTCCCCTGTGCAGTGAGCGCATTTACCAGAAGCTCACTCTCATCAGTAGTCAACAATCTATTCCCCTTGATCCCTTTGGCGCGAAATTCCAATTGCTCAATAACCCTAGAGCTGCTATTGAAACTAAAGCGATGGCAAATAAACACATAGATATCACTTGGCAAATCAATAGAGTTGGTTTTTATTTGACCAGCTACCAAGATCTTCTTTGGATTGCTAGTATATTTTTTTTGAATTGCACTAGCGATAAATTTCATCACCGGATGAAACTGATTAAGAAACTCTGTAGAGCCTTTATTTTTTGAAATTTTATTAGAGAAAATAAAGTCCGTCCTTAGTAATCGCTGTTGATCCAATAAAGCGGAGGACTGGGGAACACGCTCTTTGCTCCAATATTCTTGGATTTCTGCGATTGCCTTATGGCTCAAATCCAAGCCATATTTATTTTGAGATTGGTCAAGCAAAGTAATTTTACTAGGCTGGTAATTTTCTTTAACGAAAGTCTCAAAATAAACAACCAAGTCTTCAGCTTTAATATAACGGCCAAAAGCTCTAGCCTCCTGAATTGATTGCTGGATAAAATCTCCATGCGCAACTAACTGGGAGGACTTTTCATCCAATTGCTTTTCTAAATTTTTTACATGCTCAATAACTTGATCTTCTTGCTTTTCAAGAAATCTAAGCTGCTCATCACTGAGATTATGAAGAAGGTACTGCTTAGCCATATTCTCCAAGCGATCTCCAATAATCTCTTCCATCCCCCCTAGAGCTTCTTCAAATACTCTTAGCTTGTTATAAAGCCGGATGTAAATCCGGTCATCAATACTGTCTTGATAGAAAAAATTCCAAATCAATATTTTTTTCTCAGCTTGTCCGATACGATCTATTCGACCAATTCTTTGCTCCACCCTCATTGGATTCCATGGCAGATCATAATTAATTACTAACGATGAAAACTGCAAATCTACACCCTCAGAGGCTACCTCAGAAGCAAGCAACATATTTACAGTGCTTGAGTTTTGAAAATTTGAAAGCGCAATATCTTTATCTAGACCACCATATAACAACTGAGATAAGACGCCATCTTTCTCTAGCCTAGCTTTCAAATATCTTAAGGTTGCCTTAAAAAAGGAAAAAAGAATAATTTTCTTTCCAGGATTAAGGGCCCAGTAAGCTTTTAACTGCTGGATAAGGCGATTGTATTTACTATCATTAATCTCTAAGTCTGAAAGATCTCCTAAAGAAAAGACCGAAGTTTTTATAAATTCAAATAAAGGTCTGATTTCTTTTTTATTTACTCTATCGCTGTCAATAGACTCCGCCTCCTCCAATTGCTCCAAGATATCTGCTTGATATTGCTCATCCTTATGACGCCACCAGTGAACTGCTGCTGCAAATGAACTGCACATTTGTTGTTGGGGTGTATTTACCAGAAAACCAGACTTCAGATCATTTATATCTGCATATTGTCGTATCGCATTTGTTACTGCGTCATATACGGTTCGCTCAGTTTCAGACATTGGGACCGAAAAAGGTGTTGCCTCCCTTTGAGGTCTAGCTGTCTGTACGTCTCTTTTTCTGGTGCGGGTAAATATTTTCCCAAAGATATTTATTCGATCCAACTGAGCCGCTAAGTCAACGCGCCCTTTTGGTGTGTCTAAAACTGATTGATCTGGCAAGTTCTCTAACAAGTATCGCAATTGCTCATTTGACTCATACAAGCTGACTGCAGAGGCGCTTTCTAGCAACTCAATTATTTCATCCCTATCATGTATAGCACCCACCATTAACTGGTCTCGTACTTTTACAATTGGACTGTTTTGTTGTATGAGGCGCGGAAATTCAGATTTATAGGGGAATAAAGACTCATCCAAAATATTAAACAAATTAAACAGATCATCAGATGAATTATTAATGGGTGTTGCAGATAACATCACCACTTGCATTGAAGTTTTTGAAAATAATTGCCCCAGTTCGTAATTTGAAGTTTCCTCATTACGCATATACTGACACTCATCGAATACAACCAAGTCAAAAATATCGCGTTGCTGGTTGTCATCCAAATACTCTGCGAGAAGTTTTCTCGCATTTACATTCGCCTCTGGATCTTCATCTTCCTCAGAATCTCTTCGCCAGCCTTTAGGAGGTCTTAATCCATCGTAGGAGGCTACATATGCAAATGAGTCACCCTCACGATTACTTTTAATTCTCTCCAGGAGCTCCTTTGGCGTTACAGCTTGCAACTCAATGCCAAATTTTTCTCTAAACTCGTTTTGCCACTTATTTTTTAAAAAAGCCTTGCAAATAATGATGAGTCGTTTTGAGTTATATCGAGTTTTTAACTCTGTCCATATCAAACCAGCCTCAATTGTTTTTCCAAGCCCCACTTCATCGCCAATTAAAATTCCTTTGGCAGGAGTATCAATTAATGCCAATACAGGCTTAAATTGATGGGGATAAAAATCAGTATTTGTTGCATCTAGGCTATAGATTAGATTTGCAAGTCGTCCAGACAACTTGTTATGAGTTAGCGTTAATTTGAGCTGGTCAACCTTACTAAATCGAAACCCCTTTAAGATTTCTATTTCATCGTCTAAGACCGCCTCATCACCTTCGGCGCCTAATTTAAAAAATGACTTTTCTGGATGGTAATCTTTTGTGCCATCAGGAAATTGAATTTGCCAGCGCACAATAGTGCCCATGACTCTTGGGCCACCAACAATTACCCCTTGTTTCGATGGTTCTGCTTTTAGAGCAATGTGATTACCTAACGAGAACATAAGGTGTTACTGCCTATAGATTTAATAATGATTGGTTTAATAAGGTTTTAAGTGATTTTTACTAGGCTGTCAATCTACATTAGCACCTAAATTCAGCAGACATCCCAATCCCCTGTTTGCTCAAGATCAATCTTATCTTTCGGGCATATTGGGACCCCCATATGAATGTACCTTTTAAATACGACAACCTCGTATCCACATTCTGGACATTTTCCGCCGGGCCTTTTAGGTGCCTTTTGAGCGGTTGGTATTGGAAGGCTTAATCTGCCATGGGGGAATGCCCCTAACTTTTCATTGATTCTTATTAGATCTTGCTTAAGGTGATCTCCAGCCCCCGCGCTTCTCATTGGCCCCTTAAGTCCAATATCTAGCGCAATCTTTTTAAATCCTTCGCCGTGCCCACTCTCACAGTTATCCACTGCATGGACTAGCTCATGCACTAGCGTGTCCAAAAAATCTAACGGAGTCTTTAAGTGTGGTGCTATAAAGATTTGATTAAGTCCATCCTCTGCTGATTTTGATGACCAGCACTGTCCAAGGTGGCGCCCTTTTCCTCCAGTGCTTGGAAAGCCTACGGATACTTTCACCGCCGGCACCGAATACCCCCTTGCCTCAAAGATGGGGACGAGATGATCCACTGCAGCCATTAGCCATTGCTCTCTATTCATATTCACTCCTAGTGAGTAAGCTTGCTGCGGTTTTCGGCCATTCTCATGAATTCGAGGTCCATGGATTTGGAAGATTTAAAGTCCCAATCTTTTGGGAATGCGATCTCATCT
>Ga0247840_10007523_pt1 | contig 15128 bp, 10 predicted proteins | sample LaCruzMarch2015__FD_192404 | JGI IMG/M metagenome (GOLD analysis project Ga0247840, IMG submission 192404) | Freshwater microbial communities from meromictic Lake La Cruz, Castile-La Mancha, Spain - LaCruzMarch2015_17m | ecosystem: Environmental > Aquatic > Freshwater > Lake | place: Spain...
ACCAACGCAATAATATCGTTGAAACAATCGGGCAACAGTTTTTTGATTAACTCTTTCATGCCGCGTGATTCCAACTGAAAAACGGCAGTTGTTAGCCCTTTTTTCAACAAGTCATACGACGCAAAATCGTCACGCGGAATTTGGCTAATATCGACAGGTGGCAGCCCTTTTTTGGCATTTTGCGCGTCAATAGTTTGCAATGCCCAATCAATAATTGTCAGCGTCCGCAAGCCTAAAAAGTCGAATTTCACCAAGCCGACGGACTCCACATCACTTTTATCGAATTGCGTGACTAAATTGTTGCCTTCATGGTCACAATAAAGCGGCGTGAAATCGGTTAATTTTGTGGGCGCAATCACCACGCCGCCCGCGTGTTTACCTGCATTTCGCGCCGTGCCTTCCAAAATCAATGCCATATCAATCAACGTTTTTACATCTTCTTCGTTGTTGTAGGCTTGCTGCATATCAGGGCTATTTTTTAGCGCGTCAGACAATGTAATTCCGACTTCGGTCGGAATCATTTTGGCGAGTCGGTCAACAAACCCATAACCCAAACTCAAAACCCGCCCCACGTCACGAATCACGGCTTTTGCCGCCATCGAACCGTAAGTGATAATCTGCGAAACTTGGTCGCGTCCGTAATGATCCGCGACGTAATCAATCACTTCGTCGCGCCGATCCATACAGAAATCAATATCAAAATCGGGCATCGACACCCGTTCAGGATTCAAAAATCGCTCGAACAGTAATTCAAATTCAATCGGGTCTAAATCAGTAATTTTCAAAACGTAAGCAACCAACGAACCTGCGCCCGAACCCCGTCCAGGGCCAACGGGAATCCCGTGATTTTTTGCCCATTGAATAAAATCCGCCACAATCATGAAATAGCCCGAAAAACCCATCTGCGTAATCACGTCGAGTTCAATTTTTAGACGTTCGTGATAGTCGGCTTCATTCGGCACGGCGTGATGTTTCAGGCGTTCGAGCAAGCCTTTTTCAGATTCAGCGATAATCAAATCGTTAATCGTCATGCCTTCAGGCGTGGGGAAATCAGGCAAATAATTTTTGCCCAGCGTGAGCGTTAAACTGCACCGTTTCGCAATTTCAACGGTGTTTTCCAAGGCTTCGGGAATATCGGCAAATAACGTTGCCATTTCCTCTGCGCTACGCAGATATTGTTGATTTGTATAATCTTTCGGGCGACGTTCATCATCTAAAACGCGCCCTTGATTGATGCACACGCGAATTTCATGTGCAGCAAATTCGGTTTGTTTTAAAAAACGGACATCGTTTGTGGCGACAACAGGTAAATTCAACGCAACCGCTACATCAATCGCCGCCGCAATATAGCGTTCTTCGTTTGGTTTGCCGACACGCTGCAATTCTAAATAAAACCGATTTGGAAATAAGTTTTGCCAATACATCGCAAAATGCAACGCATCGTCTTTTTTATCCGTCACTAACGCGCGACCAATATCGCCTTGCATCGCGCCCGATAAAGCAATCAGACCATCGTTATTTTGTTCAATCCATTCGCGGCGAATCATCGGCACACTGTCTTTCGATTGCCCGTGCTGATACGCTTTCGACACGAGTTCAGTCATCGTGACGTAACCTTTGTGATTTTGTGCGAGAAAAGTTAATCGTGTTGGATTATCAGGTTCTCCGGGATTGAAAATTAAAACATCCGCACCCGCAATCGGTTTGATGCCCTGCCCTGTGGCGGTTTTGTACATTTTTACCAAACCAAACAAATTGACGTGATCCGTCACCGCAACAGCGGGCATTTGTAATTCGGCTAGTGTTTTGACTAACGGTTTAATTTTCACTAAACCATCGATTAAGGAAAATTCGGTGTGAACTCTGAGGTGGATAAATTTTGGTTGCATGAAGTTGTATCGGATGAAATTTCTAGCGTTTCAGTCTACCATTTTTGGGCGAGTGCGAAGGGCGTAAATAAATTTGCGCGATGGATTTTACTTTTTTTTCGTCTGGCGACGGCTAATTGAGTACAAACCAGCAGTTTGTACTCTATAAATGTCACTAATTCGTTTTTCCCACATCTTCAAGTTCGATATTCAACGCGCGAGTTGAAAACCAGAGTTCAATCATGGATGCAAAAAGCGACAAAATAATAAATAACATACTAATCGCAAACGAAACATTGCCGTAATACTGCAAGCCATAAAAAATAAAACCCGTCGAAAAAATACAACTGATAATTCCAAGTACCGCAAACATTTCCATCGCCACAATATAACCAATGCGACGACGAAAGCTGACGATTTGCTTCTGGGCAATCGGGCTATGTGTTTTATTAAAATCTGCGTGTTTTTCTCGAATGCGGGTTGCGATTGTCAAAAAACGATTTGAGTAAGCTAAAAATAAAATCGTAATGGCAGGAAACAGCAGTGCGGGAGTTGTAACGGCAATGTCCATCATAAAATCAGCCTTTATTTTTTAATAATAGTCTTACCATCAACCATCAATTCCGAAATGCCACCTAAAGAGCCTTTCAGTGTGCAACTTGCTGTTTTAAAGCCACCGCTGCCAACATTTTCGCCTTCCCAAAATAAGGTGATGTAAGTGTCTTTATCCGATTCGGTTTTGCTTGGGAAAAACACTTTTTCGCCTGTTGCTTCTTCAATGGCAGCAGGGCATTTTTGATTTGCCATGCCTTGAATGTTGGAGTAATTCCGAATCATCGATTCAGCTTCCATATCAGCAACCGATTTTTGTTTGCTTTCGCCAACCATCAAAAAACCGACCGCAAATACGCCAGCAATCGCGATGATAATTTTTGTTGTTTGGCTCATTGGTTCTTTTACTTCTTCAGTCATAAATAAAATTCCTCGTTGTTTAAAAATCAATGCCCTGTTGGGCTTTAATGCCTTGTTCAAAAACGTGTTTTACGTTGGTCATTTCAGTGACAGTATCCGCAACGGCAATAACTTCGGGCGAGGCATTCCGTCCCGTCAAAATCAAATGCAACCACGGCGGTTTTTCTTGAGTAATAAAATCAGCAATTTCCTGCCCAGAAATCCAACCGTAGCCGCAACAATAATTTATTTCGTCTAACAACACCACATCAAACTTTTCTGACAAAATTTGCATTTTTGCAAACGCCCAAATTTCACGGCTGGTTTTAATGTCTTGCTCAGGATTTTTAGTGTCCCAAGTAAATCCGTCGCCAAGTGCGTGCCATTCGATATTGTCAAAACGAGTAGCGGCTTTTTGTTCACCCGTTTGCCATTGCCCTTTGATAAATTGAATTACGCAAACGTTCATATCCCAACCCGCTGCACGAAAAACCATGCCGAATGCGCTTGAAGATTTTCCTTTGCCTTCGCCCGTATTGACGACGGTTAAACCACATCTTCGTTCTCTTATTTTCATAATTATTTGAAATTAGTGAAAAACAAAACCGCCCGTTTTTTTTGAAAAACGGGCGGCTAATGATTCGTCAATTTATGTAATCTAATTGGCAAATGTTGTTTATAAAAATCAAAATCTTTGTCTGTGGTAAATATCTCAGCATTCAAGCGAACCGCTACCGCACAAATCAAAAAATCAATATGCGAACCTTGGATGCCTTTTTGACGACAACGATTAGAAAAGCGTGCCGCCTCAATATAATCCACATCAATCACAGTTTCATTTTCAAAATAACTCAAATGTTCGTTTAACACTTCAAATTTATTGGCATCGCCGTAACCTGACAACAATTCTTGCTTAATTGCGCCGATAATCAAAACACGTTGCGCTGAAATTAAATCATTCAATTGCTTAACATAAGCTGAAAAGTCTTGATGTTTTGAGCGCAAGGCATACGACCAAATGCAAGTATCTACTAACACTTTCAAGATTTACGCCCCAATTTGTAATCATAATCCGCGTCAGGGTCTAACGTTCCGAACAACGCTGTTATTTTTTGTTGTTTGTGACGATTGATAAATTCTCGCAACGCCGTGACAACAATATCTTCTTTTGTTTCAAAGTGCCTAACTGCTAAGGCTTCATTGATTAACCTATCGTCAACAGCAATCATAATCGACATAAAAACTCCTAAAATTTAAATCGGATAAAAAAACAAAACCGCCCGTTTTTTTGGAAACGGGCGGCTATTTCAAGCAATTACTTTTTCAACAAATCACGCTCTAACATCAAATAGAGCGGTTCTGTTTTTAACGGGTTGTACACCGTTTTATTTGTTGCAGGATTTTTTGCTAAAACCGTTTTAGTTTTATCTTCTTTAGGGTAAGAACTCGCTGCGAAAATGTAATGATTACGCAATGAATTCGACATGAAAGCAGACGTTTTTAAATCATTGGTTGTTACGCCTTTTGAGATAAACTGATCCCAAGTTCCTAAATCGCCTAAATACGCGCCATTTACCATTTTTTCATGGTCATAATCCCAGAAAATACGATATGGCAAACCATAAGGATGTGCGTAGAGATTAACTATACTTTCTGTTGAAATTAAAATTGAGTGCAACTGAACGTTAATCGACCTAATATCACAGAATGTTATTGAAGTTGTTGAAAATTTAGGTAAAAGAGTCTCTTCAAACAGTTGCCATGAAGAAAAATCATCGGCTTGCTTTGGCTTTTTAATTGCCGCATCAAACGCAGCAGGGAAATCCTCTTTGCATTCTGGTGTGAAAGGAGCTGTTTTGTTTGTTTTAGCATCAAATTTTGACAATAACGCACTTGTAACAGGCTCTGCCACGCCGTTAGGCAAATCTGGAATTCCAATTTTTTCTGCAATGTTATAGTCCAGACCATTGTCGATAGGATTCATAGCTTTCGTATCACCTCGAAAATAAGACATCCACGCCGCATAAAGCACATATTTATTTTTGGCTGAATCTGTGAGCGTTTCAAAATGTTTGTTCATGTTGAGCAACCAAGGATTTGCTGTGCTGTTGCAATCAATGGTTTTGCAAAATTCACTATCAAATTCTTGATTGTTAATTTCAGCACTTACCCAACGATAATTTTCATTGATATTACTGATAACATCATTTTGAAGTTGTTTGTCGTAGTTATCCCAATTCAAATCTGCCGCACCTTGTGTCAACATATCTTTTGGAATTTTTGCAAGAGTTGATGACGGATCGCTAGCTGTACTGCCATGATGCGGTGTGTCTAAAGTGATTAGCTGATTTAATTTATTCATCGACGCACCATACACTTTTGAATCGCCTAAACCTTCATATTCTTCAATCAACGAACGCGCCACCATGCCACCCATCGAATGTGCCACAATTGTTAAATTATTTTGAGGAACATTATCAGCAGATGTCGTCATTGCACGACCCAAATCTGATGCTGGTGTCTTTTTACCCACTTCTTGCAACAAGTCATTCAACACAGAGGCATTGTAAGTAACGTGTTTGTAACTAGGATAATGATACGAATACAGATGATATTTTTTCTGTAATGCGGGTGACGTTAAATAATAATCTAAGAAATGTTGCCAATAGTGCAATTCTGAATACTCCCACAACCCTAATTTTGCAGGATTACGGAAAGGATTTTCAGTTAAACCGCCGCCTTGCCAGCCGTGAATTAACAACAACGGAATACGATTGTTATCACCTTGTGGTTTTTTACCGTAAGGGCTTTTTGCCCACGTCGTGTTAATGGTTTTTTGGTTGACGATTTTGTCAAAATCAACAATTCGATGAGTCAATGTATTTTGAAATGCCGCGCCATAAGAATGACTATAAAGTTGATTGCCCGTTTCAGCCGTATTGAAGAAATCATTACACGCTGTACTAATTCCTTGAGCATTGGTACAAACCGCTTTATTCGTGGGTTTTGTTTCCAAAATTTTTCGTGAAGCAAGAATCGCAGTTGGTGCAACACTAACTAATTTGTCGGTTATACCTTGAATTTTAGCCGCTATGCTTGTTCCTATATCGTTGTTATTGTTTTTTACAAATCTCAATTCAACCAGTGCATCAGGATATTTCTTTAAATCAGGCAAATCTAAAATAACAGAGTTATTTTCAGCCATTAACAGTTTTTGAATTTCATCAAATGACCATTTTTTTTGTTCTTTGCCATTTATATCCAAGGAAACATAACTGAAATAATCACTTAAAATAGGTGAACGACCACTGCTAGAGCTACTAAGTGCAGTCAATGGCTTTGTAAATGTTAAGCCAATCATGTTTTTCGCATAATCAATCACTGATTTACTAAGGTCAATAAATCCTTTCAGCTCATCATTTTTATCATTAGCTGAAATTTCACAACTCGCCGCCGAAGATGACACTGTTCCCGAATTTCCAATTTGCATTGCCGCCGTTTTCGTCGCAGAACAAGTCCCATTATTTTCCGTATCCGCCACCAAAACAGGCTTTGTCGAAACAACACCCCCACCATTATAAAGCTCCAAAACTTCCGCTTCCGTTAGGGCGCGGTTGTAGATGCGGAGGTCATCGATTAGTCCGTGCATATAATCTTCATAACCAATGTGATTACTTTTTCCAATGGAAGCATCTGTATTGCCTGTATTATGAGATTGAGAAAATTGATGTGAGGCTAAAAGCACACCATCAAGGTATATTTTTAGTAATTTATCTTTATACACATAAGTCACCAATTGCCAATTTGATGATTCCAAGGGTGCTTTAATAGAAAAATCTGCGCCAGAACCTGTATCAAATCCCATTAACCCCAGCCATGGCGCAGAAACATTTCCCCAAGACGTATCCATGGAATATCGAACGCCAAATGTTTGCCATTCTGAAGTAGTCCAAGTTAAATACGTTCCGTAAGAAAAAATATTTCCTCTACCAGCTTTATCAAACTTTACTAACGCAGAGATTGTTCTTTCACTACCTCCAATCGGTAGATTTTCAGGTTTTGCAACTCCTACATAACTTGAACCATCAAACGAAAACGCCTTCCCTTTAACGCCATCAACACATTGAGGATTGCCGTTGAGGGTGCCGTCGTGACCATTGCCGCTGTTGTCAGTTGCTTTGCAATCATCAAATGACCAATGCGCGACTAAACCGTTGTTTAAATCGGCGTGGGCGTTTTGCCCCATTCCCATGCCGAGCAAAAAGGCGATGGTGGTTGTAAGAATTGTTTTTTTCATATTTTGAATCCTCGTTTTTATAATTAAAATTTTCTGTCATTTTTACGACGGGCGGACTGTAACATGAACCGTTTTACACTTTGGTTAACAAAAACGAAAAAAGTTGAAATTATTTTAGTTTTTCGATTTCAGCGTGGGTTAATCCAGTTAATTCTGAAATGGTTTGTAAATCTAAATTTTTGGCGAGCATTCCTTTGGCGATTTCTAAGGCTTTAAGTTTTTCGCCTTCGAGTTTGCCTTCGGCTTTACCCTTCGCTAAGGCTTTAGCCGTTGCTTTAGCCGTACTTTTTTGAAGTTTGTCATTAAATAGCTTTTCTTGCTTCATTTTGAATTGCTCCCAATTGTATTCCTCAATCATTTGGGCTTTTTCTTCGGGTGAAACGCTATCTTGTTCAATATATTCAACGACTTTTTGAACTTCGGGTTTGTGATAAAGCGATTCATCGATGCTTTCATCTAAACTGTCAAAAATTACATTTAACCATTCACGATAAGCTGTTGGTGTATGTTCATCGACATGACGCGGACACAAAAAAACCACTTTGTGTGGAATTTCTTTTAGTGCCTTGCCTTTTTTTGTTTTCAAATCAAAGTCGATGGTTAAGACATCTTCGCGGTATTTTGTATCCGCAGACGTTAAAACCACAATCGTATAAACCGCAAGCGGTGGTTTATAGTTTTTGGCTTTTTTTACCTGTTCAAGCAAGGCAACACAGTGATAATGCAAAAAACGATCGTAATGATCATCGCTCGAATACTGATGTTGAATTTCAACAATCACGCGACCTTCATCATCTTGCGCGTATAAATCGAATTTCACCGCCACTTTGCCAATCGCAGGTTTGAATTCTTTTTCAGTTTCAACTTTGTCGATGTTTAGCGTAATGCCCAAAATATCACGCACAAAACCTTTAAAAACATCCACGTCACAAAACGCTTTTTTAAAAATAACGCCATACTGTAATGATGCAACTTGTTTCATGTTTCATCCTGCGATTTAAAAGAATCCACCAACATCAACGCCACGCCAATCGTAATCGCTGAATCGGCGATATTAAACGCGGGCCAATGATAAGTGCCGTAATAGACATCGAGAAAATCAATTACATAACCATAAGCAAGACGGTCGATTAAATTGCCAATCGCGCCACCCAAAATCAGCGATAACGCCACCGCAAGTAGCGTTTCATGTTCTTTTAATTTCGTCAGCCAAATCGTCATAATCGCACTCATGATGATTGCCAACACGGCAAAAAACCAACGTTGCCAACCACCTGCTTCACTCAAAAAACTAAACGCTGCGCCAGTGTTGTGAACGTAAGTGAGATTGAAAAACGGTATCACCGTAATCGATTCATAAAGCGCAAACGATTTATCAATGGCGATTTTGCTGGCTTGGTCTAAACCTAACGATAAAAACGCAAGCCACAACCATTTCAACATTGGAAACTTAGGCATAAAGACGTGTCTCACCTTCACCAGTAAGTGCGATATTTTCAACGCAACGTCCGCATAATTCAGGATATTCAGAATGTGAACCTACATCTTCACGTTGATGCCAGCAACGAACGCATTTTGGCGCGGTTGAAGGTGTAACGGTGATTTTTAGTGAATCTGCTTTCGTAATTTTTGCATCTGACGTAATGAATACGAAACGTAATTCGTCGCCTAATTTATCAAGCGTTTCAAAAGTTTTCGCATCACATTCCAATTCTACGTTTGCCGCTAATGACGAACCAATTTCTTTTGTGGCGCGACTGTGTTCAAGAGCTTGACTGATTTCTGCGCGGACTTCCATTACGGTTTGCCAGAAATCATGATTGAATTCTGCATCCGAATTTAACGGAACTAAACCTTCATACCACGTTGTTAAAAATACGGATGCTGGACGCTGATGAACAGCAGGTAAATGTTGCCAAATTTCTTCTGCCGTATAACTCAAAATCGGCGCAATCCAACGAGTTAAGGCTTCCAAAACATGGAACATTGCCGTTTGTGTTGAGCGTCGCGCCAAACCATCCGTTTTCGCGGTGTATTGACGGTCTTTGATAATGTCCAAATAAAAACTACCCAAATCGATTACACAGAAATGATGTACTTTTTGGAAAATCGTTTGGAATTGATACGTTTCGTAAGCGGCTTTGACTTCTTCTTGCAAGGTGAAAGCACGGTCTAATACCCAACGGTCAAGCGGCAATACAACGCCGTTTTCAACTAAATCTTCGGTTGGATTGAAATCATTTAAATTCGATAACAAGAAACGCGCCGTATTTCTCAAACGGCGATAACCGTCTGAAGTACGTTCTAAAATTTCGTCTGAAACACGCATTTCGCCACGATAATCCGTTGAAGCGATCCACAAACGCAACACGTCTGCGCCCAAACTTTTCATCACGGATTGGGGCGGAATGACGTTGCCTTTCGATTTCGACATTTTTTCGCCTTTCGCATCGACCGTAAAACCGTGCGTCAAAACGGTTTTGTACGGCGCAACGCCATTCATCGCAACCGATGCCAGTAACGACGATTGAAACCAGCCGCGATGTTGATCCGAACCTTCCAAATATAAATCAGCAGGGTAGTGCAATTGTTCACGACGATTCAAAACCGCCGCGTGCGTTACGCCTGAATCAAACCACACATCTAACGTGTCGCTCATTTTGTCGTAATCGCTTGCTTCGTCGCCTAAAAATTCAGCGGCTGTCGCGTCAAACCACGCATCAATGCCCGATTTTTCAATCCGTTGTGCAACTTGTTCAATCAATTCAGCGGTACGCGGATGCAATTCACCTGTTTCTTTATGGACAAAAAACGCAATCGGCACACCCCACGTCCGTTGACGTGAAATACACCAATCAGGACGATTTTCCATCATGCTTTCAATTCGTGCTTGTCCCCATTCAGGCAACCACGCAACTTTTTTCACTTCGGCGAGAGCTTGTTCACGCAACTGTTTTTGATTCATCGAAATAAACCATTGCGGCGTGGCGCGAAAAATAATCGGGGTGTGATGTCGCCAGCAATGTGGGTAACTATGCAGAATTGTTTGTTGATGCACCAACGCGCCACGTTCATGTAACACTTCTAAAACGTGTGTGTTGGCTTTGAAAACGTGTTCGCCCGCGAAAATTTCAACATTCGGCAAAAATACGCCGTCACCACCGACTGGACAGTCAACGGGTAAATCATAAACTCGCCCAACAATATAATCTTCTTGACCGTGAGCGGGCGCAGTATGAACGGCACCTGTTCCTGCGTCAGTCGTGACGTGGTCGCCTAAAATAATCGGGACGTGACGCGCATAAAATGGATGTTGCAAAAGTTGATTTTCTAACGCCAAACCTTCACATTCCGCCAAAATCGTGTAATCCAAATTGCCATAACGAAGCATCGCCGATTCAACCAAATCCTGCGCTAAAACCAAACGCTCGTCGCGGTGTTGAACCAAAACATAAGTTAATTCAGGATTCAACGCCACGCCTTGATTTGCTGGCAAAGTCCAAGGTGTAGTTGTCCAAATCACAACTGAAACTTTGCCGTGACCTTGCGACGAACTGAAATTTAACAAAAATTCTGCCGAATCTACCGCCGCAAAACGCACATCAATCGCGGGCGAATGTTTGTCTTCATGTTCCACTTCGGCTTCGGCGAGTGCGCTGCCACAATCCGTACACCAATGCACGGGTTTCGCGCCTTTGACAATGTGACCATTCGCGGCGATTTTGCCTAACGAACGCACAATGTCTGCTTCAAAGGCAAAATCCATTGTTAAATACGGATTTTGCCAATCGCCAAAAATACCCAATCGCACAAAGGCTTCTTTTTGGATTTCGACTTGTTTGGCGGCGTATTCGCGGCACGCATTTCGGAAAACTTGCGGCGATACTTTTGCACCTGCTTTGCCGACTTTCTTTTCAACTTGCAATTCAATTGGCAAACCGTGGCAATCCCAACCTGGCACATAAGGCGCGTCGAAACCGCTTAATGTTTTGGATTTCAAAATAAAATCTTTTAAGACTTTATTGACCGCGTGACCAATGTGAATTTCGCCATTCGCATACGGCGGACCATCGTGCAAAATGAATTTTGGACGATCTTTGGAAATTTCGCGGATTTGTTGATATAAATCGGCAGCTTGCCATTTTTTGAGTTGTTCGGGTTCACGTTGCGCTAAATTGCCTTTCATGGCAAAACCTGTGCTGGGCAAATTTAGCGTTTTTTTGTAATCAGTGGTCATGTTTTTAAGTCCAAACTAGAAATTTACGTTGAATTATTATAACTCACTAATTTTTGAGCGCGGCGTTCTAATCAAATCAAAAAAAGAGAATCTAAAAATTTAGACTCTCTTTTTCAATTTCTGTTGTTCACCGTGTTTTGAAATGTGCCATTTCTTTGGCTAAATGTTGCGTTTGCGATTCGAGTGATTCAGCTGCCGCAGCCGCTTCTTCAACTAATGCGGCATTTTGTTGCGTGACATTATCCATTTGAGTAATGGCTTGATGAACCTGATCAATGCCTGAGTTTTGTTCAATCGATGCAGCGGCAATATCAGACATTACGATGGTTACTTTTTTAATGGAATCAACAATGTCTTCCATCGTTTTTCCCGCTTGTTCAACTTGTTTGCTACCGCTTGAAATTCTATCTACGGAATCACTGATTAAGCGTTTAATTTCACCCGCTGCGCTAGCGGCACGTTGTGCTAAATTGCGAACTTCAACCGCCACAACCGCAAACCCCTTGCCTTGATCACCAGCTCGCGCGGCTTCAACAGCGGCATTCAACGCTAAAATGTTGGTTTGGAATGCAATATCATCAATGACAGTAATAATATCGACAATTTGATGTGATGATTCGTTAATGTTTGCCATCGTCAATACCACATCATCAACGACCGACACGCCTTTTATAGCGTTAGTTGAAGCTCTTACTGCAAGCTCATTTGCCTGTTTGGCATTATCGGTATTTTGTCGTACTGTCGCACTCAACTCTTCCATGCTTGCTGCCGTCTGCTCCAAACTTGCGGCTTGCTCTTCTGTTCGATGTGATAAATCATTATTTCCAGCCGAGATTTCATTTGCCGCTGAGGCAATGGCTTCGCTAGATTCTTTAATGCTTGCCATCAATGTTTTCAAATTAGCATTCGTGTGATTGATACTTTCGGTCACTCTACCAAAAACACCAGGATATTCCATCGTAATAACTTGCGTTAAATCGCCTACTGCAAGAGCTGAAATGACACGTTCAATTTCATTTAAACACTCCAATGTAGCCAACGTTTTGTTAATGTTATCTTTTAGTGCCAACATTTCGCCCCGTCCGTCAGCCGTTACGCGATGATTTAAATCGCCTACCACAACATGTTCCATAACCTGCACAATATCTTCGAGCATTGTTCGCATAGAGGTTTGCGATACGACTGCTTTTTCAATCGTTTCTTTAAAACGCCCTTCAACATTCGCCACAATCACTTTAGAAAAATCCGCGTTATAGATTGAATTTGTTACGTCGTTTAGGGCGAACATCGTAATTCTAAGTCTAGCAATAGTTTGATTGATACTGTCTTTTACCTGTACAAATTCACCAGGCATATTCGCTTTGATTTGTGCGCTTAACTCCCCTTTTGAAATCTCTTTCATGACTTGGCATATATCATCGGTACTATCTTTTAGCGTTTTCCTTGCATCATCAACGAAATATAACAAGCTATTTTTATCACCCGCTTTCATGTCAATTTTCATTGAGAAATTGCCTTTAGAAAGTTCTTTTACGGCGTTGACGGTGTAACTTAGCTCGCCACCAAGTTGGCTTAAAATAATGTTGATAATTATATAACCCAGCAATAAACCTAAAATAATCGCCAAACCCGCTACGACAATTAACGTAATAACAATGGCGTTACGTTTTTCAACCATACTGGTTTGCGCTTCTTCGGCAGCTTCCATAGCTTGTTTTACAACCGTATCGCCTAAGGTTTTCATTTTAGGCAAAACAAGCGTCATCAAATTTTTATTCAAATCAACCCATTTATACGCCGCTGTTTCGTAACTTTTCGCGGCGTTATAAAACACCGTGATTTTTTCTTGTTCTTTAGTATCCGAAGCCATTTTTTTCAACGACTCTAAATGCTCAAGCATCGTCGAAAAATCTTTTTTCATGCGTTCAAAAATCACGGCATCAGGATTTAACATGTAACGCTTTTCATCAGCGCGAATCACATACGTTAATTTCCAAATATCTGTCGCGATATTGGTTTTTTTAACCAGTGTTGAATCTAATTTGTCGTCTAATTGTTTGCGTTTTTCTAACACATATTCTTGCGCTTGCAACGTAGCAAGCTCGCCTTCGTGTTCTAATTTTTCGGTTTCTTTGCCGATATTTACCAGTAAATCAACGCCTTTGTAATAAAGATTTTTGTACTCATTTGTACCCGACCGCGCAGCTTTGGATTTATCTAACAAACCGTCATTGCTCGATGTGCCATCAATTTTATCAAGCGTGCTGTTGATGGTTTCAACATCTTTTTTCGCATTTTCAAACGCTTCAGCTGCCCGTTTTGTATTCGTAATCGAGGCATTTGCATTCAATAAATAATTTTTTTCTTCCAATATAGTCAAATACGCATAGCGTTCAACATTGGTACTTAATACCAGTTCATCGAGTTTTGACTTAATAGATGACAACCCGATATTGGTAATCACCAATAGTAAAATGGCGGTAATAATACCGATACCAACAAGCAAATAGGCTTTGTATTTGATGGATAAATTTTGGATGAATTTCATATTATTTTTCGATTGTGAAATAGTGAGTGTGTATTTTAGTCCGTCAAAATACAATTGAAAACAGTTTGTTATTTCGTTTATCGACACTGAGACAAAATTGTGTAGAAACTTTGCAATCATCAATCCGCCAGCAATAAGGCTAAAAAATCATCAGCGGGTAACGGTTTACTTTTAATGTAACCTTGATAAATATCACAGCCTTTTTCTTCTAAGAAAGCGAGTTGTTCTGGTGTTTCTACGCCTTCAGCTAACACTTTGAAGCCTAAAATTTTACCCATTGCAATAATCGTTGCAGTAATTTCCATATCGTCTTTAAGTTGCGGAATATCATCGATAAAACTTTTGTCGATTTTCAAAACGTGTAACGGAAAACATTTCAAATACGCCAACGATGAATAACCCGTACCAAAATCATCAATCGCCAATCGAACGCCTTGCGCTCGCAAGGTATTTAAAATAGCGACAACGTTTGCTTGATTTTCCATCAAGCCGCTTTCGGTCAATTCTAATTCTAACCGCGACGCGGGAAAACCTGTATCACGCAACGCATTCATCACTAATTCATTCAAATTACAACGCCGAAATTGTACAGGCGACACATTCACGGCAATCGTCAATTCGGTAATGCCTAAATCCATCCAAATTTTGCCTTGTCGGCACGCTTCATAAACCACCCATTCACCAATTTTTTCAATTAACCCCGTTTCCTCTGCTAACGGAATAAATGAATTCGGCGGAATCAAACCATTTTCAGGGTCAAGCCAGCGAATCAAGGCTTCTGCGCCGATAATTTTACCCGTCGCAATTTCAACCTGCGGCTGATAATACAACCGTAATTCATTATTGATAATGGCGCGTCGCAAGCGCGTTTCTAATTCAATGCGTTCTCGCACAGCAATCGTTAAGGATTCTGAAAAATAGGCAAAACGATTACGTCCACCATCTTTGGCGTGATAAAGTGCGGTGTCGGCGTGATCAATCAACAATTCAGGATCGTCGCCGTGTTCGGGATAAAGGCTAATGCCAATACTCGCGCCAATTTGCACGCCGTCACTTTGTGCGAGTTGAAACGGTTGACTCAAATCATGCACAATAAATTCCGCGACTCGTGCAGCATCGTCAATGTGAACAATATCTTTTAGCAAAATAATAAATTCGTCACCGCCTAAACGCGCCACAGTATCGACATCACGCACACGATGTTGAATACGTTGTGCGACTTGTTTT
>Ga0247840_10007524_pt1 | contig 15127 bp, 13 predicted proteins | sample LaCruzMarch2015__FD_192404 | JGI IMG/M metagenome (GOLD analysis project Ga0247840, IMG submission 192404) | Freshwater microbial communities from meromictic Lake La Cruz, Castile-La Mancha, Spain - LaCruzMarch2015_17m | ecosystem: Environmental > Aquatic > Freshwater > Lake | place: Spain...
CGAGCAGACGCTCTGCTCTCGATATCCGTACGGCTCGAAGACTCGCCTACGGCTAATCGGGCTCAGCGGTCCCGGGTGAGGCGAGAGTGAGGCGAGAGTACGGCGAGAACAAGAGGACGGAAAGAGCCGAGCAGACGCTCAGCGGTCCCGGGTGAGGCGAGAGTACGGCGAGAGTGAGGCGAGAGAAAGGCGAGAACAAGAGAACGGAAAGATCCGAGCAGACGCTCAGCGGTCCCGGGTGAGGCGAGAGTGAGGCGAGAGTACGGCGAGAGTGAGAGAACGGAAAGAGTCGAGCCGAGGTAGTACCCAGCCAGCAGCGACAACCGGCGGTGTTCAGGTACGTTTGTCCTGAGAATTCAGGGCAGAAATAATGAATGATGAGCTGGGGCAGAATATGAAGAATAACGTGCTTAAATTATGGATATTTTTAGCGCAATTTTTGCTCTCATTGCGCTAGGGGAGAAAGTTTCTTGGAGAAATTCTAAAAAAAATGTAAAAATTGTATTGACATTCTCCTTGATGTCACTTAGCCCCCAAAACAACTGAAGAATGCTGGTGGGTGGGTATGCTTCCCGCTGGCGCGGCCAGGTTGCAAGGGTCGGGGAATCATCGGGCGAGGCCCGAGTTTCGGAGGAATGAGAATGGCAGGCGCAAAGCCGACGTCCACAGACAAATTGCTGGAAATGATCCGCGGGAAAGGGGAGAAGGCGCCTGCTGCGCCGGCTGCCGCCGCTGCTCCGGCCGCGCCGTCTGCGCCGCAGGCGCCACCCAGGCCGGCGCCTATTTCTTTGGATAAGCCTGGCGCCTTAGCTGGTCCGTCGTCCGGTCCGTCGTCTGGTCCTTCGTCTGGCCCTACGACTGGCCCGGCGCCCAAGAAGTTCACCATGCCTACGTTTGGCGCCAAGCCGGGCGGGGGCGGTCTGGGAGTGTCGTTAGGGGGCGGCGGTGGTGGGAGCAATATAATAGTTGGCGTGGACCTCGGGCCGGACAGTCTGCGCATGGCCAAGACCACGGGCCCGGCCGGGAAGCGCAAGCTCCTGGCTTTTAAGCGCGTGCCGTATGATCCGGGTATTGCGCTGAATTCGCCTGAGTTTGCGGGTTTCATCCGCACGCAGCTCAAGGAGTTTACGGGCGGCAAAGCAGCGGAAATTTGGTCCTTGATCTCCTCGGCCAAGGCGGAGTTGTGGCACATCACCATTCCAAAAGTGTCGAAGAGTCAGATTGCCGAGGCTGTTTTTTGGTCGGTGAAAAAGGAAAAGCAATTCGACGAGGCCGAGTTCATCCTTGATTTCGACTTGCTGGGCGATGTGACGGAGAAAGGCGTGCCCAAGCTCGCGGTCACGGTCTATCTCGCGCCGCGCAAGCAGGTCGAGGACCTGAGCAACCTGTTTGCCAAAGCCGGCTTCAAGCTTTCTGGCGTGACCATCGCGCCCATCGCCATTCAGACGCTGTTCCGCGCCAAGTGGATGCAGACCGCGGCGGGCACGTACGCGAATCTCTACGTGGGCCGGAACTGGTCGCGTATCGATATATTTCTGAAGGGGAACTTGGTCCTAAGCCGGGGCATCAAGGCCGGGACGAACAGCATGGTCGAGGCCCTGGTCGACAGTTACAACATCAAGGCCGGAAAAAGCAGCGGCAACGGCGGCATGGAGACCATTGTCCAGGATGAGCCGGTTATTTCCATGAATCTGGACGACGAGGCCATGTCTATCACCATGGGCGGCGGCCTGGGTGGGACCTCGCCCATGTCGTCGATCGATTTTGAGCAGGCCAAGAAGCTCCTGGCCAGCAAGCTGCTGGGCAGTGGGCAGATGACTGGTCCGGGCCATGAGCTGAACGAAAGCGAAATCGTGGAGATGATTTTGCCCGCGGCCGAGCGCCTGGTGCGCCAGATCGAGCGTACCTTCGAGTATCACAGCACGACCATGGGCAACGAGCCTGTGGAGCAGATTTACTTTTCTGGCGTGATCTGCACGAACAAGCTTATTTTGCAATACATGTACGGGCAGTTGGGCATCGAGAGCCTGATTCTCGACCCGCTGCAGCCCGAAAATCCGGCCCTGGCCAAGATGTCCGTGCCCGCGAGCGTTGTGGAGCGGCTGGAGTACAACCTGGTCATTGCCCTGGCGCTGTCGGACAACGCGCATACGCCGAACTTGTTGTACACGTACAAGAACAAAGAAAAAGACAAGCAGGCGCTGCGCGTTGAGAAGATCATGTACGCGGTCACGGTGGCCGTGCTGCTGGGGCTGCTCGGCGTCTGGACGTGGCAGCGCGGGACGATCAGCGAAGCGCGGAGCAACTTGGCGAAATTGGAGGTCGAGGCGGCGAAGTTCACCCCCAAGGCCACACCCGAGATGCTCGAGGGAATGGCCAAGAAGGTGAACGAGAAAAACAAGGGATTGAAAAAGGCCAGCCTGCGCTACGAGAGCCTGTCGGTCTTGAGCGAGATAAACGAGCTGACGCCCACGAACATCAAGGCCTTGAGTGTCCAGCTTGTGTTGGGGCCTTATGTGGAACTCAAGACCTCTGACCAGATAGACGCGGCAAAAGCCGCCAAGGAACCGCCCAAGGCGGCGTCAAAAACACCCAAGATGGTGATTTTGGATGGGTTTATCGAGGGTCTGCCCATTGATAATGACAACAATGCGTACAAGGCGGCGTTCTCGAGCTTTCTCATCAAACTCGAGAATTCCGTCCTCTTTGACCGGCCGCTCATTCAGGAGCAAAAGGCCTCGGAGTATGGCAACAAGGGCAACGTGTATCGCTTTCTTATACATATCCCGATGTCCTGAGGACGATCATGCAAAAATTTTCCCTAGCGATATCCAAGCAGACCCTGACCAAGATGGGCATCTGCGCCGGTGTCATCCTGGCGTTCGGCGCCTTGATTATCGTACCTGGCGTCATGGAATCGAAAAAAGTCGGCAAGGCCACGGTGCTGCTTCAGGTCGATATCGAAAAGCAGCGGGTCTTGTTTCCGATCTACCTGAAGTTGAAGGGGCTGCTTGAGCGCAAGCTTTTGAATCAGTTGCCTGTTCCAGAGCCTAAAGCGCTTGAAGAGAGTGAACTGAACGCGGTCATCAAGAGCCTGGAACAAGCAGCAATCGACGCTGGGCTGAAACCTCTCAAGGTGTTTCCGGATCCGGCCTCGCTGGCCAAAGAGACAGGCATGCTTGGCGTGGATTGTGAATTTTTTGGCAAGTACCTAGATTTTCAAAAGTTTTACTTCAAGGTTGGCGAACTGCCTTCGCTGCGGCACTTTGAAAAGGTTGAGGCAAAGGAAGGCCCAGATGGCGTCAACTTCACCCTCCGACTGCAACTGGCTGTTAAGACCGGATGAGAAGAGCGTATGGAAAAGCGTGAAAAGATAATTCTGGTCATCGTGCTGATAGGCCTTGCGTACGTGGCCTATACCTATCTGGGGGCAGGCGCCAAGGTGCTGTCGGTTTCCGAGCTCGTGAACATGCCTGCGCTGGATAAGGTCAAGAAGGATGTGGACGAGATGATCAATAAGGACCCTTTGAGCGAGATGGAGCAGTATCGGCTCAAGGTCGCGGAAACAGCCTGGGTCAAAAATCCCTTCTATGACCGGATCATGGACCTGCCCAAGGAAGAGGCCAAGAAGCCCAAGCTCGGGCTCCCCGACGGCGTGACCATTGTTTATAGCGGGTTTCTCTCCATCAATGGCAAGATTTACGCCATTATCAGTGTCAAGGGCCAGAAAGACAAGAGCACTAGCTCTGACAATGGAATGGAATATGTCGAAGGTGATGAGATTGAGCTTGCAGGGTATTTTGTAAAGAAGATTACGTCCAAAAAAGTCATTATCGGTCAGAAAGATGAAACTGGAAATATAACAGACCAACATGAATCAGTGCTAGAGGAACTCTCCTATTGATTAACCCTCTCCTACGAGTGTCTGCGCCAATGAAAAAAAGAATCTTATTCTTCGTGGCAGTTGTGGCTGTAGTGCAGGTTGTTATTGGTTGCGACAAGAACGTGCAACAAAAAGATGCATTTGTAGAAAAATGGAAAACTGCTGCGGAGCAATCCCAAGGGCACTCTCCTACACCAGAACCTTCCTATGACCGAGATGAACGGAATCTGAAGGATACAGAAGGCTATGACGATGTGAAAGCTCTTTTGGAGCGTGGAGAAGTAGATAAGCCCTTGCCTAAAATGCCGATTAGCCTCGATATGCGCAAGGCGCAAATACGATCTGTTCTCATGGCGCTCTCGTCCGCCGCCAACATTGCTTTTGTTATCAGCCCTGCCGTGGGCATGGATCCCGGTGATGTCGAAAAGAAAGTTGATCCTGCTGAATTTTCAAAGATTGTGCCTTCAAATTTCGTAACGATAAAGGCCGAAAAGAAACCATGGGACGAAGTATTTTTGAGCGTCTTAAAAACACATAGGCTTCTCTATTCATGGGAAGGCGACATTATTAGGATCAAGTCTCTAGAAGACATCGAGAGAGACACAAAAATTACAGCCGCCAAGGCGCAGAATTTAATTCAGAAGCAACTTTTGCAACGAGCTGAGCCACGTGTGACGCGCGTTATCAAACTACAATATATGAAGTCCGAAAACGCAGCCAGCATCGTGAATAACGTCATATTTCACAATAATACTAAGTTGAAGACCGCAAAAGAGAAAGGTGATAACAAAGAAGGAAGTGTTTCTTTCACTCTGGGTACGAGCGAAATTGAAACGAAGCCAAAGGGTGAAGGTGAGGCATACGGAACGGGTAATGTTGATAAGTATTTGATAAATGTCGATGGATATGCGGAGACTGACAGAGAGTCAAATTCTATCATAGTTCATTGCGCCCGCCCAATGATGAAAACGGTTTATTACCTCATAAAAAAGCTGGATAGCGCTCGTACCCAGGTCAAAATCAAGGCCTACATTATTGAGACTGACACCAACACGGCCAGGGAGTTGGGCATGCGCTGGGGAGGCATCTTCCAAGGCAGTAATTCACAAAAGGCGACCATTATGACGCCGAGTACAGGAAATGTTACAACCTATCAAACGGGCGGCGCTGGTCCTCAAGGTGGCACTCAGACACCCGGTTGGGGGCCTGGGACACCCGGTTGGGGGCCTGGCGCTTCGGGACAGGGCTTTGCCCGTGCTTTTCCTCTGACTCCTGGCGCGGCCGCTGTTGGCTACGGGCTTGAATTCATGTACGGTCTCATCGGTGGAAACATTCTTGATGTCCAACTCGCTGCATTACAAACCGACAATAAAATCAAAATACTTTCAAGTCCGTCTCTGACAACTTTAGACAATACTATCGCTTTAACTCAAGATGGCTTTGAAGTTCCATTTTCTGTCTACAATGCACAGCAAGGCGTATGGATGACTACTTGGAAGCTCGCTGTCTTATCATTGGCGATGCTGCCACATGTCATAGATAAAAGTACCTTGCGCTTGAACGTTATCGTCAAGAAGGATGAAGTTGACAGAACTCTTCAAGATCAAGCTGGGAATCCGTACATACGAAAGAAATATACAGAAACAGAATTTGTTGTTGGTAATGGTGAAACAATCGTTATTTCTGGTCTTACCAGGAAGCGTTCTGATAAAAGTGATAACGGCATTCCTTTTGTCAAGGACATACCTGTCCTAGGATGGGTATTCAAGGCCGATCAGAAAGGTGAATCCCAGTCAGAAGTGCTTATCTTCATCACTCCGACCATTTTGCCTGGCGGAGACAGCAGCGATATGCAGAAGAGCTTGCAACAGATCGAGAAAGAGCTGAAAGAAGATGGCATTCGCAGAGAAGATATGTACGAGTCAATGGATAAGTTATGATCCACTACGCGGTCCACGAGCTTGTTGAGGAGCCTTTTTCCAACTCGCCTAACCCGGATTTCTTCTTTCGCGTGCCGGGTCGGCTGGAATGCCTTGACCTGCTGGAGATCTCCATCAGGCTCAGGCGCGGGCTGTCCGTGGTGCTGGGCGAGGTGGGGACCGGGAAAACCACGCTCTGCCGCCAGCTCGTGCGACGGCTTGGCGAAGACGAGCTCTTTGTGGTCCACGCGCTGCTCGATCCGCAGTTCACACAGGTCATCGAGTTTCTCAAAGTCCTGCACGGCATGTTTTGCAGCCAGGCGCCAGGCGCGGACGACACGGTCTGGAAGCTCAAGGACAACATCAAGAACGCGTTGTTCCAGCACGGCGTTGAACAAGGCAAAATCCTCGTGCTGCTCATCGACGAGGGCCAGAAGATACGCGACGACTGCCTCGAGCTGTTGCGCGAGCTGCTGAACTTCGAGACCAACGAAAACAAACTCCTTCAGATTATATTCTTCGCGCAATCCGAGTTCAGCGCGACCATGAAACGCTTCCCCAACCTCGTGGATCGCATCGACGCGCAGCACACCCTGCGGCCGCTCTCTTTCAGCCAAACGCGGCTGATGATCCAGCACCGGCTCGAACAGGTCAAAGCCACGGAGCAGCGGCCCGAGCTGTTCACCTTTGGCGGCTATTGGGCCATTTACCGCGCCACGCGCGGCTATCCGCGCAAGATCGTCAATTTCTGCCATCGGCTGCATCTGAAGATGCTGCTGCGCGGGAAAGCCCGCGCCAACTGGTTTTTTGTCAACTCCTGCCAGGACAAGCCCTTTCCCGTTGGGCGCTGGGCAGCGCTGGCCAGTGGAATTTCGCTCGCGGGCGTCTTCGCGCTCTGCGCTCTTTTCGCCGCGCCGGCGCAAGACCCTGCAACCTCGCTCGTGCTGCACGACGCGGGCCGCGTGGCGGCAGCGGCGCAGCCTGAGCAGGCCGGCGCCCTGGCCATCGCAGTTGGCGGGCAGGCCGTGGCCGCGGTCATGGAGATACCGCCCCCGACGCCCCCGACGCCTACGGCGCGCGTTGCCGAGGTTTCGTATCCGGAGATGCTCGGCACGCTCGCGCTCGTGCCCAACGAAGTCCTGGCGCGGACCATCAAACGCGTGTACGGCGTGTACCACGGTGAGTTTCTGCAGCGCGTGCTGGCTGTCAACCCCGAGATTTCCAACCCGAATACCATCGCGTCCGGAGCTGTCTTGAAGTTCCCGCGCCTGGGCGAAATCCGCGTTGCGCAGTCACAGGCGGGCTCTTGGGTGCTTGCCGGCAGCTTCGAAACGCTCGAGGCCGCCTACGCCATGTTATGCACCTCGGCCTACCGCGACCAGTCCATGCGTCTGCTGCCCTATCATTCGCCGCAGAGCGGGTTGCAGTTCGCGATTGTTCTCGACAAGTTTTTTCCGGACGAAGCCGCCGCGACCGCCGCCGCGACGCGTCTGCCGCAACCGATCCGCGGCCGTGCGAGCATCCGCAGCGAGTGGCCCAAGGACACGGTCTTTTTCACCGCGCCCGAGGCCTGGGCGCCGCGCAAGCACTCCAAGCGCGTTGTTGCTTCGATGCATTAGGGTATTATTGACTTGAGGTGCTCTATCGAAACCGGCAAAGGCTAAGGAAAGAGCCGAGCAGACGCTCAGCGATCCCGGGTGAGGCGAGATTGCCGTGCTATGCACGGCTCTACTCTGTTTTCTCACTCTCGCCGTACCCGGGAACGCTGAGCGTCTGCTCGGCTACGGTGTCGGCGACGGTGACGACCACAGCATATAGAGCTTTTCAAGGGTTAAGTACCAGCCCACTCCCCGCCTCTGACATTCCATCCTTGTGCGAGTGGCCGCGCTCGTGGTAAAAGAAATTGTGTTCAACCTTTGAGCCGCAAGGGGTCATCTGTGCAAGCCAAATGGCAAAGCGTCCGCGATCGTTTTGGTGAGATACTTGTCGAGGAAGGGTTGCTGACGCAGTTGCAGCTCGAAAAGACGCTTGCGCAGCAGAAACGCAGCGGGCTCAAGCTCGGGCAGTTTTTGATCCGCAAGGGCGTGCTCAAGGAGAATCAGCTCGTGGATCTCTTGGGCCGGCAGCTCAAGATCGACAAGTTCGACGCGCTCAAGCACATAGTGGAGCCCGGGCTCGCGATTCTCGTTCCTCCGGACTTCGCCAAGAAATTCAATGTGGTTCCGCTGCAGCGCAAAGGCAGCGTGCTCAAGCTGGCCATGATCGACCCCATGGATATCGGCGCCGTGGATGTCATAGAGAACTCCACGAATCTCGAGGTCGATCCGGTCATCTGCACCGAGCAGGAAATCTGCGACCTGACCTATGGGATGTACGGTATCTCGGCCGAGCTCTACGAGGGGCTGGATACCAAGGGCGAGCTGCGTTTCGAGGTCGAGGAGCCCGAGACGCCGGACAAGGATATCACGGTATTCTCGCTCCAAGGCCTGGCCGAAGACCCGCCGATCATCAAGATGGTCAATTCTATTTTGGCGCGCGCTGCGCGCGAGAGCGCGAGCGATATCCATATCAGTCCGGAAAAGAAATACGTGCAGATGCGCTTCCGCGTGGACGGCAAACTGCGGCAGGTGCCGGCGCCGCCACGTTCGTATTTTTTGCCAACGGTGTCGCGCATCAAGATCTTGGCCGGCCTCGATATCGCGATCACGCGCACGCCGCAGGACGGCCGCTTCACCTTTCGTATCGACGAGCGCGAGATAAACGTGCGCGTCTCGACGCTGCCAACGATCCACGGCGAGAATGTGGTTATGCGACTGCTCGAAATCTCGGGCAAGCAGCAGACCGTCGAGGATCTCGGCTTCACGCCCTCGGACCGCGGCAAGATCGACCGCGCCATTGTCAAACCCTGGGGCATGCTCCTCTCCACCGGCCCCACGGGCAGCGGTAAATCCACGTCGCTGTATGCGATTCTGAAGCAGATCAACCAGCCCGACATCAATATCGTCACGCTCGAAGACCCGGTCGAATACCGCATCGAAAAGATTAGACAGGTGCAGCTCAACCGCAAGGCGAACATGACCTTTGCCAGCGGTTTGCGCGCCATCTTGCGGCAGGATCCCGACGTGGTGATGGTCGGTGAAATCCGCGACGCCGAGACCGCGAACATCGCGGTGCAGGCCGCGTTGACAGGCCACCGCATGCTTTCGACGCTGCATACCAACGACGCGTCCGGGGCGATTACGCGTTTGCAGGAAATGGGCATCGAACCTTTTCTGATTTCCTCCACGCTGCTCGTGACCATGGCCCAGCGCCTGGTGCGCAAGGTGTGCACTACTTGCCGCGAGCCGTATAGCCCGCCCAGGGAGGCGATTCTGTCCATGGGATTGAAGGAGGACGGGAAGTTTAATTTCATGCGCGGCAAGGGCTGCCAGAAATGTCACGAGACAGGGTTTTCCGGCCGCACGGGCGTCTTTGAGATTCTCGAAATCGACGAGATGGTCCAGGACCTGATCCTGCGGCGCGCCTCGTCGGCGCAAATCACCAACGCGGCCATTCGCGCGGGCAAGCTCCTGACGCTCAAAGCCAACGCCGCGATCAAGGCGGCGCAGGGCATCACGACGCTGGAAGAAGCGGGTTCGGCGGTTTTGGTGTGATGGTTCCTCAGCTCGCTGCCCTTCTCTGTCTCCAGCCGACGCAGGGGAGCAGCAGCGCCAGGCAGACGCAGCCTAGTCCTAGCCCGTGGCGCCAGTCGAGCCGCTCGCCGAGCAGGACTGCGGATAACGCCAGGCCGCTCAAGGGCATGATCGCGGTGAACACGCCGGCGCGCGAGGCCGCGACGCGGACAATCCCAGCCAACCACAGCAGATAAGCCAGCACCGTGACGCACAGGCTGTAATAGACCACGCAGGCCCAACCAGCGACGCTCGTGCTGCGCAGGTCGTAGCTCAGGGCCTCGACCGCGCCGAAGGGCGCGAAAAAGATTAATCCGAAAAGAGTCAGCAAAGTGGACGCGGCCAAGGGCGAGAGCGGGTCGCGGATGAATTTGCGCAGAAGCAGGAAAAAGGCCTCGAAGACCACGGCGGCCAGCAGCAGGAGGCTGCCCCAGGCTTGGCCATGGTCCGTGCTTGCCGCTGCGGCGTTTGGTTCAGGGAGATTGAGGGCAGCGATGCCGGCCACGGCGCAGACTAGGCTCAGCCAGGTGGCCGGGCTTGGCCGTTCGCGGAGCAGCGCCCAAGCGAGCAGGCCGATCCAGGCTGGAGCGGTGCTGGTGATGACCGCGGCGCTTGCTGCACTTGCCGTCCGCAGTCCATAGAGCGTGAAGACCGTGAACAGGAAGCCGCCGCAGAGGGCCTGTACGCCGAGCAGCACCCAACTGCGCAGCGCGAGCCGCGGCAGGCCGTGTTCCGCGCGCCACAATAGTGGCACGAGCACAGCCGCGGCCAGGCCGAAGCGCAGGGTAGAGGCCAAAAACACGGGCATTTCCAGGGTGACGATTTTTCCTACGACGACGGAGCTGCCGACAATGGCCATGGCCAGACCGAGCGCGGCGTAGGGCGCCAGCAGAGAGAGCAGGGTGCGCATGAAAACCTCCTCGATGGTTTCGAGGAATCTAGCGCAGACCGTATCAGGAGTTTTGAAGAAAATTGCGGAATGCAGCGGGCGTGAGGCCGTAGCGGAGCTTGAAGAGCCGCGTGAGGTGCGCCTGGTCGGCAAAGCCTGTTTGGGCCGCGATATCCGCGACGCGGTTCGTTCCTTCGAGCAGCTGCTTGGCGGCTGCGAGCCGCGTTTGGATGAGAAAGGCGTGGGGGGTGAGTCCGTTTTGTTTTTCGAAGACGCGGATGAGGTGGAAGGGGCTCAGGGCCGCGGCGCGGCTCAGGTCATCGAGCGAGATGTCTTCTTCATAGCGGCTGGCGATGTAGTCTCTGGCCAGGGCCACGGCCTTTGGCGCAGCGGCGGCGGTCCGGAGGGCAGGGCGGTCGATGGCGTGGCGTTGCAGCCAGGCGGCGATGAGTTCGAGTACGAGGGTCTGCTTGGCGAGTCGCGTCGTGGTGGGCGCGAGCGCGACTCTATGCGCGAGCACGATGCGCGCTGCGAGTAAGGGATCGTCGAGCACGGCGGTGCGAAACTGGAATGACGTGCTGTGCTCGGGGGTATCGCAGGCTGCGGCGAGCGCCGCGGGGTCGAGGTAGAACATGCGGTAGGCCCAGCCCTCGGGGAGCGCGGCCTGGCCGTCGTGGACTTCGCCAGGCACGGTAAGATTAATCTGTCCTGGTCCGGCGGTGAACGAAACGCCGCGCGAGTGGAATTTGAGCGCGCCGCGTTCGATGCAGCCCAGGGCGTAGCCTTCGTGGAAGTGGCGGCCGAAGCGCTGCGACACGTAGTTTGCAGCGAGCAGTTCCACGCCGCCCAGGCAGGGGAGCGTGGCGTAGCGGACCGACTCTTTTGCGGGCGCTTGGTTCATGGGCCGGCAAAGGGCAGTGGCGGTGCGATATCGGGGCTTATTGGTTTTTCTGGTCTTACGGTGAGGACCGGGATGGTCGCGGCCTTGAGCACTTTTTCTGCGACCGAGCCGAAGAGCATGCGGTTGAGTCCTTGTCGACCGTGCGTGCCTAGGACGATGAGGTCGGCATTTTCTTCAGTGGCGACAGTGAGGATAATTTCGGGCGCGTAGCCCATGAGCACGCGTCCTGTGGCCCGGACGTCGAGGAAGAGGGTTTGCAGGCACTGCTGCATTTTTTTTTCCGCGTCGTAGAGTATGGAGTTGGCAAAGAAGTCGATATTTTCTGGCGAGAGCTCGAAGCGTTTGTAGCGTTTGAGGGCCGGTGTGGCGTTAAGGACCAGAACTTCCGCTGCGTAGCGTTTGGCCAGGGTGCAGGCGTAGGCAGCAACTGCCGGGGTAGCCTCGGAAAAGTCCACTGCGGCGAGAATTTTTGTGATGGTTGCCATGGGAGCCTTGTCGCACGGTTTTCAGGCGCGGTAGACCAGTTCTTTGGTCGTGAGCCGCAGCCGTTTACTTATCTGCTTGGCGATAAGTTCGAGGAATTTGAAGGCTGTTTCCAGATGCTGCTGGCGCATGGCTAGGAATTGGCTTTTGTGCATGATGAGCAGCTCCACGTCTTCGCGCGCCAGGACCGAGGCTGAGCGGGGTTCGCCGTCCACGAAGGAGAGTTCGCCGAAGCTGTTGCCCGGGCCAAGGATGACGATGATGGTGTCGCGCGTCTTGGAGATGTCTTTGATGACCTCGACCACGCCGTGTCCCAGGAAGGCCATGAAATCGCCAGTCTCGCCTTGGACAAAGATGGAATGTCCCTTGGCGTAGTGCGTGTATTCCAGGTACGGGGCGATGATGGCACATTCGTCGGCGGTGAAGTGTTTGCCGAGTTTGCTTGCCGCGAAGAGCTGGGCCGTGTCGATCTGGTCGGTGTTGGTAGCCATAGGCGCCTCGGGGTAAATGGTCTTTGGGGTGTCGTTGCACATTTTATCAACTATAAATGAGGAAGCTTGGTTCTGTAAAGGCCGTGGCGCGATTCACGCAGGGATATTTGCAGTGAGGTCATGCCGTGGGCATAAGATAGTAAGCATCTAGATGTTTGGGAAAATTTCCTATCACACTGTCATGCAAGTTGTTTGGATTTTAAATAAAAAAGCCCTGTGGGTCAGACTTTATTGACGCTTCCGACCAATCGCGCGCAGTTGTCGCCCCTCGCAGCAAATAATGGAGAACGACCCAAGGATTGTTGTCTGAGCAACGATAATTGTAGCTAAAAGAAACGACAGAAGCTTTCGCCTCTGTCGTTGTGGCGCCGAGAAGTATGAGGGGAGCTATCTGCTGCGTCAGACCGGGGTTAATGTATGGCGTCGTTGTCTTTCATGCCCCAGTGTCCTGCCGGGATGCGCAGGCAGTATTTCTTTTGGCCAAAATCTGAGCATAGGGTCAGATTTCCGCTGGCTTCATCCCAGAACAGGTTTCGCGTCAGCAGGCTGACGGAATCTGCGACCGAAATTTTCCTGAGTTCGTCCACGGGGATGAAATGCGGGAGGATGTCTCGCGCGGCGTTCTTGACGGCTTCGAAGGCCTGTGAGGAAATTGAGATGTCTTCGAAATCCACGGCATGCCAAACGCCGCCCTGGGACTCCAGCTCTTGCTTCAAGTCAGATCCGAGTGCTGCTGTGCTGTTCATAGGTCCCTCCTTTGTCCCTTTTTGCGTATTATTAGCAAAATGCGGGCCATGCACAAAATGCCTGGGGGCTGCTTTGGGAGCGCTTTTGCCTCGGACCCAGAACGTGGTCTGTCGCGAGCGCGTGGCGCTGCCTCCAGCTATTCAGGGGCGCCTGCCCATTACATTCCTCATCGACCAATCAAGAAATTTCTTGATGCTGGTCAAAACATGGGAAGTCAGGGGGTGCCCCGGCACATGGTGGGGGGCAAGAGAAAACCTCCTGCGCCACATATTCGTCCGAACTAAACGCCAGCTCAATGAGAAACATTCAAGCCGCCTTAAAACTTTTTTCGCGTTTAAGAGCTCGATTTTGAGTGGACAGCAATTTGATTAGCAGGTAAGATTTTTCTTTGAGGAGCCGGGCGGCATGAACGCTGCCAATCCCGTCAGGCCTGAAAGGGAGCAGCGGTAACAGTTGTTCTTGGGTGTCCGGCTCCTCCAAGGGCGCAGAAGATGATTCTGCGCCCTTGGCTTTTTTTCCGCCTGCCCATGGAGTGGGGAAAACAGACGCTCTTCGACTTAAACTCGGCCAGGGCCGCTTGCCGAGATGGCGACGCGATGCTATCTTCTCAAGAGAAACGCCTGCAATGCGAGGGACCGCATGAGAAAATCCATCCACATCCTTATTGGCACATTCTATGCCATGCTGGTAATGAGTATATTTACTTGTGGCTATAATTTCTTCGATATACGGCGCGCTATCCCCGAGGGGCAGCCAGCGCTTTGGCTAATCTATTTTCTCGTGCCGCCTGTGGTTCTGTCCATCTTGGACAAGCTTCGAGTCATTTTCTTCCCCAAGGAACACGAAAACGTCTTCCGCGACCAGCTCTTGAGCATCAATACCCTCGTTGCAGAGACCGTGGCCTGGGCCATCCCAAACATTATCGCCGGCATTCTGTGGTCCTTCGGCGTGCTCTTGGCCTATGGGCTACTCTATTATCTCTCGGGTTTTCACATGCTTAACGATGTGGCCGCGTTCCTAGGGCTCATCATCCAGCCCATCAAATAGGCACGCCGAACCAGTGGCCACTGTCCCCAAACAGGCCACTTTGGCTTCAGAGCGTGCGTTTCTCCAGTGCATCGATGGTTATTTTCCGAATGTGCATCCAAAGCTTGCGTTGGGCCGCGGCGACGACTGCTGTCTTACGGTCGCGTCGCCTGGATTCTTGATCAGCAGCGATCTCTTTTTGGAGGGGGTTCATTTCCGGCGCAGCTACTTTAGCCCGAGCGACATCGGTTGGAAGGCGCTGGCCGTCAATCTGTCGGACATCGCGGCCATGGGCGGCCGGCCGATCGGATTCAGCCTTGGGCTCATGGCGCCGGCTGGCCTGGAGGCCGCGTTTTGGCACGAGTTGTTCAGCGGCATGGCGGCGCTCGCTGCGATTTGGGACGTCGCACTGGCTGGCGGTGACTTGAGCTGCGCCGCACAGCTCGGCCTGGCCATCACGGTCTGGGGCGAGCCCGGACCAGAAGGCCGCGTGTTGCGCCGTGGCGGGTGCGAGGCGGGCGATGCGCTGTTTGTCGTCTCGGGTGAATCGCTAGGCATTGGCTTGGCGCGCAGCGGTTTTTTGGCGCTCGAGACCTCGGGCGCGGCCGCGGCCGCGCACTATCCCGCGGCGGTGGAAGCGCATCTGCGGCCGCGCCCTCTCATCGAGGCTGGTCAGATGCTGGCGGGCTCACCGGCCGTACGCAGCCTGCTCGATGTCTCGGACGGTCTTGCCCGAGACATCCCGCGCCTGTTGGGATTGGAGCTCCCGGGCGCCGCGCTGGTTTCGGGTCGCGCGCCTCAGGGAGGCAGCGGTTTCGGGGAATTGGGAGTGGAACTGGAGATCGCGCCAGAGACTTTGCATCCCGAGGTTCTGGCCTATGCCGCGCGGCAGGGGCTCGATCCTGTGGAATTAGCCGTGCGCGGCGGCGAGGACTACGCCTTATGCGGCGCCGCCGCCCTAGGCGAGCCATTCGAGCGGCTCTGTGCGCAGCTTCCCGAGCTACGGGTGCTGGGCCGGGTGACCGACAGGCCCGGGCTTCGCGTCAACGGAAAGCCCTTCGAGGTGTCGGGCTTCGACCACTTTGCGGGGTGGGAAGGTTGATATCCATTTATTTCT
>Ga0247840_10007533_pt1 | contig 15115 bp, 12 predicted proteins | sample LaCruzMarch2015__FD_192404 | JGI IMG/M metagenome (GOLD analysis project Ga0247840, IMG submission 192404) | Freshwater microbial communities from meromictic Lake La Cruz, Castile-La Mancha, Spain - LaCruzMarch2015_17m | ecosystem: Environmental > Aquatic > Freshwater > Lake | place: Spain...
TGTTTAAGGAATATATTAAGGAATGTTTAAGGAATGTTTAAGGAATGTTTAAGGAATGTTTAAGGAATGTTTAAGGAATTTATTAAGGAATGTTTAAGGAATGTTTAAGGATTGTTTAAGGATTGTTTAAAGGATTTCTATATTTTTAACTTTTTTTGAATCAAATTTTAATTATATGAAATGAATGAAAAACCAAAAATTATTTTTGGTTTAAATTTTTATTAATGTTTCCATTTGTGTCCGCAACAAATACAAGTATAATATTGGGTCATCGCTTCATCACCGCTTCGAGTTTGAAGTTCATAATAAGTAATCTTATTTTGCTTACATTTTCCACATTTAATAGCATCTGTCATCGCTGTTTGTTTAACTTCATAAGCACCTTTAATCATCTTCTTTTGTTTTTCTATGATTTCTTTCCAGATTTCAGGGAACATTTCTTCTGCGGACATATAAGGAAGTTTATGAGGAAGAAATTCACGATTTTTCAAACGAGTTATAAGTTTCTCATTTTTTATATAAGAATTCTTATCTAAATTTGTATAGATTGAGATTGCGATATTTATATAAGTATCCGCAAATAAATCACAAGTCCAAGAGAGAGGAATTTTGAGAGAATTAGCATAATCAATTGAAGCGTTGAATATACCGATTTCAAGGTCTTTTGCCTCTAATTCAGTTAAAGGAAGTTCAGTTTGGAGGAGATTAATCAGGCGAACTCGAACTTCGTGTTTATTATTCATAGATAATCATAATCTTTAATTTCTAAATCAATTTTTCCAAAATAAAAAATGATTTTTATTTAAAGAATAAAAGAATATATTAATTCAAGTCTCTTTATGTCTTCGCCTATTACTTCCAAGGATATTAATGTTGCTCTTTTCAAGTATTCAGAAGTTAAAACTCTTACTTCTGGTGCTAAATCAGTATATATTAATTATGGTTCAAATAAATTGAGAATTCAAACTCCCATTATGTTTCTACCTTATGGAGTTAGTGAAGGATTTGAAGATAAGAAAGCAGAGAAAAAGATTGAGAAGAAAGATAAGAAATATAATTTAACATTATCATTCAAAGGACAGGATGAAAATCCCAAGATTGAAGTTTTCCTTAATAAGATGAAAGAAATTGAAACGAAGATTATTAATGATGCGTTTGAAAATCGAGAACCGTGGTTTAAGGATGATTTTGATGGAAATAGGGCGTTTGTTTCTCGTCTGTTTTCGCCGATTATCAAGGTTGATAAGGATAAGAATACTGGAAAAGTTATTGGAAAGTATCCTCCTACGATTAATTTCAAACTTCCTTATGATAATGCGAATGAGAAATTTAATTTCCAGAGTTTCAATATGGATGATAATGAACCTATTGATTTTAGTGAAATTGCTTTGAAGTTGAAGAGTGGTAAGGCACAACTTATCGTTGAATTAAATAGCATTTGGTTTGCTGGTGGTAAGTTTGGATGCACTTGGAAATTAAATGCTGGAAAGTTTAAATGTTCTGTGAATAATTCGATTAGTTTTATCGAGGATAGTGATACAGAGAAAGTTAAGGATGAAGTAGTTGAGGATGATGAAGAGGAGGATGATGTTAGAGATGAAACGGTTGTTGAGAATAGTGGTGATGAGGGTGTTGATGAAGAAGTTATTAATACCCCTGTTGTCGAGAAGAAGAAAGGCAGAGGTGCTAGAAAATAAATAAGATAATTGCTATTATAAATGCCATAATTAATTTAGCTAAAAAAGAAGGTTTATTTTTTTCATTCAAAATAATCGTTGGATTATTGTGGATACTTTGGAAGATGGTTTTAAGAACTTCATATGCGATTTGTGAAGTTAAGATAAGGAATAATATGAAACCGATTAAAGAAGTTCTCAATTTCATAGAATAATAAAAATCTTTATTTTCTTTTTCTATTTCTTTCATCTTATAATAAAGATGATAATAATAATGTTTTATCTTTATAAGAATTTTCGATTAAATCAAATGAGAATTTAATACCTTGAATATGTAAGAATATTTTATAAACTTTAATATATTCATCAACATTTATTTTATTCATTATTAAGAAATATAAGATTTTTTCATAAATATTCTGGAATACTTCCAATAATTTAATTAATTTGACTGATTTCTTTTTCTTATCATAGATAATAATCGCAATTCTCAATTTTGACAATATTTCTTTTAGAAGAGAATAAGTAATCTTCTTTTTATCATAAATAGAAAATAAATCATAATCAAATAATTTATTAAAAACTATTTTGAGAGTTTCAAATGTAAGATTTTTATTGAATGGTTCATTTAATCTAAAATGTATTTCACCTCTTATAGACATATTCTATATATTAAGAATTATTTATAAAATTGTTCCTTAATAAAGTTAATTTATTAAATTATTTATTTAATAAAATGATAATAAAATAATTAAGATATTATTAAAGAATTATTTATAAAATTTGTTTATAGAATTTATGAAATAATTAAGATATTATTAAAGAATTGTTCGTTAATAAATTAACTTGTTAAAGAATTGTTAAAGATTTGTTAAAGAATTGTTTATAAAATTTGTTTATAGAATTGTTTATAGATTTTATGAAATAATTAATATATATTAAAGAATTGTTCGTTAATAAATTAACTTATTAAAGAATTGTTAAAGATATTATTCGTTAATAAATTAAATTATTAAAGATATTATTCGTTAATAAATTAACTTATTAAAGAATTGTTCGTTAATAAATTAAATTGTTAAAGATTTGTTAAAGGATTTATTAAAGGATTATTAAAGAATTGTTAAAGAATTATTAAAGAATTGTTAAAGAATTGTTAAAGAATTGTTTATAGAATTATTTAAGTTTTTTCAAAAAAGTATTTAAAGATTAGATAATCTTATTCTTAAATCATTTTTGAAAGATTTGTTAAATGAAATATTTATGGAATTATTTATAGAATGAAATAAAATAAAAAAGAAATGAAAATGAATTTAATTATTATTCCACATTAGATAAAATAGATTAGAATTGTCTATTACGATTAATGGTGTTTCAATATCGGCAATCCACGAAGGAAGACTATTATAGAAATCATTACTATATACGGCAATTGATTTCATAAATATACAACACGCAAGGAAATTGGTATTACTATTTTCAAATAATCTTATGATTTCTTTTGCAAAATCATAAAAGATATTATTATCATCTATATTTGAGAAATATTCTTGATTTGTTGATGACATTACATTAAATAAACGAATAATACTTTTAATTTGTTTTGTCGATAATTTTAAAAACCATTCACTATTATTATAAAATCCAGTTTTCTCTAATGCTTGTGAAACATCTGTGAAAGCTTGATTAACTGATAACCAATTATATCTCTCATTTTTATTCTTATGAATAAGATTATTCAATTTTATAAATAAATCAAGATTTTTTATTATCTTATCTTCAATAGGTTTCTTCGTATATGGGTTCCAATTTCCATTTGTCTCTATAAAATATCGTAATTCAATTGCTTTGAAGAAATAAATATTTGAACCATCTTTATATATAAATCTCTCCTTTTTATTCACCTCATTCATCTTATCAAATGTGAATGGGTCATTTTCATTCGTAATTTCCAAACCTTCTTTATAAATATGTTCTCTAATCCTATTTCTTTGAACCCTTATTCTCAAATTATCAAATAATTCTTTATGATTTTTAATAATTAAATATGATTTATAATTTATCTTATATATTTCATCAATTATAGTAAACAAATTCATCTTATTCATCTTAAATTTTAAATATAAATTCAAGAATATTTGTTTCTTATTAATAAGCATTAAAAGCAATTTCTTAAAAATTAATTCCTTCGTTAATATCTTATTCTCATATATATATGAAAAAATTTGAAATATCTCTATTGATGATTTTATATGTGAAGTTCCAATCGCATTATAAATAATATCATAAATATAATTACGATTGTTTGAATGTAATTTACAATATCCATCTTTACATTTGAAATTACAAATTCTACACGAATTTATATGTCTATATTTACAACTCATCTCTATTTAAATATTTATTTATTATTGTTTATATTTCTTCCGGTATTAGTATTCCAGCATTTATATAACTATAATAATTATATATCTTTCCATTCATCTCCACATATTTAATCCCCTTCTTACTAACAACCCTTCCCTTATTCCTCTTTGGAATTTGAAATTTACGATGTTTCATTATCTTAAAATCATCCTTAATATTTGATGTGAATGCTAAATCATTCTTATTCACTCCCAACGCCCACGAATAACATTTATAATCATTCTCTAATGGTTTATTTTGATATGAATTTATTATACAATCAAAAGAACTCGCCTTCAACATCTTTAAGAATTTATTAACAATCGCCATCTTCTTATTCGCCATTAATAAAATATGTTCGTCCGTTGTTATTCCCTTATCTAATGTTTGAATTGTGAAATCCTTCTCTAATTGCTGTTTCGTAAATTTCATTATATATCTATATACAACCACATTCCTATCCTTTAAAGGAAGAGTTTCGTGAGAACAAGAACGAATAGCACGACCTATAACCTGATCTATACGAATATTATTCCAATAAGGTTCCATTATTAAAACAGCACGAACATTTTTTAATGATATTCCCTCCGCACCACTCGCCGTAATACAAAAGAGTTTCACTAATTTCCCATATAATTGATTATAATCCTCTGGAAGTTTCTTAAAAACTTCCTTTGGAATATTCTTAAAATCTCCATTAAATAAATTCATCAAAAACTTCGTCTTCTCCCTATCCTGATCGAAAATCACATATCTCTTATTATCATATATCTCATCAAATATATCATCATCCGTTAAATAAAATTCTCCATCAACCTTCTTTAAATCAACTTGTTTATATCCATTCATATTTAAAAATTCCGTAAATAATCCAAGACCTTCCACAGACCTAAATTGAGAATAAACAAGACAACTTCCTTCCGTATTATTCATATCATCCAACATCGTCGAGAATTTTGGACTAAATTCCTTCTTCGTCTTCTCATAAGTTAAATATCTATTATCTAATAATTGTTGTATCGCCAATTTCAATTTCGCATCATAAATATCTATCGCCTTCGGTTCATCCTTCTTCACAATATCACTATTCACACTCGCATTTGAAGTTATATCCTCATCAATCTCATTCTTAATCGCCCTCTTTATATCATTAGGATATACTCTCTCAATATTTTCTGGAAATGCAAAATTACATACCATACGACTAAATGCCCTATATACTGAACTCTTATCATCAAACATTCCACCCTTTCCTTTATTCGCCGTATCCATCTTCCTCTCAATTGCTCTTACATCCGTATATTTCTTAAATTGAGTATCCGTCATATATAAATATCTCGTAATATCATCCAATCGTTTTGGAAATAAATCACTTCCACTTATAGAATAATAACTTAATGTTCCAAGAACCCTTCTCATAAACAAATCCTCATTTCTCGTCTTTGGGTCTTCTTCATCACTCGTATCAAGGAAAATTTGATTAAATTCATCACGAGTATTTGGAAGTGCTGAATAAACAGTTGTCGTAGTCTTTGGATTAATCTTTAATGATGAGGTTATTTGAGAAATCGCCGAACTTTCATCAAAACCCCAAATCTTCTTCGATATTAATTGTGTTTTCATATCCCTTTTATAACCTCGTGGAAGTAATGAAAGAAGGATTTTAGAATTCTCTTGGTCTATTCCAAATTCATCCACGATTTCTAATAAACCATCCTTCTCCAATTGTTTTATTAACATCTGTTCCGTCATCTTTGTAAAAGAAAGTTCATAAACATTCATATAACCTCTTATAAGATTTACTATCATAGATATTTCATAAGGATTATTAATTATCGGTGTTCCTGATAAAAGAATTATTCGACAATTTCTCGCATTCATTAATAAGATATAAATATCCCTTGCCAATTTACTCCCATTCACAACTCTACTCGCGAAATTATGAACCTCATCTATGATTATGAAAGAATTATCAAATGGAGATGTTCCAAGATTTTTAATAATATTTGCCGTTAATCCATTATAACTTATGAAGGTATAGCGATTTCTTATAATATGAGATATGATTTGATTTATAAAAGGTTTATCATCTTGTGTTGGTTTATCCTTTAATATCGTAGCATTTGGAATATCATCTTCATATAAAGGAACCCAGATTAATCCATCTTTCTTAATTATCGATTTATCTATCGCATATTTTTGAAAAAGAATTTCCATCGACTTTTGATTAGTTTTAGAAACCTTAATTAAAAACCAATCCTTTTTAAGATTTAATCCAATTGAACTTATTTTTAATATCTCATTTTCATAATTAACCGCAAGAGATGCTGGACTTAAAACAAACATTTTATTCTTATTTATATAACCCTCGGCAGCAGCAATAGAAGCACCTGATTTTCCTGAACCTAATTCGTGATATAATAAAGCTCCACGAAATGGACTATCAACCTGAATATAATCCTTTATTAATCTTTGTTGAGGAAATAAAGAAACTGATGTATCTGCTACATCACAAACACCCTCCTTACATTCACATTCCATCTTCTTCTTTTGTTGATATTTCTCTGGTGGAAAATTCTTAAAAATATTCTCACCATATCCAATACGATTTGGAAGCATCCATTTAATATTCGTTTGAGCTTCTTCTTCTAAAATATCTGGTAAATCTTCCTTTTTTTCTTCATTTATAACTTCATATAAATCAACTCCTAATTTCGATAATTCTCTCGCATTTATCTTTTGACCCTTAATAACCTCTATCTCAATCTCATAATTCTCCTCTTTAAGAATATTGTCTCTTGAAAAAGTCTTATTCGATACTAATGATTTTGGATTGGCATTATTATATTCATTCACGATTGTTAAATCTATTCGATATGATTTTCCTATATATGAAACTCGTTCCTTATAACGAAATCCTTTTAAAGAACGAGATAAGACAGATAGAAGAGTTTTTATTAAATCTTTATCTTCTACTGGTCGTTCTTCTTTTAAATTAACTTTGAGATTATGTGATTTTATTTGAAGAGGTTTATAATTTGCTATTTGTTGTTTCACTAAAAATTCCTTAATCATATCAGGAGTGATTTTATTCGTCGATGAATATTTATCTATTTGCAAACTATCAATTGTTATACGATAATTCGTTTTCTTATTTTCAAATATAATATCTAATGTTGTTGTTTCTTCTTTTATTAATTTCTGTTTTTTATAATATTCAATTACTTTATTAAATTTATCTTTGGAAATTTTTGCATCATATTTAAATTCTAACTCATAATCATCTGTGCTATTAAATAATGTTATAATTTCTTCTATTTTTGATATTATTTTAGTATCCATCTTATTAATAATAATATATTTAAGTTTTTGAGAGATATTTATAAATAAATGATTGAAATAATTATTGATAATCGTGAATGTGCCTTATGGAAAATTATTTGTGAAAGAGATTTATTTATTTATAAAGATAAAATAAATATTCAAAAAAAACAATTGGATATTGGTGATATTCATATCCTCATTAATGATGTTCTTTATTTATATGAAAGAAAAACTATAAATGATTTATTAGCATCTATTAATGATGGTCGATATAGAGAACAAAAAGAAAGAATGAAGGTTTGTGGTGCTGTTTCTTTAAATTATCTCATCGAAGGTGATAATATCATCTCTGGAAAAAATAAAAATCAAAAAAAATTAACAAGTGTTTATTATAATTCCATTTATCGTGATAGAATTAATGTCTTATTTATGAAAGATCTTGAAGAAACCGCAACATTCCTTTTATTATTAGCATCTAAAATGATTGAAAAACCTGAAAATTATTTAAATAATTTAAATGTGAATGATAATGTGAATGATAATGTGAATGATTATATAGATGTCTGTAAAATTAAAACTGAAAAGAAAATGAATATTGATAAAGACAATTGTTATTTATTACAATTATCTCAAATTCCATCCATCTCAAAAGAACTCGCAAAGAAAATTAAAGAAAAATATCCAACTTTAATGAATTTAATAATGTCTCTAAAAGAAAATAATGAAAAATTATTAACCAAAATTGATGGTATTGGTTCAAAAAAAGCAAAGATTATTTATGATTATTTAATTGATTAAAAAAAAGATTTTATATTTTTGACTTTTCTTGAATCAAATTTTAATTATACATTTTAAAGATTTCGTCATAATTTTATTTTTGGTTTAATAAATTTATTAATGATTTATTAAAGAATTGTTTAAGAATTTATTAATGATTTGATTAATGATTTGATTAATGATTTATTAAAGAATTGTTTAAGAATTTATTAATGATTTGATTAATGATTTGATTAAGGATTTGATTAAGGATTTATTAAAGAATTGTTTAAGAATTTGATTAAGGATTTGATTAATGATTTGATTAAGGATTTGATTAAGGATTTATTAAAGAATTGTTTAAGAATTTGATTAAGGATTTGATTAAGGATTTTATTAATGATTTTATTAAAGAATTTATTAAAGAATTTATTAAAGAATTTATTAAAGAATTGTTTAAGAATTGTTTAAGGAATTAATTAAGGATTATTAATGAATTGTTTAAGGATTTTATTAAAGAATTTATTAAAGATTTATTAAGGAATTAATTAAGGATTATTAATGAATTGTTTAAGGATTAATTAATGATTATTAATGAATTGTTTAAGGATTGTTTAAGGAATTAATTAATGATTATTAATGAATTGTTTAAGGATTTTATTAAAGAATTAATTAAGGATTTTATTAAAGAATTAATTAAGGAATTAATTAAGGATTATTTAAGAATTGTTTAAGGATTTTATTAAGGATTTATTAATGATTTGATTAAAGAATTGTTTAAGGATTTATTAAAGAATTGTTTAAGGATTTATTAATGATTTGATTAATGATTTGATTAATGATTTATTAAAGAATTGTTTAAGAATTGTTTAAGAATTGTTTAAGGATTTGATTAAGGATTTTATTAATGATTTTATTAAAGAATTTATTAAAGAATTTATTAAAGAATTTATTAAAGAATTGTTTAAGAATTGTTTAAGAATTGTTTAAGGAATTAATTAAGGATTATTAATGAATTGTTTAAGGATTTTATTAAGGAATTTATTAAAGATTTATTAAGGAATTAATTAAGGATTATTAATGAATTGTTTAAGGATTAATTAATGATTATTAATGAATTGTTTAAGGATTTATTAAAGAATTGTTTAAGGAATTGTTTAAGGATTGTTTAAGGAATTGTTTAAGGAATTGTTTAAGGAATTAATTAATGATTATTAATGATTATTAATGAATTAATCAAAAAAAAGATATAAAGATTATAAATTTCTTATTCTTAAATCAATTTTGCTTGAAAATGATTATTCTTCCATTTGATAATTTTATTTTTATTTCAAAAGTATCTCCTGTATGTTCTAATAAGTTTAATATTTCTTTTTTACAATTATTCGCACATAATCCTTTATAAGAAATATTAAGTCTCTCAATATAATAATATCCGTTTTCTAAAAACTCTCCATCTATTATTGGATATTTGGAAATTTGTTTCAATCTTTTTGCTGTGAATTTACATAAAATTTTATCAAGAATTCCTTTGTAAGAATTAGGATAAATTTCATCATTATTAATAGCACTTATAATAATAGAATATGTTAAATCTAATTCTAATAATTCTATTCTATTAATTTCTGTTTTAAATTTAATAATTATTTGATTATCAATTTCAATAATCTCATAATCATTTTTAGAATATCTCGTAACTTCCATCTTTATTTATTTAATTAAAAAACAAAAATCATTTTTTTATATCAATAATTCTTTCATCATTTAATTTAATTTTGAATTCATAATTCTTTGTTAATTTTTCCAATAATATTTTAATAATTTTCCAACTTTCATTCACAGACATACTATAATAAGAAATGTTGATTTTTTCAATATAACAATATCCATCTTCTAAATTCTCACCATCAATAACATCAAGATTACCTACCAAAACCTTCTTCAATTCTTTCGCTGTGAATTCACTCATAAAAGTTTCGACAATTTCTTTATGAGTGATTGGTAAAGCTTTATTATTATACTTTGCAATTAGAAAATAAGAATTTGTTAAATCAAGTTCTAACAAATCACTAATATTCATTATTTTCTTCCTGATAATCAAATGATTTTTAACAATCTCATAATCAAATTCAGCTAAATTAAACTTGAATTCGGTCATAGTTAGTGATTGATTTATTTTTATATGAAATCATTTTTTTATGATTTTTCTATATAGAAATGACAAAAATAAAAACAATAGAACAATTATTAAAGAGATTGGGAAAATTTAAAACTGCGAAGGATGTTATTGAAACACTTGATAAAGATATTGTATTAGATGATGAAGATAAAATTAATGATGTATCTAAACAAGGTTTTATATATGAAAGATTATGGGATATAACTATTAAATTTGGATTATTTAAAAAAGATTTGCAACATTATATTCAAAATGCGAATAAATTGAATATATTGGATTTTAAAGAATTGAATAAAATTTTTGATGATTATATTTCAAAAAATTTTATTAGTGGTAGTAGTGGAGGATATAGTGATATTACTTTTAAAAATAAGGATAATGTTTTTATATCATCTTGTAAATATTTTGCGAATGATGATAAGAAAGATATTAAAGATTATGAAATACAGAATTTATGTCCTATAATAGATGCTAATAAAGATATTGAATTTAAGATTTTATTATTTGTGAAGGATAAAGAAAAATTTCTTAAAAAGAGAAAAACTGATAAAAAATCTAGTAATATCTTAATTAAATATATAAAATCTAATGGGAATTTTAAAAATATATTTGATTTGAATAATTTAGAATTTTATTTTATTGAACTTAAAAAAATTCTTGAATATTTTAATTATTTAAAAACTAAAGAAGATTTAAATAATTTTAAAAAAGAATATTTGAAAGATTTTAAAAAAGTTTTTACACCTAAATTCCATCAAAGTTTATATATAAATCAAGTAAGTAAAATCATCCATAAAAAAGGAGATAATAAGAATATTCTTATTGGTGCTTTACCAAGAACTGGCAAAACATATATTATGGGTGGAATTATTAAGAAATATATTCAAGACTTTAAGAAATCATCTTATAATTTCCTAATAATCACACCAGCACCTACCGAAACTATTCCACAATACGAAGAATTATTTAAAAATTATTTGGATTTTAATAATTTATCTATTATTAATAAAACAAATTTTGAAAATTATGATAAAAATTCAAATAATATTTTCATATTTTCTAAACAAAAATTAGATAATGATGATAAAAAATATAATAAAGATGAAGATAATGATTTAATTGAATTATTAAAAAATGTTAATTATGATATTATATTTATTGATGAAGCACATCAAGGAATGACGACTGATAAATCAAAAAAATTATTAACAAGTCTTAAAAAAATTGATACTTATAAAATTTTTATAACTGCTACTTATAATAAACCTATTAATGAATTTGATATTCCTGATAATCATAGAATTATTTGGAATTTAGAGAATGTTATAAATTTAAAAAGAATTGCGAATGAAAATGATAATAAAAAATTTAATAAATTTATTGAAAATCTTAAAGATGAAAAACAATTTGATAAAAAAATAATTGATGATATATTAATAGATTATGATAAACATCTTCCAAATTTATTTAGACAATATAAAAATTATCCGGAACCTTGTTTAATTACTACTATTTGGAATAATGTTGATAGTATATATAAAGAATTAGAATTTGCGAATAATGATTTAGATAATTACACATTTAATATGGATACTATTTTTAATATTAAAAAAGATAAATTTGAAAATGAAGAACAATTAATAGAATTATTTCATTATTTTCTTGGATATTCTAGAAAAGGTATTGATTATAATTTAAGAAAGAAATATCAACAAATAGGAATAATTCCACGAATTAATAGTATATGTGAAAATAATTGTAGAACATTACAATCTCAATCTTTAACATCTCAATTATGGTTTTTGCCAACGAATAATGATAAATTATTTAATAAAATTCCTCAACTTTTAGAATTATTGAAACAACATTTTCAATTATTTTTTAATCAAACATTATTTTTAATCGCAATTAGTAGTAATAAAATTAAAGAAACTGATTTAAAAGATGATAATATTAAAATCGTAAAAAATAAAAAAGATATTTTTGATTGTGAAAATGATTGTGAAAATAAATATAAAAATATTGTTATTTTAACAGGTGAAAAATTTAAAGTTGGTGTTTCACTCCCTAATGTTGATATTGTTGTTTTATTTAATAATTCTATGTCTGCTGATAATCTATACCAAATGATGTTTAGATCTATGACTGAAATTAATGAAGATTATGAATGTATCCCTGATAAATATTGTCCTAAAAAGAAATATGGTTTTATAGTTGATTTAAATCCTCAAAGAACTATTGCTATTACAAATTATATTAGTCATTTATTAAATAAAGAAAAGAATGAAGAAGAACAACAATATAAAGTTCTTGAATTATTAAATATTGATAGAGATTTTTATAAATCTAAAATTTATGATTTTGATGAAGATGATAAAGAAAAAAGAAATTTCTCAAAAGATTTTTTTAATAAATTAAATGAAATTTATGATGGAACTTCATTAAATATTTATAAAGAATTAGATGATTTTTCAATTGAGATTGATTTAGATTATTTAGAAAATATTAAAGATAATCTAAAACAAATTAATATTGATGATAAAATAATTAAACAATTAATTCATAAAGAAGGAATTGATATTAAATTTAAAAATAAAATAATTGAATTTATGAAAAATAATGATATTAAAGATGATGAAGATGAATTTATTAATAAAGTTATTGATTATATAGTTGTTGTTAAAAAAGTTTTAAGTAGATTAATTCCAATTTTATCTTTTACATCTGGATATGATAATTATTGTATTTTTAATAAATCAAATAAATTAATTAAAAAAGAGTTGAAAGATAAATTAAATGATATTAATAAAAATGAAGATTTAAAAGCAATATTTATGGAATATATGGATAATGAATTTAATTTATTTAAAGGATTTGATGAATATTTTAAATTCTTTAATGAATTAATTAATAATGTTGATTTTAATAAAGAAATGAAAAAAAGAGTTATTAAGAAAATTGGTGGTTCTGGTGAATTTATAGAAAAAATGAATGAAATATCTCATAGAATTCAAAAAAAAATGTATAATATTAAAGATAATCCTGTTAAATTAATTACTTTTATAAATAGTTTCTTAAAACCTACTGAAAAGAAAAAGAATGAAAATGGTGAAGTTTTTACACCAATAGGATTGGTTGAAGATATGATTAATAAACTTAAAGAAGCAGACCCTAGTGTATTCGCAAATCCAAATTTAAAATGGTTAGATCCTGCTTCTGGAATGGGTAATTTCCCTGTTGTCGTATATATGGAACTTATGAAAGGTTTAAAAACTAATATAAAATTCATCAAAGAATTAAAAGATAAAAATAAAAAAGAAAAAGATGTTAATGAACTTATTAGAAGATGGATTTTAGAAGAAATGCTTTATATGGTTGAATATGATAAAACAAATGTATTTATGATGAAACGAATTTTCTGTGGAGATAAATATAAATTAAATGTATTTCGTGGTTCATTTATAAAAGGTGATAGATATGAAAAAGAAGGAATTGATATATTCTCATTAGACGAAGAAGATATTAAAAAATTTAAAGAAAATACCAACAAATTATTTTGTAGAAAAATAAATAATTTTGGTAGTAAATTTGATATTATTATGGGTAATCCTCCTTTTCAAGCAACCGACGAAAATAAAAAAAGAAAAGCGCTTTTAACTAATTTTTGGTCTATATTTATAAATAATTCTTTTAACAATTTTTTAATTAAAAATGGTTATTTATTATTTATAACACCTATGTCTTGGATGTCAAGTGGTTATAAAGATAAAGATATTTTTTATGAAAATTTTATTTTATTTTTAAATATAGATGAATGTTCTAAATGGTTCAAAGAAGGAAGTAAATTTAGTTATTATATTATTAAAAAATCAAATTTAAAAAATAAAACATATGTTATATGTAAATATAAATCTAAAATATATAAAAGTTCATTATTTATTAAAAATAATTTTACATTTTTACCATCATTATTAACAAAAGAAAGTTTAGATATAATCCATAAATTTTATAATAATAAATTTATAAAAATATCTTTTGAAAAGTCAGGCGAAATAGATAGTTATTATAAAAAAGATTTATTAGGTGAATGTGATAAAAATAAGTATATATATAAAATTAGGCATACTACTAAATATACTAATATATGTTCTTCTATTAAACATCCATTAACAAATAAAAATAAAATATTAATGAATTTATCAGGAAATTTAGATCCTATTTATGATAATGGTAAATTAGGTTTTACACAAGCACAAATATATTATTTAAGTGATAATAATAATTATGTTAATATATTAAAAAGTAAATTATATAAATTTGTATTTAAAATTTGTAAATGGAGTGGATTTAATATATTATCTATGTTTAAAAATATCCCATATATAGAAACATTTAAAGATGATAAGACATTATATAAAAAATTTGAATTAACAAATGAAGAAATTAAACTAATTGAAGAAATTGTTAAATAATTAATATTCATTTATTTCCTATTATTTGTTAGTGTTGTTCTCATATCTTTTGATCCATCTTGTTTAGTGAATTGAGGAGTTGAATATCTATTATCTTTTGTTCCATCTGCTTTTAATGGAAATTTAAAATCAGTTGTTCGTTTAGTACTCGTTCCTGTTAAATATGATTTAGGCATTTAATATTTTAAATTCTTTAATGAATTAATTAATAATGTTGATTTTAATAAAGAAATGAAAAAAAGAGTTATTAAGAAAATTGGTGGTTCTGGTGAATTTATAGAAAAAATGAATGAAATATCTCATAG
>Ga0247840_10007542_pt1 | contig 15102 bp, 14 predicted proteins | sample LaCruzMarch2015__FD_192404 | JGI IMG/M metagenome (GOLD analysis project Ga0247840, IMG submission 192404) | Freshwater microbial communities from meromictic Lake La Cruz, Castile-La Mancha, Spain - LaCruzMarch2015_17m | ecosystem: Environmental > Aquatic > Freshwater > Lake | place: Spain...
CAATCCCCCGCCGCCGCTTCCCCTGACCGTGTCCTGGGGGGTTGGTCGGAATCCCTTGTCGGGCTGATTCAACACCTGGGAAGTTTTTTCCATAAAAGAGGTGCCGGACGTCGGAAAAATGCTGTAATTCTTCATGTATTCTGCCATTATGGCCTTTTTTTCCGGAGCTACCATGGAAAGGAGCCACATAACCAGAAAAAATGCCATCAAGGCCGTGACGAAGTCCGCATAGGCCACCTTCCACGCCCCGCCGTGGTGCTCTGCGTGCCCCTTTTTTTTCTTTTTTATAATGATAATTGGCTGTGAACGGTCATCCATAAGTCTATTTCTTCTGTCGGAGTGAATCCTCTAATTCCACGAAGGAAGGTTTGCAGTCGGCGGGTATAAGCCGCCTGCAAAATTCAATCGCCACCTTGGGTGCCGTGCCGCCGCCGATAAAGGCGAGCAAAGCAGCCTTGATGACTGTGAGAAATCGAAGATCTTCTGATGCGATGAGAGCCATATTTTTAGCCAGCGGCCCCACATAGCCGTAACAGAGGAGAATGCCAAGAAATGTTCCCACTAGCGCCGCGCCGACGCTTTGTCCAATTACAGCCGCCGGCTGGTCGATTTTTGCCATCGTGAGGACAACTCCCAGCACGGCAGCGACGATACCAAGGCCGGGAAGCATGTCGGCGACAAAGCTGATCGTTTGCGAAGGGAACATGGATTCATCGTGATGGGCTTCGAGCTCGCTCTCCATCAGGGCATCGAGATCATGGGGCGCAATGGTGGTGGTCATCACTGTTCTTAGTGTATCCGTCAAAAAGGTCATGGCATGATGGTTTTTCATCGCTCGCGGATACAATTTGAATAGGGCGCTCTCCTCTGGATTGTCCACATCGGACTCAATGGCAACGAGGCCCTGCTGCCGTATTTTATAAAATATGGCGTTCAGCAGCAGCAGGAGGTCTGTATAATCCTCTTTCGTGTAAGGGCTATAAGTGAAAACTCTTGTGGTGGCGCTGATTACGATCTTGATAAACTTCAGGGGTGTCGCAACAATGAAAGCGCCGAGCGCCGCCCCGCCGATGATTAACAGCTCGACGGGTTGGAAAAGCACGGAAAGGTTACCATGCTCAAGAATATAACCCCCGACAACACAGGCAGTTACAATAAAAATCCCAATGATGGGTATCATGCGTTAGCTATTCCTTCCTTTTCTCCCGCAGAATCTCCCGCTCCTTTTCAAAGACAAGGCGTATTATTTTATCCCTGACCGAATCATCGATGGAGATAAACCGGATAGCGGTCAAGTAGCCATCCGGCCTTTCTTGCGATTGAACAACTTCACCGTGCAAACAGAGAAACGGCGGCATCGAAGCGGGGTAGGGCATTTTAACTTCCAGGAGGTCTCCGATGGGAATTTTATCGAGCGAGACAAAGCTAAGCCCCTCTCCGCTTATATCTTCCGTTTTAAAAGTCATGTTCGGAACGTGTTGGGGCTGCACATCGATTAATCTTAAGATCGCGTCCATTTTTGTATCGATATATTTTAACCAGTCAGAAAGCAGTGGGTCTTCCACGGCCTGCGGCACAGGCAGTGGAAGGGGTTCATTTTTCCCTCTCTCACCCCGTAAGTTGCTTCTCCCATCCGCTGGAATCATTTCTATTTCAATGGGGATCTGAATTTCCAGACGCGCATATTCCCTTTTATTCTGAAAATCTGTTCCCATATTGCCTGACATACAATCTGCTCCTTTAATGAGAAAATGAGATGACATGGTACAAAAATTGCTTGGACATCACCGGAGTTAAGACCCAACGCGTGATGAATTATATTTTAATATGCGAAAAAATGAAATGAAAAATTATCGCTGCCTTATCTTCTTTATTACATTATTGTTTTCTCTGCAAATTGTTGCCGTAAGTGGTGCGGATGCCAAGGATGACAATTTTTATAGTATTCATGGCGCCTCCTATCGGGAACAGGAAGAGGCCAGGAAGCATATCCTGACCGTGGGGAAAATGGGGTTGCCCGCTTTTTCTAAAGAGGTTAATATTCCGGGAAAAGGCCTGTGGTACAGGGTTTACATCGGGAAATACGACAGCCTGGCGAGCGCAAAGAAAGCGGCCAATCTTTTAAAACAGAAAAATGTTATCGATGGTGTTGGCCTCAAAAGGTTTACATCAGCCGATCTCCCCTCCGCGACCACCGCTGTTAACAAGAAAGTGAAAGGGCCCGATGCCCCCGTCGTGACCTCCTCCGTGAACAAAAAAGCGAAAGGATCTGATGTCGCCCCTGTCGTGGCTTCCTCCGTGAACAAGAAAATGACCGAACCTGATGCTCCCGTCGTGACTTCCGACCTGAGCAAGAAAGCGAAGGGGCCTGAAATTCCCGCCAGGCCCTTCTCAGAGAACAAGAAAGAGGCGGAGGAAGAAAGGGCGTCGAAGTTACCGGCGCCACCGCCGTTTCCGGGTGCCGATCAGAGGAAAGAAACGCCGGTGTCTGCGGCATCTCCTCTGGACAATGCCCGGCGCGCTTTTCAGGCGGAGCGGTATGAGCAGGCAATAGAACTCATTAATGTTTTTATAAACGAAGGTAAGCCGGATAAGATGATGCAGGAGGCGGCGCTTCGCCTTATGGCGGACAGCCATTACATGGTCGGGGCAAAAGGAAACCCGCTGTCTCTGTTGACGGCCGCTGATAAGTATAAAGCAATTCTTCAGAGTTTTCCGGATCCTGCCGCGGGAAACGACTCGGTATATAACAATATGGCAACAAGCTATGTAAAATTGAAGTTCTTTTACGAAGCTGTCGGGGCCTGGGACAGGCTGATATTGTTGTATCCAGACTCCCCCTTCTTGCCGGAAGCCATGTACAGGGTCGGTGACATATTATTCAAGGCCAATAAGTACGAACGAGCCGCCGATAAATTAGCTGCCTACCTGAAGAAATATCCTGATGGAAAATTTGCCAAAATGTCGTATTTCACCATAGGGGATTGTTATTATCGGACGAAAAAAGGTGATCCTGCCATAAAATGGTTTGATGAAGCGCGGAGAAAATGGCCTGATATGCACGACATTTCTCAGACGATATTGGAAAATATGGGGAAGAGTTATATGGATGCGGGAAAATTTAGCGATGCCTTCCAGGCTTTTTCCCTTTATGCGAATTTATATCCGGACACCGATGTCGGTAAAACCGCCATATATAACTTGGCGCGTGCTGCTGATGAAGCGGGGCAATCCTCTCTGGCCATTAAGCTTTATAGTCTGTTTATTAATAAGTATCCCGAGGCGAAGGAGAGTGACGAATCTGCATTGGCGCTGGCGAACCTGGGCGTTTCAAAACCCGGGATGCGGGTTTCGCCCAATGTTGCACAGATGGATGATTACCGTGAACCGCTTCAAACGTACAATAGATTACTGTCCAAGTACGCTGCTGCGGCAGGCAACATGTCCGAAAAAGTTATGCTGCTTAAGTCTAAAGCTCTGGAAAAAAATGGCGCTACAAAGGATGTTATTTCAAATTATTTAGAGATGTTAGGAAAATTTCCCCGCGGTAAATACAAGCAAGAGGCGACAAGCTCTCTAAAAAGTCATACTGTTTCGCAGTTGAATACGTATTATTCGAAGGGTGACCATCTGTCCGTTTCGGACCTTTATTTTCGGGTCTATGGAAAAGTGGTTCTGACGGATGATTTTGAAACCGCGTTTAGGACCGGTTATAGCATACAGACCATAGGTCTCTATGCTGAGGCAAAGGAGTTATATACTGCGCTGAAGGCGGCCAATAAACAAAATCGGGAGAGAAGCAATATATTGACGCTTGCCTTGGCCGATCTGGATGTTGCCACGAAAAAAAATACAGAGGCGGAAGAGAAATTACGGTTGCTGTTAAGCGAGGGGCAAGAGAAGGACCGTAAAGTGTCCGGCACCATTAAGAAAACACTGGCGGATCTTTACTTCGGTGCCGGTTCCTTTGAAAAGGCGGCCACCCTCTATGCGGATATTTTTGTTAATCAGAAGCCGGAAGAGGAGGCGACAGCATATCTAAATTATGGCCGCTCCCAACTGGCCAAAAAAATGACGCAGGCGGCGAGAAATAATTTCCTGATGGCCCTCAAGGATTATCAGCAACGTCCGGATAGATATAATAACAGTGTAATTAAAGATATATACATCGGATTGGGAGACACATATTTGAGTGAAAATAAATTCAGCGACGGTATTGCAATGTACCGCCAGGCATTGCCCTATGCATCTGATGCGGAGAGCAAAAGGTGGTTGATGATCTCGATAGGGCAGGGATATGAGAAATTATCCGATTTCTCCGAGGCGGAAAAAAGTTTTGCCGGTGTCAAGGATGCTGCGGAAGGGGAGTTCTGGCCTAAAATTGCCGATTACTTTATTTCGGAAAGCAAGCGCGTAGCGGAGAGCGGGGTTAAAAAATGAGTGATGTCCTTTCTCTTCAGCAGTTGTTCGAAAATTTCAATATGGCCACAGCCTCTCTTAAACAGGCTTACGCCAATCTCGAAATAAAATTTGAAAACATCAACCGCGAGTTGGAAATCAAGAATATGGAACTTGAGAATACGATAGCCGAAAAGGAAGAGATGAAGAATTATCTTCAAAACATCCTTGAAAGTTTGACAAATGGTGTAATCGTGACGGATCTCGAAGGGAAAATTCAACGGGTAAACAGGTGTGCCTGCATATTTGCCGGGGTAGAAGAAGCGGCTGTACGGGGGAAACATGTTAGCGCCCTATTTGATCTCCTCTCTCCGGAAAATTGGGAGGGCATATTATTTTCCGAATATTTAAAGGGGGGAGTCGGTCACAAAATCAAACTGAACGGGCGCACGATGGAAATTTTCAGTTCCCCGGTTACTGCAAGAAATGGGGAAACCCTGGGCAACGTTTTCATCCTGCGTGATATTACAAGGATAGAAAGATTGGAGGAGATGGAAAAAAGGAGTGAAAAGTTTGCGTCCATGGGAGAGATGGCAGCGAATATCGCTCACGAAATAAGGAACCCCCTTGGAAGTATAGAACTTTTCGCCTCCCTTTTGATGAAGGATTTAAAGGAAAAAAAGGACAAAGACCGGGTGACGCAAATCGTGTCGTCGGTGAAAAACATGGATAACAAAATATCCAACCTCCTGCTGTTTACAAAAACCAAGATCCCCCGCCTGGAAGTGGTCAATATAAACGAAGTGCTCAAAGAGACGCTAATTTTTGCAGAGCAGCTTGCTTCCCAGGGGAGCATCTCCCTTGATTATACTTTTGAAGAAGGAGAGGTTCGTGTCGCTTGTGATGTGGAAATGATGAAGCAGGTATTTTTGAATATCATATTTAACGGGATACAAGCGATGCCTGACGGCGGCAACTTGCATATAGAGACAAAATTTTCCAATGTCGATAAAGCAATACCCAATGTTACCCCTTTTGTAGAGATCATGTTTAAAGACAGCGGGATCGGTATCCCTGAGGAAAACCTCCCCAAAATCTTTGACCCGTTTTTCAGCACGAAGGAGGGCACATCCGGGCTCGGATTGCCGATTGTCCACAACATCATTGATATGCACAACGGGGCGGTCCATGTAGAAAGTGGTCAGGGTGGAGGGACAGTTTTTACAGTTCTTCTCCCGTATAAGGAAAAACGGAACTGAGTTTCTGTCAATATTGTGACGCATAACCGACAAATTCTATTTATGGTGGGTGATAATGAAACAGATTCTTGTAGTCGATGATGATCTTGCCATGCGGATGGCGCTCGCTGAGTCACTGGAAAGCTGTGGTTTCGAAGTGGAAACAGCGGAGAATGGCGTTGATGCATTGGATAAATTTCAGAAAGGGAAATTCGAGGCTGTTGTCACCGACATGAGGATGCCGAAGATGACGGGGATGGATGTCCTCAAGGGTGTCAAAAAAATATCACCACTAACCCCGGTCATTCTGATTACCGCCTTTGGCACGGTAAAAACAGCGGTTGAAGCCATGAAAGAGGGCGCTGCAGAGTTCATCATGAAACCCTTCTCGCTGGATGACCTTGAATTCGCCGTAAAAAATGTTTTGGCTGTTGACAAAAGTCTTGATGGTGAAATGGACGAAGAGGCTGAGGGAAAGGTTTTTGCGGCGTCGGAAATCATTACCCGTGATGATAACATGAAAGCGATCCTGAAAATTCTGAAAAATGTTGCGAACAGCAGATCCACCGTTTTGATTTACGGAGAGAGCGGCACGGGGAAGGAATTATTTGCGCGTTACATATATCGGCACAGCAACAGGAAAAATATGCCCTTTGTGGCGGTAAACTGTGCTGCCGTTCCCCATACTCTTCTTGAAAGTGAAATGTTCGGTTATGAGAAAGGGGCTTTTACCGGCGCCCTGCAGAGAAAACCTGGGAAGTTTGAACTGGCCCAAAGCGGAACCTTGCTGTTGGACGAGATCAGTGAAATGGATGTTCAGCTCCAGGCGAAGCTTTTGCGCGTCCTTCAGGAATCCGAAGTGGACCCGTTGGGGGGCAAGGCGCCGATTCCGATTGATGTCAGAATTGTCGCCACCACAAACGCCGACTTAAGGACGCGCATTCAGGAAAAAACCTTTCGTGATGACCTGTACTATCGCCTTAATGTCATACCCATAAAGATACCACCATTGCGGGAAAGAGGGGACGACATTTTGCTGTTGATCGAATTTTTTTTAAAAAAATATAGCCAGATTAACGAACGGCCTCAACCGGCCATAACAGAAGAAACCATTTCCGTGCTGAGGGCTTATCCGTGGCCGGGCAATGTCAGAGAACTGGAAAATGTCATCGAGAGGGCCGTATTGGTTTGCAGCGACAGGATCATCAGGCCGGAAAATCTTTACTTGGACCAAAATGACGGAAAAGAGTGGTCTGTCTCCCCGGAAAAGGCGCCCGTAACTGCCTCCTCATCCGGTAACACCTTGCGGGATATGGAGAAAAACCTGATTTATGATACCCTGAGCAAGGTCGATGGAAATAAGGTGAAAGCTTCGAAGATGTTGGGCATCAGTGTACGGACCATCCGGAACAAGCTGCATGAGTATGGTGACACGCAGCATGACGAGACACCGTGATGGCTCCTGCGGCGGATTTTTTGTTGTCGGATTGAAAAAAATGGTATGAGATTTGCATGGTGTTGGCTGGAGGATTTACTATGCAGGCCCTATTCGGGAAAACGATCAATCTTCTGTCGGGCATGCTTGATTACAGAGCAGAGCGGCATAAGGTGCTGGTTTCCAACATTACAAATATGGATACGCCAGGATACAAACCGATGGAACTTGTTTTTAAAAGAACGCTTGAAGAAACGACGGCCGAAAAAAGTCGAATGGAGATGGTAAGAACAAACAGCAGGCACTTTAATGCCGCACAGGGGAAAAGCGGTAATTTTCAGATTACGGTGTCGGGAGAAAAGGTGGAGATTGACAAGGCAATGGCCGATCTTGCGGAAAACAACCTCATGCACAATTTGACGGTAGAATTGCTGGCGAGAAAATTCAATGGACTGAATACTGTTTTGAAGGAGACGAAGTAGCATGGACTTTCTGACGTCTTTCAGGATTAGCAGTTCGGGGCTGGCGGCCCAGCGGGCCAGAATGGATGTAATAACCAGCAATATTGCGAACGCGGAAACCACGCGAACACCGGAAGGTGGACCCTATAAGAAGAAAACGGTGGTTCTCACTTCCGAACCTCTTCCCGGATCTTTTGGCGCCTCTCTCAATGACGCCGCAAGGGTAGTAAAGGTCGAAAAGATTTCAGAGGACAAGGAAGTGAGAATGGTTTACGATCCGACCCATCCGGATGCGGATGGGAAAGGGTATGTTGCGAAACCGAACATCAATTTGATGATGGAAATGGCCGATATGATTACCGCAAACAGAAATTATGAAGCCTGTGTAACGGCCTTTGATGCAACAAAGAATATGGCTTTGAAGGCCATGGAGATCGGGAAATAATCACGGATTGATATTTGATAGCGGTAACCAGAGGGGGAATGCTTCATGAATGATATGCTGATAAAGAGTGGTGACTTGCTACCTCCCGGATTAAATTCGGGAAAACCTGTGGGCGGTGTGCCAGCAGGGGGCAAGGATTTCTCTCAGGTGATGCAGGATGCCATAAAAGAGATCAATCAGCTTCAAACAAACGCTGATCAGGCGATTGCCAAGGTCCAGATGGACAGTACCGCAAACATCCACGAAGCGATGGTTGCGCTTGAGCAGGCCGGCATCTCTTTCCGCGCCATGATGACAGTAAGAAACAAAATAGTGGATGCCTATCAAGAGGTCATGAGGACGCAGGTGTAGGGCATGCTCATGCAAGAGGTCATTAATTCATACAGGTAATATAATATGGACCCCTTATCAGAATTTTTTTCAAAATTGTCGGCAGGTTTTTCTTCCCTGACCACCGCGAAGAAATTCTCGCTTCTGGTGGCGTCGGTTGTCACCCTGGCCAGTATAGGCCTTCTTGTTTACTGGTCCGGCCAGGTCGAGTACCGGGTGCTTTTTTCCAATCTTTCCGGGGAAGATGCAGGTAATATCGTAAACAAACTCCAGGAAAAAAAGGTGCCTTACCGGCTCTCTTCGGCAGGTGATGCCATCTCGGTTCCTGCAGAGAAAGTTGCTGAATTGCGTTTGGAAATGGCAACCGCGGGCTTGCCGCAGGGTGGAGGCGTAGGCTTTGAAATATTTGATAATAAAACTCTCGGAAGTACGGAGTTTGAGCAACAGCTTAACTACCGGCGGGCTCTTCAGGGAGAGTTGTCTCGAACGATAAACAGCCTGGAAGAGATACAGATGAGTCGTGTTCATCTGGCATTGCCCAAGGATTCCCTTTTTCTGGAGAAGCAGAAAAAAGCAACGGCATCGGTTACGGTAAAGCTAAAGCAGGGGAAGACACTCCGTCCCGCACAGGTAGAGGGCATTGTCCATCTGGTGGCGAGCAGTGTTGAAGGCATAAGCCCTGAAGATGTCATCATTGTTGACAGTCGGGGGAATATTCTTTCCACGGCGCAATCGGATTCAAAACTTGCCAAAATGTCAAACGCGCAGGCGGATCATCAGCGATCCCAGGAAAGGGAGATTGCCGCCAGAATTCAATCTCTGCTGGAGAATGATGTAGGAAAAGGAAAAGCGGTGGTCAGGGTTTCCGCTGAAATGGATTTCCGCGTTACGGAGAAAACAGAAGAGAACTATGATCCCGAGTCTCCGGTTATCCGCAGTGTAAAGAGGCAGACGGAAAAAACTGCGCCTGCAGGCAAAGCAGCTTCCGATAGCCCAGAAAAGGATAAACTGGACGAAACGATCAATTATGAAATAAACCGGGTCGTTAACAAAACAGTTATGCCCGTGGGCGAAATACAAAAAATATCCGTCGCCGTATTAATTGACGGTATCTACACCAAGAATGATAAGGGTGCGGAAGTTTACCAGCCACGCCCCAAGAAGGATATCGACACCCTGGAAGATCTGGTAAAGAAGTCTGCCGGTATCAATGCGACGCGGGGAGATCAGGTTGTGGTTACGGAGATGCCCTTTAGCAGAGTCGAAGCCGAGCAGGAATCTCCAGTAACGACCTCTTGGCAGGAAAAAATTGCCGCTTATGTTCCCATCATCAAGTCTGTTAGCGGATTTATCGCCATCTTTGCCGTTCTCCTGTTCTTCGTTCGTCCTATGATCAAGGGTATTATGGCGAGGGATATTCCCCGGAGTATGGGAGCCGCTCAACAATCGTCCCTGGCAACCAGTGCGGCGGTCGGTCTTGGGGGAGGTGTTAATGTTTACTCTTCTCCGGAGGGACAGGAAGTAAAGAAGTTTACAGACAGAGATGTCGCCGCCCAGCTCGCTGGTGCTGATTCAAAGAAATTTGCAGAAATTCTGAGGACTTGGCTGAAATGACCAACGAAGAAAAAGCAGCGATAATGGTTCTTGCGCTGGACGAAAACCTGGCAGCAGAGGTTATGAAAAATCTAAAACCGTCGGATATCAGGCGGTTAGGGAAACAGATGAACCGAATCACGAATATATCGGCTGACGTGGTCAATTCGGTTGCCAAAGAATTTTGTACCATGGCAACGGAGCAGTGGGGCAGTCTCGCTGTAAGTGCTGATACGTCACAGAAGATTCTTCTGAAGGCGCTGGGAGAAGGACAGTCCAGTGAATTGTTAAATGATATTTCCGGTATGAAAAATTCCGACAATCCGATCATCGAAAAGTTAAGGGATGTTGATCCAAAGATGCTGGCGGATTTTACAAAAACGGAACATCCTCAAACCATAGCTTTGATTCTCGTACACCTGCGCCCTGATCAGGCGGCGCAAATGCTGGGCCATTATCCTTCGGCATTGCAGGGTGAGATAACCAAAAGGATGGCAACACTAAAAGGTGTACCCCATGAATTCATAGATGAGGTTGCCAGAACCCTTGAAAAAGAGATTATAACCGGCTCCTCGAGTGACCAGCAATTGGGTGGAGCGCGTTTCATAGGTGAAATTCTCAACAAGATGAATCGTAGCAACGAAGGCGCTATCATGGCGACATTGGAGGAATCGGATCCCGAAATTGCTGCCCAAATTCGTAACTTCATGTTCAGTTTTGATGATGTGCTTAAACTTGACGACAGAAGTATCCAGGAACTTATGCGTGAGGTAAGCAGTGAGGATCTTTCACGCGCCTTGAAAGCGGTGGATGAGGGTTTGCGGATGAAGGTTTACAAGAATATGTCCAAGCGCGGCGCTGAAATGTTGCAGGAAGAGATCCAAATGATGCCGCCCGTCCGAGTTTCTGAAGTGGAGGCGAGCCAGCGTAAAATTGTTGAAATTACGAGGAAACTTGAGAGTGAAGGCAAGATTGTCATCCAAAGGGGAGTAGAAGAGGATGTGTTTGTCTGACCAGGTCATTAAAGCAAAAAATGTGAAGATGATGGAAGATCCTATCTCCTCTGGCGGAAAGTTGCCAAGCAATATTAATGGAGTGAAGAGCAGCAGCCTGTACCCGAAGGCGTCGGTGTCATTTACCCGGGGAGGTGAAAAAGGGAAACTGGAGGAAAAAATAGCCGAGGCAAGAAAGGAAGCGCATGTGAAGGGGTTCGAGGAGGGGGTGGAATCCCGTAAGCCGGAATTTCTGGTGGCGCTGAGTGCAATGGCAGGGGTTACACGGGAAATCGGTGAGGTTAGAAAAAGGATCTTTTCAGAAGTAGAGGAGCAGATGTTGGGCCTTGCATGCGCCATTGCCGAGAAGGTCATCCACACAGAGGTTGGCACGAACAAAGAGATTGTCCTCGCGGTTCTCAGAGACGCGGTAAAAAATGTGGTCGACCGTGACGGCATCAAAATACGTTTGAATCCGGATGATTTGCGGTTCATTACAGAGATGAATCCTGATTTTCTTCAGGGAATCAGCGGTTTGAAAAATATGACCTTTGAGGGAGATGCGGGCATACAACGCGGCGGGGTCATATTGGAAACCATATCCGGCGAAGTAGATGCCCGGTTGGAACAGCAGCTTACCGAGATAAAGAAAACTTTTAAAAAGAACCTGGGTTCCTTGTCCAAATGAAACTTGACTTTGCAAAATGTCACCGCCTTCTGGAAAAGACCAACACCATTACGACCCACGGAAAAGTAAGTGAAATAATTGGGCTGATGGTGGAAGGCTATGGTCCCGCTGCCTCGATCGGGGATGTATGCGGGATATTCCCCCATAGAGAGGAAAAATTTCTCACCGCCGAAGTCGTTGGTTTCAGGCAGGGGAAAGTTTTACTTATGCCTCTTGAAAGCATGCAGGGGCTTGGTCCGGGATGCAAAATAACGGCTCTCGGCAGGAAAGCCAGCGTAATCGTCGGTCGTGAGCTGTTGGGAAGGGTGGTAGATGGCCTGGGAAATGCCATTGACGACAAGGGTGTTATTAATTTCGAGGAAGAATATCCCATTTATGCGGAACCCATCAATCCTCTGCTGAGACAGCGTATCGATACACCGATGGATTTGGGAATCCGGGCCATGAACGGTCTTTTTGCTTGTGGAAAAGGGCAAAGATTGGGTCTCTTTGCCGGTTCCGGGGTGGGGAAAAGCGTCCTCATGGGGATGATTGCCAAGAATACCAAGGCCGATGTTAATGTTATCGGATTAATCGGGGAACGAGGGCGCGAAGTTCGGGAATTCCTGGAGAAAAATCTTGGAACTGCCGGATTGGCCCGATCGGTTGTTGTCGTTTCCGCTTCGGACATGCATCCGTTAATTAGAATGAGGGCTGCCTATGTGGCCACAACCATAGCCGAATATTTCAGGGATCAAGGGGCCGATGTTTTGCTCATGGTGGATTCACTGACCCGGTTTGCCATGGCGCAGAGAGAAATAGGACTCTCCGTGGGTGAACCTCCCACGACGAAAGGTTACACGCCATCTGTCTTCAGCCTGCTTCCCAAGCTTCTGGAAAGATCCGGCACTTTGCAAGGGAAAGGAAGTATTACAGGTCTTTACACAATACTTGTGGAGGGTGATGATTTCAATGAACCGATCGCGGATGCAGCGAGGTCGATTCTGGATGGGCACATTTCTCTCTCCCGCGACCTGGCCAACAAGAATCATTATCCCGCCATTGATGCCCTGAAAAGTATAAGCCGCGTCATGGTTGACATTGTGGATAACGAGCACAGGAAAAAAGCGGGAGATATCATGAATATTCTCGCTACCTATAATAAAGCGGAAGATTTGATCAATATCGGCGCTTATGTCAAGGGAAGCAATCCTGAAATTGATTATGCGATCAGTATGATAGCAAGGGTCAATGCCTTCCTGAAACAAGATATGGAAGAAAGTGTGGGTTTTGACAGGGCGAAGCAGGAGTTACTTTCCCTTTTTGAACCGTCTCATTGAACCGGGGCAGGTGTCTGTCATGTTTACCTTCAAATTAGAGGCGGCTTTGAATTACCGGAAAACACTCGAGGAAATAAAACTGGTCGAGTTTTCCGAGGCAAAAAAAAAGCTGGAAAGGGAAAAAGAGCTGCTCGCGTGGATACAGACAGAACAATCTGCAACCATTGAACAATTAAAGAATATGAAAGGGCAGTTCTTTCACGCGTCGGATATCGCCCTGTATCTCTCTTATGTTAAACTATTCAAGGAAAAAGAGATTCTTCAGCACGGTACGATAGAGAAGGTTAGCAAAGAGGTGGAAATTCTGCGGGAGGCGCTTCTCGAAGCCGTCAAAAACAGAAAGATCATGGATAACCTGAAGGACCGTCAACTCATTGAATACAATGAAGACATGGCGGCATACGAACGTAAAGTGGAGGATGAAACTGCGGTTCTCCGATATATAAGGAATCATGTATGAAAAATAAATTGATATTATTGCAAGTTATTGTTCTCATTCTTTTTGTCGTCAGGGTTGTGACTCTTGGAGATATCCTGCAAAATCTGGATGCCGCTACCACCCCAGCCGCCACCACCCCAGCCGTTCCGGAGAAGAAGCCCATTGCGGAGACTTCCGCCAAAGGTGTTTTTCCTTCCGGGATCGATGAGAAAAAAGACGACATGGAGAAACCGCGGGATATACTAACCGCCCTGGATAAAAGGAAAAAAGAACTTGATCAAAGAGAGGTTCTGGTAAAATCGGAAGAACAGCGGATTGCGACACTTAAAAAAGATCTCCTGGACAAGATTGACCTTCTGCGTGCTGAACAGGAAAGGCTGAATGCAATCCTTGAAACCAGCAAGGCGGCCGACAGCAAGAGATATAAAGATCTGGCGAAGGTTTATGATGCGACTCCGCCTGCTAAAGCCGGTGCGATGCTGGAGCAACTGGATGTCAAGACTGCGGCCGGGATTACGATGAACATGAAGACAGCCAAAGCCGGAATTCTCTGGGGCTACCTGAGCCCACAGAAGGCGATGGAAATTACCCGCGAGATTACCCGTTCAGCTAAGTAACAGTATTTGTTCATGCTCTCTTCGAAAGTTGAAAATGCCCCAAAATTGTCATTCCGGTGAACACAGGAATCCAGAAATTTAAGCGTGTTACAGAAAATACTGGACACCGGAATGACGATTTTTGACGAGGTCATCATTGGTGGGAATCACGGAAATAGCAACTTGCTCTCCCCCGGTTCCGGTTATTGAGGTAGCCATTCACGGCTCACATCGAAACGCAACGCAACTCCAAAAAGGTCGGCAGATTTTTCAACTTCCTCTCAAAAAACACAGGCATTTTTTTCCTCTCTGACCAGTCCTTATTTTCTTTTAAAACTACAAGTAACTGAAATCAATTAATTATAATTAAATAATTATCATGGCACGCTCGTTGCTTTACCTGACAGGCAAAATGAGGAGGAAAGCAATGCAAGCAACGCAGACAATGACAGTTATCGAACCCCGGCAGACAAACTCTGCGGCAGGTAGCAAAAGACAGTCCGGTATTTCCCGGCTTATGGAAAAGCTCGGACAGGGTGGAGCGGAAAAAGGGGAGAATACGGAGGAGACAGGAGGCGGGCATTTTTTATCGATGCTGAAGGCAGATTTGGCAGCTTTAAAAAACACGAAGGACAGTAATGTTGGAAAAGGGGAAAAAATAGAGAAAAAACAAAAGACAATCACTGGCGCCCAGGAGCCAGCGGAGAAAATGGATGAAAGACAGGAGGACGGTAAGGAGATTTCGGCGGCATTCTTGAGCACGATACATTTGGCAATCGATCATCTGAGCAAGTCGAAGAAAGGCTTCGCGGAGAGGATGTTAAAAGGGGCACTTTCCGAGTCGGGGAATGGTAAAGTTGCCGTTCCGGAATCCCTCCTCGCCGCTTTGCGGGAAAAGGGCATTGACGAGAAGGATATCAGCAAAGTGCTGGCGGCATTCAAAGAGAGAGAGTTGAAGGCGGTTCAGTTGGAAAGAGAATCGGGAGAGGCAAAAGCTGAGCAGGATTCGGGTGCCGGGATGTTCAAAACAGCACTTTCCGAGTCGAGGAATGGTAAAGTTGCCGTTCCGGAATCCCTCCTCGCCGCTTTGCGGGAAAAGGGCATTGACGAGAAGGATATCAGCAAAGTGCTGGCGGCATTCAAAGAGAGAGAGTTGAAGGCGGTTCAG
>Ga0247840_10007543_pt1 | contig 15100 bp, 14 predicted proteins | sample LaCruzMarch2015__FD_192404 | JGI IMG/M metagenome (GOLD analysis project Ga0247840, IMG submission 192404) | Freshwater microbial communities from meromictic Lake La Cruz, Castile-La Mancha, Spain - LaCruzMarch2015_17m | ecosystem: Environmental > Aquatic > Freshwater > Lake | place: Spain...
GATCGCTCCGACCTGCCTGCTGACATCAATGAATCGCTGATCGTCGAGCTGTACTCCAAGTAAGGAGTAACTCCACAAGGGGGTACCGAATGACTGAAGCTATCGGCGAGTTTCTACGTCCGCGGATCGTTCAGGTCGAACCGGTCGACGGCAGTCTGAATCATGCACGCGTGTCTCTTGAGCCCCTGGAACGGGGCTTTGGGCATACCTTGGGGAACGCCCTGCGGCGCATTCTCCTGTCGTCCATGTCCGGCTGCGCCGTCACCGAGGTGGAGATCAACAGTGTTCTGCACGAGTACACCACCCTGGCGGGCGTCCAGGAAGATGTGCTGGAGATCCTGCTCAACCTCAAGAACCTTGCCATCTCGCTGAACGGCAAGGACGAGGCGACCTTTGCACTGAATAAGAAGGGTCCGGGCACCGTGACCGCGGCGGATATCGACCTGGGGCATTCCGGCGTCATCGCCAACCCGGGGCTGATCATCGCCAACATCACCACGGATGCGGAACTCAGTATGACCCTGACGGTGCGCCGGGGTATCGGCTATGAGCCGGCGACCCAGCGCGACATCGATGGGACCGAGGACCGGCCGATCGGCCGCCTGCCCCTGGACGCCTCGTTCAGCCCCATGCGGCGGGTGTCCATCGAGGTCCAGTCGGCGCGGGTGGAGCAACGCACCGATCTGGACCGTCTGGTCATCGATCTGGAGACCAACGGGACCATCGACCCCAAGTCGGCGATCCAGCGGGCGGCCCAGATTCTCCAGAATCAACTGGCCAGTTTCGTGGCCCTGGAGGGCGCGGCCCCGAGCGATGGTGCGGCTCAAGAGGTGCCGCAGGGACCGGCGATCGACCCGATCCTGTTGCGCCCGGTGGACGATCTGGAACTGACGGTCCGCTCCGCCAATTGTCTCAAGGCGGAGAACATTTATCTGATCGGCGATCTGATCCAGCGCACCGAGGTGGAGTTGCTGAAGACGCCGAATCTCGGCAAGAAGTCCCTGACGGAGATCAAGGATGTCCTTGCCACTCGTGGTTTGTCGCTGGGGATGCGCCTGGAGAACTGGCCCCCCGAGAACATCGACGAACTGAGCATTCGCTAACAGATACCGGGATCACGGACCATGCGTCACCGCAAAGCCGGAAGGCACCTAAATAGAACGAGTTCGCACCGCGAGGCGATGTTTCGCAACATGGCCGCGTCGCTGTTTCGGCACGAACTGATCCAGACCACGCTGCCCAAGGCCAAGGAATTGCGCCGGGTGGCGGAGCCATTGATCACGCTGTCCAAGATCGACTCGGTCCACACGCGTCGCCTGGCGTTCGCCCGGTTGCGCGACAAGGAGGTCGTGGGCAAGTTGTTCGTGGAACTCGGACCCCGTTATCAGGCCCGCCCCGGCGGTTACCTGCGCATCTTGAAATGCGGCTTCCGGGCTGGGGATGCGGCCCCGATGGCCTATGTGGAACTGGTCGACCGGCCCGAACGCACTTCGGACGCCGAGGCCGACGAGGACTGAGCCGGCGCTTCATGATGGATGCAAAAAGCCGGGCCCCGCCCGGCTTTTTGTTGGCGAGTGGTCAGTAAATAGCCTTCAGCTTTCAGCTTTCAGCTTTGAGTGTCAAGACCGTGTCAGCGCCGGATGGGTCACCCCCGGCGGCGCCCGAGGCTTCAAATCGGCCCGCAAAGCGCTGATGCACATATAGCTGACGGCTGATCGCTGACTGCTGACTGCTCTTTCCAGGATGAACGAAATCCCCATCGAACGCATCGCACTGGTGACCGACTTCGGTCCCGGCATCTATGTCGGCCAGGTGATGGCGCGGCTCACCGGCCAGCCGTGCGGTGTCCCGGTCATCGACCTGGTGCATGACCTGCCGCCCTTTCGCCCGGACCTGGCCGCCTACCTTCTGCCCGCGCTGGTGCGCGACATGCCGCGCGGCACCCTCTACCTGTGCGTGGTGGACCCCGGTGTCGGGGGCGAGCGTGCGGGACTGGTTCTGGCTGCCGGAGAGGATCTGTTCATCGGTCCGGACAACGGGCTCTTGAGTCAGGTCGCGCGGCGCCGCGAGGGTGCGCGTCCGCGGCGCATCGACTGGCAACCCCCATGGACCTCGAACAGCTTTCACGGGCGCGACTGGTTCGCCCCGGTGGCCGCCGCCCTGTGCCGCGGTGAGGCGGTGCCGCTCACCGACCTGGACGCAGGTGCCCTCGTCGGTGCCGACTGGGCTGACGACGCGCCCCGCGTGGTCTATGTCGATACCTATGGCAATCTGATGTGCGGGCTGCGCCCGCCCGCCGATCCGCCCGGCGTCCTTCTGCGTGCGGCCGGGCGGACGCTTGCGTATGCCCACACCTTTTGTGAGGTCCCTCCCGGGCAGGCGTTCTGGTATGAGAACGCCCTGGGCCTGGTCGAGATCGCGGTCAACCAAGGGGGGGCCGACCGGGTGCTGGGACTCGCGCCCGGCGATCCGGTGCAATTTCATTCTGGATAACCCTGGAAAAGGGGTTTCGACGACGCAATCTACGCTGCGCGACAACATCAACCACCAGCCTGGAGCGACCTATGGCGAACTTGAGCGAACTCGTCGGTACCTTCATCCAGAATACGATGTCCCCCTCCGGCGGGGAGCGGGTCGGCAATGTCCTCAAGGACCTGCAGGCCAATGTCGGCAACATGGTCAACCGCCAGGGAGGGGCCGGCGGCATCCTGGACAAGGTGCTGGAGCAGGCCAAGACCACCCTGGGTAATGCCTCCCAGAACCCAGTGCAGGCGGCCGGTCTCGGTGCCGTGCTCGGGTCCCTGCTGGGCGGTGGCGGCAGTTCAGTCTCCGGTGCCATCAAGGGCGGGGCCCTGGCGATGCTCGCCGGCATCGCCTACAAGGCCCTGACCAATGCCGGTCAGGGGGCCGCGGGTGGGTCGGCGCCGGTGTTCAGCGGCGGCGCGGTCCCGGTCGGTATGACGGCGGTGCAAACCCCGGCGGACCATCAGGTCCTGGCGAACACCGCGGAATTGGTCATCAAGGGCATGATCAACGCCGCCAAGGCCGACGGGGAGGTGAGTGCGGATGAGATCACCCGCATCGTCGGCAAGCTCAAGGAGGCCGGCATGACCGGGGACACAGAGGCCTGGATCATGAAGGAACTGCGCCAGCCCCTGGATCTCGACGCCTTCGCCGCCGCCATCCCCAACCAGGAGGTGGCCGCCCAGGTCTATGCCGCCTCGCTCCTGGCGATCGAGGTCGACACCCCCCAGGAAGTGGCCTACCTGGCCGACCTGGCCAGGAAGACCGGCCTCGATGGGACGGTGGTCCAGAACATCCAGCAGACCCTCGGGGCCAGGGTATGAGCCGCGCGGCGATGCGCTGACAACGCGGGCGCCGGGCGTGCCGCCCGGCCCTGAGAGGGTGCGTTTGGCGCAAATTCCGTGCCGCAAGCGCGGATGTAAGCTATCCTTTTCCTTGTGAGCGGTCGTGCGAGTCGTGATCGCGCGCGGGTTTTCCCGTCGCCTCCACAGCATTCGCCCGGCCGTCCGCGCCCGGGCGCGGTGCGCATCGGGCAACATCGACGAGCGCTCCAGTCAGGAGGGCATCATGAAACAAGGGACCCGTCAGGGGACCCGTAAAGTCATCGTGCGGGACGTCGAGGCCGAGTATCGGGTGGGCGTCGTTCGAGCGGGTAACGTGGGCGCGAGAATGGCCGCGGAATTGGCGGACCTACACGAATACGCGCTCTTCTGTGCGCACGTCTACAAGGCTGTGCCGGGTCACGAAAACGAGCCGCAACCTTCACCCGTGGCGGGTTGGACCTGGTTGGAAAGTCCCGCGCCGCTGCCGCCGCCGCGCTGGAGATACAGGTTTTCCGGTTTCGGCTGCCAGGTCTGGTACAAGCAACCCGTGGGGTCAGCCGCGGTCGTGCTCATCGTTTTTCGCGGCACCGATCGCAAACAGGTCGGCGACTGGTTCTCCAATTTCCGCTGGATCACCCGCTTGATCCCGCTGACCGAGGATCAGTATGAGCAGACCCAGCGGCTGGTGCCTGAAGTGGTCAAGCGCATCCGGGAGAAGTTCGGCGAGGACACGACGATCGTGGCCGCCGGTCATTCACTCGGTGGCGGATTGGCTCAACAGGCCGCTTATGCTGCGAATCACATCAAGCTGGTGTACGCCTTCGATCCGTCCACGGTGACCGGGTATTATGATATCCCCCGCAAGGCGCGCCGGCTGCGTTGCTTGAATTTGAGGATCTATCGCGTCTATGAGCACGGCGAGATCCTCGCGTATCTGCGGCTCTTGATGAAAGCCGTGTATCCGGTGAGAGCAAAGAACCCGAAGATCGTCGAGGTCCGCTACAACCTGCTCCAGGGTCAATTGATCAGCCAGCACAGTATGCAGGACTTTGCGGACAAACTCCGTGATATAGCCGCCAAGCAGGCGTGACTGACCGGCCTCCAGGGCACCCTTTATATTCGATGGCAGGTACCTCTTATGCCTACGGCAATCTGAGTACCGACACCCGCTACTGGGTCAACGTCATCGGCCAACCGGCCAACTGCTGGAATTGATCGAGAGTGCCTCCCGACACCGCGGGAGCGCGGTGTCGCGAGCCGGAAAGGGCGCGCGCCACGGCGCCGCCTGTCGTTGGCTCGTACCTGGCCGCCGGAGCCCCGTCCGGTCAGGCTTGACCTGAATCAAGGCCCTTCTGTCCGCCCCCCTCGATACTCTTCGTCCAGCGTCGACCCGCCCGCGGCGGAGCGACTACCCCGAACCCCAAGCGACAGAAGAGACTCACCATGCACTGCAATCAATGCGAACAGACCTTTCGCCAGACCGCCTGCGTCAACTCCCCCGGCACCTGCGGCAAGGACGCGGACGTCCAGTCGTTGCAGGAGACCCTGCTCTACGGGCTCAAGGGCATGGCCGCCTATGCCAACCACGCGCGCCGCCTGGGCAAGCACGATGAGGCGGTCTCCGCCTTCATCGAAGAGGCCCTGTTCGCAACCATGACCAACGTCAACTTCGATCCGGAGTCGCTGCTGGAGCTGTGTCTCAAGTGCGGGGAGATGAACCTGCGGGTGATGCAATTGCTCGACGAGGGCCATGTGGAGACCTTCGGCAAGCCTGCCCCGATCAAGGTCAAGGAGGGCACCCAGGCCGGCCCCGGCATCCTGGTCACCGGTCATGACCTGTTGGACCTCTGGGACCTGCTCAAGCAGGCCGAAGGGACCGCGATCAAGGTCTATACCCACGGCGAGATGCTCCCGGCCCACATGTACGCCAAGTTTGCCGCGCATCCCAACCTGGCCGGCCACTACGGCGGCGCCTGGCAGGACCAGAAGCGCGAGTTCGCCGCCTTCCCGGGGCCGGTGTTCGGGACCACCAACTGCGTCCTGATCCCCCCGCAGAGCTACAGCGGCCGGCTCTTCACCACCCGTGCCACCGCCGTGCCCAATGGCCAGCGTCTGACCGATGGCGACTTCTCCCCGGTGATCGCCGCCGCCTTGGCCGGTCCTGCCTGTGAAGAGCACATCACCGGCGAATCCACCATCGGCTTCCACCGCACCGTCCTGCTGGACCAGGCCCAGACCATCGTCGATGCGGTCAAGGCCGGCAAGATCAGCCGCTTCTTCGTCATCGGCGGCTGCGACGGCGCGGAGAAGGGTCGCAACTACTTCACCGACTACGCCCAGGCGACCCCGCCGGATTCATTCATCCTGACGCTCGGCTGCGGCAAGTTCCGCATCCGCGACCACGACTATGGCGAGCACCTGGGTCTGCCGCGCCTGATGGACATGGGCCAGTGCAACGACGCCTATGGCGCCATCGCCGTGGCCGCCGCGCTGGCCAAGGCCTTCAACTGCGGCGTCAACGACCTGCCGCTGACGCTCGTGATCAGTTGGTTTGAGCAGAAGGCCATCGCCGTATTCCTGACCATGCTGCATCTGGGTATCCGGGGGATCACGCTGGGGCCTAATCCGCCGGCATTCATCACGCCCAACGTCTTCAAGATCCTGCAGGAACGCTATGACCTGCGCCTGACCGGGGCCGATGCGCAGGCCGATCTGCGGTTGGCCATGGCGGCCTGAGGGCGGGCGAGGGCGGTGATGCCAAGGCAGCGGCTTTACCCTGAAAGTCGCGCAGCGACACTGTGGGAGCGGCTTCAGCCGCGACGGGCCGCGTGAGGAGCGCGGCATCGGCGTTCGGCGCGACGCCCCATCGCGGCCGCAGTCCGCTCCCACAAGGAACTTTCGCGTTCCGGGGTGACGGCCAACCCCTCATGACCGGGCGGGACGGGGCATCCGCCCCGTCGCGAACGTTCATTCTAAGGGTGCGCCGGTTTGCTGTTCCACCCTCAATCCCCCGTCACCACCCGAAAGCTGCTGCCGCCCATCCGGTCCTCGGGCAGGCCGTCGAGCCGGAAGTCGGCGCGGGAGAAGCCCATGTTGACGCGCCAGGAGCCGCCGCGCAGGACGCGCGAGCGGTCGGGGTCGGCGGCGATGATCTTCGGCTTGTCGTAGCGGTTGCGGCACCATTCCCAGGTGTTGCCGGCCAGGTCGTAGACGCCCTGGGCGCTGCGTCCGGCCGGGTACATGCCGACCGCGGTGGCGCGCCCGACCGCGCCTTCATCGGTGTTGGCGTGGCCCTCGCGCCAGTCCCGGCCCCAGGGGTAGATGAAGCCGGGGCGCGCGCCCTGGGCCGCCCATTGCCACTCCCACTCGTCAGGCAGCCGCACGCTGTAGCCCAGACGGGCGCTCAACCAGCGGCAGAAGGCGGTGGCTTCGAACCAGTTCACCTGGGTGGCGGGATAGTTGCCGTGGCGGCGCGCGGGGCCGCTGACCGGGGGGGTCTGGCGCAGGTCCGTCCACCACTTGGGTGAGGCGAAGCCGTCCGCGGCCTCCAGGAAGGCGGTGAACTGGCACTGGGTGACCGGGTAGGCGGCAATCCGCAAGGGTGCCACCGCAAAGAGCCCGTGACCCTCGATCAGCACCTCCCCGGCCGGTATGGCGCACCAGCGGATGGCGGGGAGGCCGTCCGTCACCCCGACCCCGGGACGCGGATCGCCGATCTGGGCCAGGCGCAGGCCGATCTCCTCGCGCTGCACGGGCTCCACCCGGGAGCACAGGATCTCGCAGAGCAGCCACTCGGGCTCCGGGGTCAGGAAGGACGAGAGGTCCAGGTCGCGCTCCAGTTCGTCGAGCAGGCCGGTCTCGGCCAGCAGGGTGCGCGCCGACTCCAGCACCTCGTGGCGCCACCGCAAGTCCGGCGGATAGCCGATGGCGGCCCAGGTGCGGGCCTCCACCTCCAACTGCTCGCGTGCGCGCAGGGCCTCGCGGCGGCGCTCGATCCAGTGGCGCAGGGCCGGCCACTCCTGCAGCAGGGCCTCGTGGACGATCTCGACGGTGGCGCGCTCGCCCTGGCCGATCTTGACCAGGCGGGTGTCGGGCGCCGCCAGGGCCTGCGCCAGGGCCGCGGTCTCGGGCTGGGCGGCGAGCTTGACCCACGCCAGGCGCCGCCGGGCGGCGGTGCCGTCCGGCGCCACCGCGATGAGGTGGGAGAAGAGCCGGTTCAGGGTCGTGCGGGCCGCGGGCCCGCTGCGGTCCAGGGCGCGCTCCGCCCGGCGGGCGATCAGCCCCTTGAGCCCGCCGTGGCGTTGGCCCGCGTAGAGGTCCAGGGTCATCACGGCCGCGCTTCCCCCCCGCCGGCTGGCCTGCTCGTAGGTGTCTTTGAGCGCATCGGCCAGCAGCGCGAGCCCGCCCGCCTGGCCGCTCGCGTCGCGCAGGAGGTGCTCCACCAGCGCGGGCTCGATCTGCATCGGCGCGGCCAGTTCCAGTTCGGTCAGGGGCCCCAGGATCATCCGTTCCAGGCTGGGCCGCGGCGGCGGCGCCAGGCTGTAGAGCCCCCCGGCATTGAGGACCCGCGCCAGGTCCGGCAGGGCGCAGCAGCGGTGCAGCAGGTCGACCCGCAGGGTGCCCAGGAGGCGCAGCCGCGGCTCTTCCAGGGCCTCGATCAGGGTCTCCAGGAATTCCCCGGCCAGGTCCTCGTCGACCGCGGTGAACAGTTCCTCGAACTGGTCGATGACCAGGAGCCAGCAGGCGTCCGCCGGCCGTCCGGCCAGGACGCGCGCGAGCAGCCCGGCCAGGGCCGGGGCGCCGTAACCCTTGATGGCGGCGGCCTCGGTGGGCGCATCGAAGACCGCTACCCCTGGCTCGCGCGCCAGCCCGTAGGTCAGGGCCAGGAAGGGGTCGCCCCCGTGTCCGGCCGGGACCATGCTGCTGACCTGCCAGTGCGCGGCCGCGGGCAGACGCGGCAGTTCGCCCGCGGCGAGTCGCCCCGCCACGCCCGCCTGGACCAGGGACGACTTGCCGCACCCGAGCAGTCCGGCGACCAGGATCAGGCGCGCGCCCGCGGGGGCGCTCAGGCGGCGCAGCAGGTCCCGGGTCGCGGCCCGGCGACCGAAAAAGAGCGGGGCCTGCCGGCACTCCAGGGGCCGCAGCCCGGGGTAGGGCTCCCCGGCCCAGGGCCTTGGCGGCGCGGCGTCCGTGAGCCCGGCGGCCAGTTCGGCGAGGGCCCGCGACCCCGCGGCACCGTCCGCCCCCAACTCGCGCAGGTCTTCGAGCAGGCCGCGCATCCCGGGGCCGGTGGGTGCGGCCAGGGCCAATTCGATCAGGTGCTCCGCCGCGTCCGCAGGGGACGGCGGCGCCGGCTCGGGGTCCCGCGTGGTCAGGTCCCAGGCCAGGTCCGCGTACAGGGCGCCCCGGGACTCCCGGCCGCCCCAGCGGGGCAGGCGGACGATCAGCTCGCGCAGGCGTTGGCGGTCGGTGGTGTGCATTGCGGCAAGTCCTTGGGAACCGGAGCGGACGGGGAAACCGGGGAGCGCCCCCCGGCCAGGGGATGCATCTTAGCCGCTTGCCCGCGTCCTTGTCCGCGTCCCGGTGGCGCCGGGGCGCGATCAGAGCTGATGTGTTGACGCCGATCCCGTACCCTACAGCGACCGGACCTTCTTACGGACCGGGCGTCGTTGTCGTTGTCGTAATCGAACAATCCGATCACGACAACGACAACGACAACGACAACGTACCCGGGATCTCGATTACCCCTTGATCCGGGCCCCGTGAACCCAAACACTTGTCTCCCTTAGGGGAGACGCGCTATCGTTGACGGCTTCACCTTTTCGATCACGGCGGTTTCCCGCGTGGAGAAGCCGCCTTTTTGTTTTTCGGACGTGGCATGGCGCCCGTCCCGGAGCCAACACGGTGGGGCCTGCCCTGATGAGCGAACCCTTGATGACGACCTACAAGCGGCTGCCGGTCACCTTCGCGCGGGGCGAGGGGGTCTGGCTGTGGGACGATGCCGGCACGCGCTACCTGGACGCCCTGGCCGGGATCGCCGTGTGCGGTCTGGGCCACGCCCACCCGGCGGTGCGCGACGCCCTGTGCGAGCAGGCCGGGCTGCTGGTGCACACCTCCAACATCTACCGCATTGCCGAACAGGAGCGACTGGGCGCCCTGCTGACCGACCTCGCGGGCATGGACCGGGTGTTTTTCGGCAACTCAGGGGCTGAGGCCAACGAGGCGGCGATCAAACTGGCGCGGCTCTACGCTCATCAGCGCGGGGTCGAGCATCCGGCCATCCTGGTGATGGAGAACAGCTTCCACGGCCGCACCCTGGCGACCCTGACGGCCACCGGCAACCGCCGGGTCCAGGCCGGCTTCGAGCCCCTGGTACAGGGCTTCGTGCGCGTCCCCTATAACGACATCGGGGCGGTGGAGACCGCCGCCGCCAATCGCAAAAATATCGTCGCCATTCTGGTGGAGCCGATCCAGGGCGAGGGCGGCATCAACATCCCCGGTGACGACTACCTGCCGGCCCTGCGGCGCATCTGTGACCGCGAGGGGTGGCTCTTGATCCTGGACGAGATCCAGACCGGGATCGGCCGCACCGGACGCTGGTTCGCCTTCCAGCACACCGGCATCAGCCCTGACGTGATCACGCTCGCCAAGGCGCTCGGCAACGGCGTGCCGATCGGCGCCTGCGTGGCGCGCGGGGCGGCGGCGGAGGTCTTCGGCCCCGGCACCCATGGCTCCACCTTCGGCGGCAATCCGCTCGCCTGCCGGGCGGCGCGGGCGGTGCTGGAGACCATCGCCGCACAAGACCTGGTCGAACATGCCGCGACCCAAGGGGCCGCCCTGCGCGACGCCTTTCGGGCCTCCCTGGCCCGGGTCCCGGGGGTGGTGGCGGTGCGCGGTCGGGGCCTGATGCTCGGCATCGAGCTGGACCGCCCCTGTCCCGAACTGGTGATGTCGGCCCTGAACGCGGGGCTGCTGATCAATGTCACCGCCGAGCGGGTGATCCGGCTCCTGCCCCCGCTGATCATCGAGCCGGACCAGGCGACCCAGTTAGTCGAGGTCCTGAGCACCCTGATCCGCCGTTTCCTCACCGCCCCCTGAGCGCGCGCTCGATCCCATCCCCGGAGCTATGGACCCCCGATGCAAGCCACCTGTCGGCACCTATTGTCACTCAACGATCTGACCGCCGAGGAGGCCCGCGCCCTGCTGGCGCGCGGCACCGAAATGAAGGCGATGCACCGCCGCGGGGAGGACTACCGCCCCCTGCGACACCGCACGCTCGCGATGATCTTCGAGAAGTCGTCCACCCGCACCCGGGTCTCCTTCGAGGCGGGCATGGTCCAACTCGGCGGCCACGCCCTGTTCCTGTCGGCGCGCGATACCCAGCTCGGGCGCGGTGAACCGGTCGAGGACGCCGCCCGGGTCCTTTCGCGCATGGTCGATGCGGTGATGATCCGCACCTTCGAGCAGACGACGGTGGAGCGCTTCGCGGCCTACTCCCAGGTCCCGGTCATCAACGGCCTGACCAATCGGCTGCACCCCTGCCAGGTGCTGGCCGACCTCCAGACCTATTTTGAGCACCGCGGTGACATCCGCGGGCGTCGGGTCGCCTGGATCGGCGACGGCAACAATATGTGCCAGACCTACCTGGAAGCGGCGCGGCTCTTCGATTTTGAACTGCGTGTCGGCTGCCCCGCCGGGTTCGAGCCGGCTGCCGACCTGCTGGCCGCGGCCGGTGAGCGCTGCACCGTCCTGCACGACCCCCTGGCGGCGGCGGCGGGGGCCGATCTGATCGCCACCGACGTATGGGCGAGCATGCACCAGGAGGGCGAGCACGCCGCGCGCGCGGCCCTGTTCGCCCCCTACCAGGTCAGCGAGGCACTGATGGCGTGCGCTGCCCCGGACGCCCTCTTCATGCACTGCCTGCCCGCCCACCGGGGGGAGGAAGTCGCCGCCGCGGTCATCGACGGTCCCCAGTCGGTGGTGTGGGACGAGGCGGAGAATCGGCTGCATGTGCAGAAGGCGTTGCTTGAGTTTCTGCTGGTCAAGCGGGATTCAAATCCCGCACCTGCTTGAGGTCGGGTATATCGACAGGATCAGTAACGAGTCAAGAACACGTTAAACACCATCGTTGTCGTTGTCGTTGTCCTTGTCGTTGTCGTAATCGTTGTCGTAATCGGAGAAGCGATACACCTTGGGGTGCGAGAGAAAGCCTTGATCGCCGTTCCGGCCGCGAGGGCACAGGAGGTCGAGGCTTTAGCCGATCGACTTCGCGTCGCAGCGGCCCTGGTCCGGCTAAAGCCTCGACCTCCTGTGCGGGACCCATGGGCGGCGACCGGAACGATGATCGAGGCCCTAGGGAATTCAAGGCGCTACGATAACCTCGACAACGACAACGACAACGACAACGAAAATGGCGCTCAATTTTCCCACCGCCGCCGGCGGCCTTAAGACAAGTCGTAGCGAGAACGCCCCGTGAGACCATCAGCGCCGTTGCTGCTCGGCCTGTGCGCCGTGCTCCTGACCCCGACCTGGGGCCGGGCCGAGACCCGTTATGTGACCGATGAGGTCCAGATCACCCTGCGCGCCGGCGACAGCACCCGCTACAAGATCCTCAAGATGCTGCCCAGCGGCACCCCGCTGGAGGTCCTGGGGGTCAACCAGACGACGAAATTCGCCCGGGTCACGACCGCGGACGGGACTGTCGGGTTCGTCCCCGAGGACCAGCTCAAGAGCGAACCGGCGGCGCGCAACCGGTTGGCCGAGTTGGAGGCGCGCCTGGCCGAACTGCAACAGAACCCGGACGCGGTTGCCGCCCGGTTCGCCAAGACCCAGACCGAACTGGCGGAGCTTAAGTCGCGTTACCAGCAACTGGAGCGCGACAAGCAGCGCCTGGAGCAGGACCTGGCGACCATCCGCTACGCCAGCGCCAACGTGCTGGAGGTCACCAACGACCGGGAGCGCCTGCGCGTCCAGGTGGCGGCCCTGACCCGCTCGGGCGCCGACCTGGAGCAGGAGAACCGGGATCTCAAGAACCAGGCCAACCTGCGCTGGTTCCTGAGCGGCGCCGGGGTCCTGGCCGGCGGCATCCTGCTCGGTCTCATCCTGCCGCGTCTGCGCCTGGGGCGGCGCAAGAGTGCGTGGGGGTCGCTGTAGTCGCCTGTGTGCGGGCACTGCCCGGTCGGGGGTGTTCGGCCGGGCCGCAGCGGCCGGGCCTAAATTCCGTCCCTGGGGCATGCCGGACCACGCTGACCTGTGGATTCGCGATCTGGACGCCGCTCGCCCCCGCGCGCTATTGTGGAACCCCGCCACGAGCCGAGCATACGAGCCATGTCAAGCAAGCTTTTGGACGCGCACATCGAGGTGAACCCAGGGTTTGCCGGCGGCGAACCCCATATCGCGGGCCATCGGATCAAGGTCCGTGATATCGCGGTGTGGCATGAGCAACCGGAGTTTCCGCAGGACCCTTCAAGGGTGGCCGCGGCGCTGCGCTGGTACGGCGCCGGCGCCCTGGAGCCCGGCAATACACCAGCATGACGCGGCTTCGATGCTGGGCGTATACGCAGACGATGCGTTCGTTCTCCGGAAAGATCACCCCCGGGCAACAAGGCGAGGTAGGCTATGCAGGCAACGATTTCCGTGGATCGCGAGACGGATGCCCGTCTCGATCGCTTGTCATCGACGACCGGGCGCTCCAAGTCGGACCTCGTGCGTGATGCGCTGATTGCGCTTGAGGCAGCGCAATCCGACGAAGCGAGTGAGTGTAGCGCGTTCGACCTGATCGGCGATTTGGTGGGGGTTGGCAAGGACGGACCCGCGGATCTGGCGCGGACCCACAAGCAGGCATTTCGGGCGCTTCTGCAAGGACGCAAGACAGAATGATCAGAGCGCGTGTGCTGATCGACGCGGGGCCGATGGTCGCGATCCTGAGCGCGAGCGATTCGGCCCATGAGTCTTGTGTCGCTGTGATGAAGGCCCTGGCGCCGCCTTTGTTTACGACATGGATTCCTGTAACGGAGGCGATGTATCTGCTCGGCTTCTCGACGACGGCCCAGCTCGGGTTGTTGCAGATGATCGAGCGGGGCGCGGTTCGCGTTCTCGATCTGGGGCCGGCGGATTTGCCGCATATCCAGGCGTCGATGTACAAGTACCGGGATCTCCCGATGGATTTCGCGGACGCATCCCTCATGCGAATCGCGGCACGCGAAGGCATAGACCGGATTTTCACTCTCGATCGGCGCGATTTCGAGATCTATCGGCTGCCAAGCCGTCGCGCGCTGAGCATTTTGCCCGAAGTCTGATCCAGTCAGTCGCGCGTCGCCAAGATGGAGGCGGGCGACGCGTCGATTGCGCTGGATCTCCTGATCCGTTCGCTCTTTGCCTTGGGTGCTTCTAACCGCGATCTCGCCGAGGCAATCAACGGCGAAAGCGCCACGGTTGCTTAATGGCTGCGGGCCTTGATCATAACTCACCCCACCCAAGCCGCCGCAATGACCGCCTGTCCCAAGGCCAGACCGCCGTCATTGGTGGGCACCTGATGGTGGGTCAGGGGCTCGAAACCGCGCCGCCGCAGCCGCCGGCTGACCCCTTCCAACACCAACCGGTTCTGGAAGACCCCGCCGGACAGGGCGACCCGCGCGAGCCCCTGCGCCTGCGCCAGGTCTGCCGCCAGGTCCGCCACCGCGCGGCAGAAGCCCGCATGGAAACGGGCGCTGATCGCCCCCGGTGCAACCCCCGCCGCCAAGTCATCGAACAGGCGGCACCACAGTGGGGCCTGGTCGAGCAGGATGCCGCCGTCCCCCTCGATCCGCCCGCAGGCGTAACCCTCCCCAGCGCCCGCCGCCGCCTCGACCGCCCCCGTACTCCCGTACTCCCGTACTCCCGTACTCTCCCCGGCCGCCAGTGACTCCAACTCGATCGCCGCCTGCCCCTCGTAGCTGATCCGCTCCGCGCAGAGCCCCAAGGCCGCGGCCACGGCGTCGAACAGGCGCCCGGCGGAACTGGTCAGGGGCGCGTTGAGCCGGCGTTGCATCAGGGTGCGCAGCAGCGGCACCGGGCGTTCTTCCAGCCGGCGGGCCAGTTCCAGACCCGGCCAGCGGCGCCGGAACTCTCCCCAGCCCAGGCATACCTCGATCTGGGCCACCAGGTTGCGCCAGGGTTCCAGGATGGCGCGGGTGCCGCCGGGCATGGGCACCGGCCGCAGCCAGCCGACCCGCTCGAAGCCGCGATAGTCGGCGACCAGAAACTCCCCGCCCCAGAGCGTCCCGTCCGCCCCGTAGCCCAGTCCGTCGAGCGCGATGCTGAGCACGGGGCCGCCGTCGAGCGGCCAGCCGTTGTCCGCCAGGACCGCGGCGCAATGGGCGTGGTGGTGCTGCACCTGGACCAGTTCCAAACCCTCCTGGGCGGCCCGCCCCTGGCCGGTGAGGCTCGCGCGATAGTCCGGGTGCAGGTCGACCGCGATCCGCTCGGGGCGGTGCTCAAAGAGCGCGAGATACAGGTCGATGGTCCGCTCGTACTCGCGGGCGGTGTTGGTCTCCTCCAGGTCGCCCAGGTGTTGCGTCAGAATCGCCTGGCCGTCCTGGAGCAGACAGACCGTATTCTTGAGTTCGCCGCCCATGGCCAGCACGGGCGGGGCCTGCGCAAAACCGGGCGGCAGCCGGATGGGGCTGGGGGCATAGCCGCGCGCCCGCCGCAGCAGGCGCGGTGCGGCGTCCATCCAGCGCACCACCGAGTCGTCCACCCGGTTGACGATGGCC
>Ga0247840_10007547_pt1 | contig 15091 bp, 10 predicted proteins | sample LaCruzMarch2015__FD_192404 | JGI IMG/M metagenome (GOLD analysis project Ga0247840, IMG submission 192404) | Freshwater microbial communities from meromictic Lake La Cruz, Castile-La Mancha, Spain - LaCruzMarch2015_17m | ecosystem: Environmental > Aquatic > Freshwater > Lake | place: Spain...
TTAGTAAGCGGTCCGTACCGCGCAAAAATTAATGCGGCAACTATGCTGGGTCAGTCGAAAAATGCTTTTCAGGCCGAAATTGATGCAGCCTGCGAACTGGCTGATTTTTTCAGGTTTGGAGTTAAAGTGATGACCGATATTTACAAAATTCAACCCGAATCGGCACCCGGAATGTGGAACTACAACGAGTATCGTCCGCTGGAAGGATTTATTTTTGCATTAACACCATTCAATTTTACTTCAATTGCCGGAAATTTGCCAGCCGCTCCTGCATTAATGGGCAATGTAGTAGTTTGGAAACCGTCGAAAACAGCGATTTACTCTGCCGGTGTAATCATGGATATTTTCAGGGAAGCCGGTTTACCCGATGGCGTTATCAATCTTGTTTTTGCCTCGGGGCCGGTTGCTGCCGATATGGTTTTAACTCATCCGCGTTTTGCAGGAATACACTTTACAGGTTCAACAGGTGTATTTAACAGCATTTGGAAAACCATTGGCGATAACATTTCAAAATACAAATCTTACCCACGAATTGTGGGAGAAACAGGCGGTAAGGATTTCATTTTTGCTGATAATACTGCCGATCCACAGGCATTGGCAGTTGCTATGTTAAGAGGAGCTTTTGAGTATCAGGGGCAAAAATGCTCGGCTGCCTCAAGAGCATATATTCCGGAAAGTATTTGGCCCGAAGTGAAAGAACGATTTGGTAATGAACTTGCTACTGTAAAAATGGGCTCGCCCGAAGATTTTACCAATTTCTTTAATGCAGTGATCGATGAGGCTTCATTCGATAAACTGAAAGGATTTATCGACCAGGCTAAACATGACAAGGACGCAGAGGTGATTTTTGGCGGGAACTGCGATAAATCAACAGGATATTTTATCGAACCAACAGTTATTCTGGCTAAAAAACCCAACTACATTACAATGGAAGAAGAACTTTTTGGGCCTGTTTTAACCATTTATGTTTACGAAGACGAAAAAATGGATGAAACCCTTGATATTCTTGATAAGACTTCGATTTATGCCTTAACCGGTGCAGTAATGTCACAAAATCGGTACAACATCGAAAAAATTACAAAGCGACTCGAAAATGCCGCCGGTAATTTTTATATCAACGATAAACCAACCGGTGCAGTTGTTGGACAGCAACCATTTGGCGGTGCCCGTGGCTCTGGAACAAATGATAAAGCAGGTTCTATATTTAATTTACTGCGCTGGACTTCAATCCGGACTATTAAAGAAACCTTTGTTTCGCCTAAAAATTATACTTATCCTAATTTTCAACCCGATACAAAATAGAATAAACTATAAAATTTTTTAAAAGGGTGTTGAAACTATTCAATACCCTTTTTTTTGCCCGTTGAAAATTCTATTTTTGTTCGTACAACTTTTGCTGAAAATGGGAAATATGAATTTTAACGGTGGAGTTTTTAAAATACTTAGAAACAAATGGATTGTTACTTCCATTTTGTTTTTAACATGGATTATTTTTTTCGATGAAAACAGCATTATTTCGCATCAGAAAAATAAACGACGGCTGTACGAACTCAAACAACAGGAAGATTATTACAGGGAACGTATTGAAGTTGACAAGCAAAAACTGGAAGATTTAAAAGCCGGTGAAAAAAAACTTGAAAAGTTTGCACGTGAACAATATTTTATGTCGAAACCAGATGAAGATGTTTTTGTTATTGTTGAAGAATAAATGAAAGGAAATCTCGACATATTTAAAATTAAAACCAACAATATTCCACCGCAGAAAGGTCGAATATTGATTGCCGAACCTTTTTTGCATGGCGATTATTTCAGTCGGTCGGTGGTGTTTTTAGTGGCACATAGCGAAAAAGGAGCAGTTGGGTTTATCCTAAATAAAAAAATAGATTTTCGTTTGCAGGATGTTTTTCTCGATTTTCCTGAATTTGATGCAAATGTTTTTTTGGGTGGACCGGTTGCTGCCGATTCCATATTTTTTATTCATAAACTTGGAGAGAAGCTTCCGGGAAGTATAAAGGTTTTAGGGAATCTTTTTTGGGGAGGTGACTTCGAAATGTTAAAAAATCATATTTCAAATGGATTGGTAAAACCCACAGATATACATTTTTTCCTGGGCTACTCAGGCTGGGATGCCGGACAACTTGAAGATGAAATTAAAGGTGATTCATGGCTGGTAACTGATGTTGATGAAAACACCGTAATCAGAGATGCCAACAATGTATCGTGGACCGATTTTGTTAAAAAGGCAGGCAACCGTTATTCGATCTGGGAAAATTATCCCGAAAATCCCACTTTCAATTAATCAGTTTTTTCGACGCCACTTTTCAAACATCGAATACTATTATTCGAAGTCATTGTATCCTGTTCGGGTTATTTTCGTACTACAAAGTTGTATTTCAGAAAGCATTCAAAAAAAATTATAATTTTGCCACGCTTTAAATACAAAAGAAAACACCTCGTTTCTTCGGGGAATTTATAACTAAAAAAAAACTTTATGTCACTGAGAAGTAATATTCTTGACCTTCGGAAAAGGAAAAAGGAAGTGCAAATGGGAGGTGGTGAAAAAGCCATGGAAATGCAGGCCAAAATGGGGAAACTCACCGCCCGTGAGCGTATTATCGCACTTCTTGATAAAAATTCATTCCACGAATATGATTTATTCGTTGAACACAGTGCAAAAGATTTCGGAATGGATTCGAAAGTGTTGCATGGCGATGGAGTAATTATTGGCACCGGAACAATCAAGTCGAAACCCATATGTATTTTTGCACAGGATTTTACTGTTGCAGGCGGTTCGCTTGGATTAATGCACGCCCGGAAAATCACAAAAATAATGGATCATGCCCTTAAAATGAGGGTTCCGCTTATTGGTATTAACGATTCTGGTGGTGCACGTATTCAGGAAGGTGTTAATTCTCTGGCGGGTTATGGTGAAATCTTTTTCCGTAATACACTTGCATCAGGAGTTATTCCTCAAATTTCGGTAATTCTCGGTCCTTGCGCCGGCGGAGCAGTTTATTCACCCGCATTAACCGATTTTGTTTTTGTGGTTGAGAATATTTCGAAAATGTTTATCACCGGACCAAGTGTAATTAAATCGGTTCTCGGTGAAGAAATTTCGATGGAAGAATTGGGTGGAGCACGTGTACATGCCGAAATTACAGGGAATGCTCACTTCTTTGCAAAAACTGAGCTGGAATGTTTTGAGCAAATAAAAACCCTTATCAGTTATATTCCAAGGAGTAATGCAAAAAAAGCACTGGCATATCCTCCAAAGTCACCTTTAAAAGGTAGAAAAATTGAAGATATCGTACCGATCGATGCAAGGATTCCTTATGATATGCGCGATATAATTAAAACTATTACCGACGGTTCGGAATTTCTTGAAGTAATGGAACTTTTTGCTCCAAATATAATTATAGGTTTTGGTCGTATGGATGGCGAGACCGTTGGTTTTGTGGCTAATCAACCAATGGTTTTGGCCGGAGTTCTCGATTGCGACAGCTCCGACAAGGCTGCTCGTTTTATTCGTTACTGCGATGCATTTAATATTCCGATTGTTACACTGGAAGATATGCCGGGATATTTACCCGGTGCCGATCAGGAACATGCAGGAGTAATCAGGCACGGAGCCAAGATTTTATATGCTTACAGCGAGGCAACCGTTCCAAAAGTGACAGTTATTTTAAGAAAAGCTTACGGTGGTGGTTATATTGCAATGAACTCGCGCCATTTACGCGCCGATTTTGTGTTTGCATGGCCAACAGCTGAAATTGCAGTAATGGGACCGGAAGGAGCTGCAAATATTGTTTTCCGCAAAGAAATTGCAGAAGCAGAAAATCCGGAGGAAATGCGCAAGCAAAAAATTCAGGAATACAAGGAAAAATTCGCCAATCCATATGTGGCAGCCGCTCAAGGTTATATTGATGAAGTTATTGAACCACGGGATACACGCTCAAGAATACTTCATGCGTTGCAGGTTTCTGAAAATAAAAGCGTTTTTCTGCCAAATAAAAAACATGGAATACCACCATTTTAATCAATTAAAGAGTAAATAATATGTCTGAAGAAAAAGAATGGAAAGACCTGATCATTCAGGGAGCAGTGTATAAAACCACGTTTACACGCAAGTTTGAGCAACGGGTAAATTGGGAAGCTCCGAATGATAATATGTTGTACTCTTTTATACCGGGAACAATTATCGATATTTTTGTTAAACCAAAACAGAAATTGAAAGAAGGAGATACGATTTTATTGCTCGAAGCAATGAAAATGCAAAATCAGGTACGCATGCCTTTTGATGGAGAAATCGTAAATATTAACGTGAAAAAAGATGAGGTTATTCCAAACCGTTATTTAATGGTAGAAATAAAACCAAAAAAATAAAATGCATTTTGCTGAATCAATTGAAAAACCGTGCAATGAATTGTGCGGTTTTTTTATTTTTACTGAATAACATTTTTACTTGTGTTACCGAATATAACCACAAAGTTGATAATAATACTGACAGTTTTTTTGAACTGCACATTTTCTATTATTGCTCAAATTGATAACCAATGCACGAAAACAACCGAGGGCAAAGATTTTTGGTTTGGATTTATGGAGAGTAGAAATTATAATCCGAACCATTTTCTTGAAATTACGGTTACTTCATCCCAAACCACAACTTTTAATATTTACATCGGAAAGGCAGAAACACCGTTTAATGGCACATACACTGTTTTGGCAAATAGATCTGTTCAGATTAAAATTCCATGGCAATTGGTTGAAGCAACTGGTTCAGAGCAAATTAAGGATAAAGGAATTCATTTAACTTCACAAAAACCTGTAAATGTTTTTGCATTAAACTGGGATCAAAATTCTGCTGATGTGGCCGTAATTTATCCGGTTGAATCGTTAGGTAAAGAATATTTTGCAATGTGTTACAAACCGGATATCGATTTGGGAAACCCAATGTCGGGTAATGGCAGAAACAGCGAATTTCTGATTGTCGCGAAGGAAGACAGCACTAAAATTAAAATTACACCCTCAAAAGTTACTGACCGGTTAGTTCCCAAAGACTCTACCTTTATTATTTATATGAATAAAGGTGAAGTTTACCAGGTACAATCGGAAAATGAGGTGGGATCAAGCAATTACGGACAAGGCGATTTAACCGGAAGCCATGTGATTGCGAATAAACCAGTTGCTTTTTATTCAGGGTCGTTAAGTACCCGGATTCCATTTGGATATTGTTGCTGGGATCATTTATACGAACAAATTCCACCTGTTCAAACCTGGGGGCGCGAGTATTTTACTGTTCCGTTAAAGTCACGTCAACAAGACAGGTACCGGATTTTAGCTGCCGAAAATAACACAACAGTTCAGATAACCGGGTTGGCGCCTATTAAATTAAAAAGGGGAGAATTTAAAGAATTGTTTTTTTTTCAGGATGAACCCAAACGGATATTTGCGGATAAACCCATTTTGGTTGCCCAGTTTAGCCAATCGCGCGATGTTGATCAATCCTATACCAATGGGAACGGCGATCCGTTTATGATTATTTTAAGTTCAATCAACCAAAAGAAAAACGACGTAACATTTGTAACTTACAAATCACCTGAAATTATCAGTAACAACCCATATTCAGGTATCAAAGAATATTTTGTCAATATAATTTCATTAACAAGCGAAGTTCCAAACATTCTTTTTAACAACCAATCTATTCAAAATGAATTTGTGCCTTTTGCCGAAGGTGACTACTCATTTGCGCAGATTCAAACAGTACAGGGAGTTCATCATATTAAAAATTCAAATAAAGATGCTGGTTTTCTGGCTTATGTTTATGGTTTTGGAGGAGTGGAATCTTTTGGGTACGGTGTTGGATTTAAACTTGATTTAGTTCTCGATTTAGGTGAAAATATTGAATTCTTTGAAAAAGATACATTACTGCTTTGTGGCAGCGATACTATGATTTTGGATGCCGGTTCGTATTTTGATAATTATAACTGGAATACAGGTGAAACAACTCAGTCAATTGTTGTAACCAAACCCGGTAAATATTGGGTAGAAACCTCAACTTACGAAGGTTGTGAATTAAAAGATACAGTTTATGTTTTTCCAAGCAATCCAAAAACTGATATTGGTAACCGTTTCGACGAAGGTTGCTATCCATACAAAGTTCCTTTGAATGGATTGGATGGTTTTGAAAAGTATATCTGGCAAAATGAATTTAATGATACTTTGTCAACGTCTCAAATAATTTCTGCTGACAAAACAGGTGAATACAGGTTAACTGTTTATGACAGATATCATTGTGCTGCCCGTGATACTTTTGGTTTAACTGTTTTCCCGGTTCCCAAAGTCGAAATTCAGGGTGATCATTTAATTTGTGGAATTTACTCGACACAACTCCTCGTATCTATTGCCGGAACGCCCGATAGCATTTGGAATTTTGAAGGTAGTTACACATGGAGGGCAAATAAACCAGAAGTTATTCTTTCAGGGGAAAGTCAAAAATCAGTAAATGTTAAGGTAAAAAACTGGGGTGATTTTGAAGTGTATTACAGTTTGAAAACAATTGATAACTGTGAAATTACCGATACATTCAAAATTACTTTTCATCCGCAACCATTTGCTGATTTTGTTTTTGAAGACGATGCAAAATGCGAAGGATACAGCAAAAAACTTATTTTTAAAGGAGCAGCTACCGATAGTGCTTTTTTCGACTGGAACCTCGATGGATGTCAGTTTGTTGATACAATTGATGTACAAAATCGTATTTACAATATATCTATCGGTGCTTTTCTTCAGTATCAACCTTCTATTTTGCTGGTAATTAATGATAATGGATGTATAAGTAATACTGCTTCGGAAATCCTCAGTGCAAAACCAAACTTTACTATGGAAGCTGACAAAGTTAGAGGTTGCGACTCACTGAAAGTAAATTTTACAAGCGAATTATTAACACCCGATAATGTGGAATTTGTGTGGACTTTTGATGATTCTGAAATTGTGGGTCAGCAAAATTATACCAAAAATTATCCCGAAACCGGGTTTTACAAAGTAAATCTTACCATCACAAATCCGGTTACCCAATGTACAAATGGTTTTACAATCGATAGTATGATAAAGGTTTTTCCAACTCCAATCGCTGAAATTTCTGCCGATCCTTCTTTTTGTTACCCCGATTCAGCATTGCTAGTGTACACTCAACACATCGATTCTTCATTTTGCATCTGGGAAATCAACAGCAATCAATATTCAGGTTTCGAATACGACTCGCTGACAATGATTTTGACAAATCCGTTTGAGAATATTAAACTCACTGTAAATGAATACGGTTGTGTTAGTTTGCCCGTAGAAAAGAAGTTAAAACGAAAACCGGATTTCGATTTTTATGCTGAAAATGAAGAAGGATGCCAGCCCTATTCTGTTGAAATTTTTGCTGAAACTAACGACAATTATATCAATTTTACATGGATTACCGACAGTTTACCTTATCCAACCGGTGTATCGAATTTATACCATCTAACCGATACAGGACGATTCGATATTTCATTAGTTGCTTATTCCAATGAAACAGGTTGTGTTGATACTTTGGTAAAACCCGATTGGATTTGGGTACACCGGAATCCCTTTTCAAAATTCGAGGTTGATTACCCGGTTGCACTGCTTGATAATTCTGACATCACATTTATAAACTATTCAGAAAGAGCTGTCAACTATTTTTGGGATTTTGGAGATAACATCACCTCCGAAGAATTCGCACCCGTTCATACTTACACTGAACTGGGTGAATATACTGCCAGATTATTTGCAGAATCGGTGTATCAATGTGTCGATACTTTCGAAATGATCATTAAAATTATACCTTCCATAGTTTATTCCCCGAATGCTTTCAGACCCGAAAGCGATATTACTGAAAACCGCACTTTTATGCCGGTTGTTGCCGGTGTTGATGAGTCGCGTTTCAGTTTGAAAATTTTCAATCGTTGGGGCGAATTGGTTTTTGAATCTAAGTCTGTATTTAATTCATGGAATGGAAACTTAAAAAACGGTAACGATGCACCGGTTGGAAACTATGTCTGGATCTCGAATTACTATGACATTCAGGGTTTTGAACACAATGAAAAGGGTCAGGTTTTGTTAATACGATAAGAAATAATGAGAACTTTTATTAACGGAGAAGCAATTAGCTGGGTCGATACCTATGACCGGATTAAATTTATTCAAAACAAAAATACTTTTTATTCCCTGCCGGAGGGATTAAAGGTACAGATATACAAACTGTTACGGTTAATGAAATCACTTGTTATCAAAGTTTTTTTAATTTCTGCGGGCAATTTACAAACCACTACAAGTTATACAATTGAAATAATCAAAAATGATATCAAAAACACCACAACCACCATACTATGCCGTAATTTTTACCTCAATCAGAACCGCTGGCGATAATGGTTATTCGCAAATGGGGGAAGAAATTGAGAAACTGGTAGAAAAACAACCAGGTTTTTTAGGATTTGAATCGGCAAGGAACGAAATTGGAATAACAGTTTCGTATTGGAAAAATTTGGAATCGATAAGAAAATGGAAAGAAAATACTGCTCATACGGTTGCACAGGAAAAAGGCAAAAAATCATGGTACGAGAATTATAAAGTGCGAATTGCAAAAGTGGAACGGGATTACGGGTTTGATACTATAAGTTAATTTTCTGAAAATATTAATGGTAAAAATCTGAAAAACAGATAAATGCGTCTATTTTCCTCTGCCCTTGATACTTACCATAATGGTATAAATCATTATTTTAAAGTCGATGTACAATGAAATGTTTTTCAGGTACATCATATCGTATGGAAGCCGTTCAAGCATTTCGTCAACATCTGAAGCATAACCGTATCTCACCTGTCCCCACGACGTAATTCCCGGGCGAAGTTTGTGAAGATGTGTGTAATGCGGCGCTTTTTTTACAATTTGATCAATGTAGTACTGCCTTTCAGGACGTGGGCCAACCAACGACATATCGCCAATAATTACATTGAAAAACTGAGGAATTTCATCGAGGTGAGTTTTCCTCATAAACTTTCCGATACTTGTTATGCGTGCATCATTTTCCGACGAAAGCGCAGGAGTTCCGTTTTCAGCCCCGGCATACATACTTCGAAGTTTATAAATGCAAAAAGGCTTGCCAAATCTTCCGATTCGTTCCTGTTTGTAAAATATGGGTCCTTTTGAGGTTGACTTTATAATAACAGCAAGGGCTACAAAAACCGGAAACAATATTACCGATGCAATCAGCGAGAGAAATACATCTAAAAGTCGTTTTGTGTTTTCCTGCCAGCCTGACATTAATCCATTCGATATTTTAATCAGAGGGCTTCCATAAATCGTGTTTGTTTTAACCATTCCCGAAAGGAAATCGTACAAATCGGGTATTCCCCAAATGGTAACCTGCCGGTTTTCAATAACAGTTAAAATTTCGCTAAGCCGTTTATGTTCAATTGTTTCAATGGCTATTACAACCTCTTCGATTTCGTGTTTTTTAATAATTTCGATTAATTCCGAGAAATTACCGAGTTTGGGTAAGCTTCGGCTCAACAGTTCGTCATTGTTTTTTTCGAGCCCAACAAAACCAACAAACAGATTTCCTGCCGGATATTTCTGACTGTTCATTTCGTTAAAAACCTTTAAAGCCTTTTCGTTGCTTCCAATAATAAGTGTATTAAAACCAATTTTCCGACGGTGTATTTTATGAATGGTTTGTGTGGTGATTACCAGCCTGAATAAGTAAGTCAATAAAAAATGAAGAAAAAACAGGGTGAAAAACAGTTGGTAATAGTTTTTATAGGTGTTAATAAAATCGTCGAGAATCAGGGTGAAAAATATAACAACAACTCCGGCCAGTGTGGTTGTAAATGTTTGGCCAAGTTCGATAAGCCGCGAACGGCGAAAAATATTTTTATAAAAGCCTGTAATATAATAAAATGTAATCCAGAAAAGAGGAATAAAAATGAGACCCATGAAAAAACGGTGGTTGAATTCGATTGGTATATCAATCCCAAAACGCTGGGGTTCAATTATGGTTTTACGGTAAATAAAAAACACAACCCAGCTTATTGCGGCAGCTAAAACATCGAAAATTAAGTATTTAACAACTTGCCAGGGTCTATTCATACATTCATCAAAAAGTTAAGTTCAGTGTAAAAAGTACAGTCGTTTACATGAACGAATCCTGAAAAATATTATTGCGGTAAAAGTAATTTTTTATGAATATTATTGAGCAAAAAACTGGGTTATCTTTTTGTTGATCTTTTGTACCAGATACATAGCGATTAAATAGTCTTCAATGCAGCTTTTTTTCCTGGTTTTATTTTGAATGGTATTCACAAAATAATCTATTTCGCTTACAGATTCAAATCCCGAAAGTTCGATGGGAATATTATTGCAAAAGAAACTGTTATGTGTAAAGTTGAGATTGATAAATTGGTTTCTTGAGTACACTCTTATTTTAAATTCTTCAAGCGATTCGAGTGTTCCATAACTGATATTAACCACCGAAGCATCGCCAAATTCGAGCCTAATATTGGTAAAATCAGATTTGTTTGGATTTGAGTTAAATGTAACTGCACCAACCTTTTTAGGACTAATTCCGGTTAATTCGAGCAACATTAAAATAATGGGGTAAAGTAAGTTATTGTTGTGGTTGTGAATTCCGGTAAAATCCAAAACATCTAAATAAACCGGCGAGGAAATATTGTTGTTTAACCACTGAATTGCCGGAGCGAAAAAGAAAGGATTGCTTACCTGTATAACCGAACCTGATTCGTTTGCCAGTTTTACAATTTGAGTACATTCATCGATGGTGAGATTTAAATATCCGGCTGTAAAAATATGTTTCGATTTTTTTACAATCTCACTTAAAATTTTAAACGGCATCAGCGACGAATTATCCATAATCAGAACATCTGACCTTTCGATTAACTCAACCCGGTTAAATTCAGGTATCGAAAAATGAAAACCATCCATATTAGAGCTGTTTCCAAAGGAAGTTTTCCCAATCACATTTATATTTTTATTTTCCCTGAGACGATTTACAAAGGGTTCAAGAATTTCGGTATTTCCAATTAATCCTATATTTAGCATAAGTTGCTTTTTTTGTGGTAATTGCGCAAATATAGAAATCGGTATCATCTCCATCATTTATTCGGCCTACTATTTATCAACGTTTATTGTTAATATTGAAACTGAATTTGAACTGAAAAAATGATTTTTCGGTTAATTTTGTGTAATATTTTTTCAGAATGGGTATAAATGAAACTCCTCGTCACCAGGGGATGCGAAAAAGACTGGTTGAAGGATTAAAAATAAAGGGAATTCGAAATGAGAAGGTGCTCGAAGCCATGGGAAAGGTTCCCAGGCACCTGTTTATGGAAAGCACATTTATTCAATTTGCTTACAAGGATCAGGCTTTTCCGATAGGTGCAGGTCAAACAATATCTCAGCCATACACTGTTGCTGTGCAAACTCAGCTTCTGGAAATCGTGAAAGGAGAAAAGGTCTTGGAAGTTGGAACTGGCTCGGGTTATCAGGCTGCAGTTTTGCTGGAAATGGGAGCAAAAGTTTTTACCATCGAAAGGCAGAAGGAACTTTATGCAAAAGTACACAAATTCCTACCCGAAATCGGTTATAATCCAGCCTGCTTTTTTGGCGATGGTTACAAAGGACTGCCCAATTTTGCACCTTTCGACAAAATTGTAGTTACTGCAGGTGCAACTTTTGTTCCCGAAGATTTAAAACAACAACTTGCAATTGAAGGCCGGATGGTGATACCTGTTGGCAGCGATCAAAGGCAGGAAATGACGGTAATTACACGTATTTCTGAGGATGAGTTCCTGAGTGAAAAACATGGCGATTTTGTATTTGTTCCATTATTAAAGGGAACGGTAAATTTCTGATTATGATAAAAGTTGAAAAGTTTGTGGTGAATCCGCTGGGCGAGAACAGTTTTGTTATTTCTGATGAAACCGGTGAATGTATTTTTATCGATCCCGGGTTTTATTATGAGGAAGAACATCAGGAAATAAAAGATTACGTAAGGGAAAATAATTTAAAACCGGTTAAAATCGCAAATACACATTGCCATTTCGACCATATTATGGGAGTTGAATTTGTACGAAACGAATTTAAAATTCCATTTTATGCACATGCCGAAGATTGTTTTTGGGTCGAAAAATCCACGCAGCAAGCCGAAATGTTTGGTTTCGAAATGAATGCTGTTGCTCCGGTTGATGCATATTTGGTTGAAAATGAATTTGTTGAATTTGGTAATTCGAGTCTGAAAATTATTCATATTCCCGGTCATTCTCCAGGCCATGTGGTATTTTACAGCGAAAGCGATAAGATATTAATTGCTGGCGATGTTCTTTTTTATGGCAGCATCGGACGAGCCGATTTGCCGGGAGGAAACTATGAAACATTAATTTCGGGGATTAAAAATAAACTTTTCGCCTTACCCGACGTTACAACTGTTTTTTGCGGGCATGGACCCGAAACAAAACTAGGATTTGAGAAAAAAACAAATCCGTTTTTAACTTAAGTTTTATGCTGAAAATAACTTGTTCAGGGTGGTTTAAAATCATATTTTCGGTCAGGCGGGTTTTTTAACATTGCAAATAAATTCAAAATAAAATAGTACTATGTCTCACGATAGATTTGTTAATCGTCATTTAGGCCCAAGAGCTGGTGATATCAAAGAAATGCTCAATTTTGCGGGTGCTTCTTCAATGGAAGAATTAATTGAACAAACGGTTCCGTCAAACATTCGTTTAAAAGAACCTTTAAAACTAAACGAAGGACTTACCGAGCGCCAGTATTTCAGGGAGATTCTAAAACTGGCATCTAAAAATAAGGTTTTCAACACCTACATAGGAATGGGTTACTATGATACCATTACACCGGCAGTTATTCTTCGGAACGTGTTGGAGAATCCGGCATGGTACACTTCCTATACCCCTTATCAGGCAGAGATTTCGCAAGGCAGACTGGAGGCATTGTTAAATTTTCAAACTATGGTTTGCGAATTGACAGGGATGGAAATTGCCAATGCTTCTTTACTCGATGAAGCCACGGCCGCAGGAGAAGCAATGATTATGATGATGAATCTGCGCTCACGCCAAATGGTGAAAGACAATATAAATGTGGTTTTGGTCGATGAAAAAATGTGGCCGCAAACCCACGACGTTTTAATTACAAGGGCTCAACCACTCGGAATTGAATTGAGAATTCAGTCCAAAGATGCATTTGAATTTACAGATGATGTTTTTGGTGCGTTGGTTCAATATCCTAATTCAGATGGTGAAATAATTGATTATTCAGAACTGGTAAATAAAGCACACGAAAAAGAGATAAAAGTGGCTGTGGCAGCAGATTTACTTTCGCTTGCCATTTTAACGCCTCCCGGTGAATGGGGTGCCGATATTGTTTTCGGAAGCAGTCAGCGATTTGGCGTACCAATGGGTTACGGTGGGCCTCACGCAGCATTTTTTACAGCCCGCGACGATTACAAACGCAGTATGCCCGGCAGAATAATTGGTATAACAAAAGATATACACGGAAACCGCGCTTTGAGAATGGCCTTGCAAACCCGCGAGCAACATATTAAACGCGAAAAAGCTACATCGAATATTTGTACTGCACAGGCACTTCTGGCAAACATGGCCGGATTTTTTGGCGTTTATCATGGTCCCGAAGGAATTACAATGATTGCCGAAAGGGTGCATAGCATTGCTGTTTTTCTTGCTGTTGAAATTGAAAAACTGGGATACAAACAACTTAATAAAAACTATTTCGATACCATCAGGTTTGAATTACCAAAACATGTTAAGCGTGAAGATATTGAGTGGCTTTCTCTTGAGCTGGAAATGAATTTCCGTTATTTCGAAAACGGCGAAATTGGAATCAGCATCGACGAAACCACAAACCGCGAAGATATGGGCTGGATTCTTGAAGTTTTTGCCAAAGCCGCTAACAAACGCTGGCAGATAATTCATGAATATCCTGAAAATGCTGAAATTGACAAAAAGTTTGCGCGCACTTCGGAGTTTATGACTCAGGAAGTTTTCAACAAATACCGTTCTGAAACCGAAATGGTGCGTTATCTGAAAAAATTGGAGCAAAAAGATATTTCTCTCACTCATTCAATGATTTCGCTGGGTTCGTGTACCATGAAATTAAATGCCGCCACCGAAATGTTGCCGATGAGTTGGATTGAATTTAACGGTATTCATCCGTTTGTTCCCAAAAATCAGGCGCGCGGTTATCACGAAATGATGGAAGAATTACGCAGGGATTTGGCGGAAATTACCGGAATGGCTGATGTAAGTTTAATGCCAAACTCGGGTGCAGCAGGCGAGTACGCCGGATTAATGGTTATTCGGAAGTATCATTTAAGCAGGGGCGAAAATCAACGGGATGTTGTGCTAATTCCTTCATCGGCACATGGAACAAATCCTGCCAGTGCAATCAGCGCCGGAATGAAAGTGGTTGTAGTAGCCTGCGATGAAAATGGAAATATCAGTCTCGCCGATGTTCGCAAAAAAGCAGAAGAACATAAAGACAATCTTTCGGCATTTATGGTGACTTATCCGTCAACACACGGTGTTTTTGAGTCGGCAATTATCGAAATGTGCGATGTGATTCACCAGTTTGGTGGTCAGGTTTATATGGATGGCGCCAACATGAATGCACAGGTTGGATTAACAAATCCTAAAATTATCGGGGCCGATGTTTGTCACCTGAATCTGCATAAAACCTTTGCTATTCCGCATGGTGGTGGTGGGCCAGGTGTTGGGCCGATTTGTGTGGCAAGCCATTTAATCGAATTTTTGCCTTCGCATTCCATCATGAATAACGGACACATTGGTATTAATGCCGTTTCGGCAGCTCCCTGGGGAAGCGCGTCGGTTTTGCCAATCACATATGGTTATATTAAAATGATGGGAGCCAGTGGTTTAACTGATGCTACCAAAGTAGCTATATTAAATGCCAATTACATTGCAAAAGCACTTGAAAAAAATTATGGCATTCTTTATAAAGGCGAAAACGGAAGGGTTGCTC
>Ga0247840_10007549_pt1 | contig 15089 bp, 13 predicted proteins | sample LaCruzMarch2015__FD_192404 | JGI IMG/M metagenome (GOLD analysis project Ga0247840, IMG submission 192404) | Freshwater microbial communities from meromictic Lake La Cruz, Castile-La Mancha, Spain - LaCruzMarch2015_17m | ecosystem: Environmental > Aquatic > Freshwater > Lake | place: Spain...
CGACAATATAATAGCTTTCGCCGATCCAAGGTAAAGCGCCATTTTTTTCCTTATAATGCACTACCACATGTTTACCCTGAATTTGTTCCATTTGTTTGGCAACCATATCGTCGGCAACCGAAAAAAGAAACTTTTCTGAAGCAATGGCAACATTGGCATTCGACTGCACACTGCTCAGAATCATTTCACCTTCGTAGGTTTTAAAAACTAATCCTTTTTCCGAGAATTTCTGTAGCAACCCGGCACGATAGCCTTTGCTGTATGTAAAACCGTATTTAAAATAACCAATCGCAACTATCAAGACAATCATGATCGCTAAAATCCAGTAACCAATTTTTTTTAACATACAATTTTATTTAAAAAGTAATTCTATTTAGTTTTTTACTCTCAACTTCAAAATTACGGTATTTTTTTGTTTGAATATTTTATAAAAATAACCTAATCTTTTGGGTTTAACAAATCCTTATTTTCCTTTTTTGGTTTCTACAAGCACAACACCATTTGCACCTCGCGAACCATAAATTGATGAAGAACCATCTTTCAAAACATCCACAGATTGTATATCAAGTGGTGACAACATGGCAAAATCCTGCTGATTAACAATTATCCCGTCAACAACCAAAAGAGCGCTGTTTCCCTCAACTCCCTGCAAAGTTTTCATACCGCGAATAAAAATTTCATTTCCCTGCACTGTGACACCAGAAAATTTTCCGCGCAACAAATCATACATATCTGAGTACATCGAAAAATCATCATCGCTGCTATTCAGGGTAGAAATCGCATTTGTCAAACGCTTTGTATTTACATAACCATATCCGACATTTGCATACCTTTCGGCCATTTCCAGATTGTTATCACCATCTTTCAATTTGAGATTTACAAGTATTAGCCTGATTTCTTTTTCAACCTTCACTTTTTGAGAATAAAATCCGTCAGCTTTGATTTCCAGTTTATCTTCAGAATTACAAAAAACCATGAACCGCCCTAAAGTATCGGTTTTAACAGTTTGTCCGGTACTTTTTACCAAAACATCAACACCAATTAAAGGAATGCTGTCGAAAGTTGTAACTTTTCCGACCAGGTTTTTGTCCTGCCCAAAAACGAAAGAACCAACAAAAATAAAAATCAGAAAAAGGGTTGTTTTTCGAATATTGAACTTTTTCATAACTTCAATTTTTCACAAAATACAACATAAAAACTTAATCAAACAATGGTGTGACGAAGCTACTGAATTTTAGTTAAATACGAAAACCTGCATTAAAACTGTTCTTTCCCAAAAGTGCTGTCTGCTTTTTTGCGCGATTTCCCATTCATATTGAATGAATAAGTAGCGCTCAGTTCGGCAATGGGGCCAAAACGGTCATATTCAACATCCTGATAAAATATTTGTGTCCCCGACGAATTATATGCCCTGGTGTAAAGCGCTTCAATGTTACTACTGAACAAATCGAGTACTTTTGCTGTAAAATCCCAGCCTTTTAACTTTTCAGGTGAATAATTAACTGAGGCATTCGATAGAAACATCATTTCGTTTTCTCCCTGTGTAGTTACTGTTCCCGACCGCCAATCAAAATCAAGTGTAAATTTCAATGCTTTGGTAAAAAGCAAATTCATATTCCCTTTCAAACTGAAGTTGGTACTACTGTTATCTTCCTGGTAACCAAAAACATCACCCTGAACATTGAAATTATAAAGCGACCCGCCAATAAAAAATTTGGCAAATTTACCTGCAACCAGGTTGGCATTCAGTTCTCCACCCAACGCCTGCACATTTCCGGAGTTAGTATAACTTCTAATCAGCACATTATATTCCTGAGAAACTGTATTTACGCGAAAGATGGCATTGTCGGTGCCCCTGTAAAACCCAGTGAGTGTAAAACTCTGGTCGCCTATTTTTTTATCCCACGAAAGTTCGAAATTGGTCAGGTACTCCGGTTTTAGTTCAGGGTCGCCAACTTCGTAAACCTCGTAATGCCTGCGGTATAAAAACGGCGACATATTTTTTGTTGGCGGACGGTTAATACGGCGACTGGCAGCAAAAATAAACGCATTGTGGTTATTTAAGGTATATTTTAAGTGCAGGGTTGGAAACCAATTCAGTTGATTTACCGGAAATTCGGATTGCGAAGGACTGTCAAATAAATTCAGGTAATCAGGATTGGCCAATTCAAGCAGCTGGTCGGTATATTCCAAACGTAAACCTGCTACATAACTGATTTTCTTCTGTGTCCCCGAATAATCGATGTAACCCGCATAAATAGCCCGCGAAAGGTCAATTGCATTGTTTAAATCGCTGTATGTTCCCCAAACTCCGGTTGCCACATTCAAAGTATCGTAAACAAAATTACCCGACTGTGTTAACCACTGTGGCTGAAAGCCCACCGCCAGACTGCTCTCATTTTCGAATTCCTTTTCGTACTCAATCGAAAACCGGTAACCATTCAGCGGAGTATCGTCAGTTTGTTTGAAATGCTCCAGTAAATCTCCGTAAGTGTCAGTTGTTTTGTCGAAAGTATAATCGCGGTTATCCAACGCACGACTTAAACCTGAATGTTCGTAAAGCAGCGACAGTTTTAACTCCGAGTTGTTTTCGTACTTCTGTGTATAATCGATGTTTGCCGTGTTGAAAATCCCGGATCGTTCATCGGTATTCGGATTGTAAATCCAATGATTTTCAGTGTCAATTCCCTGAATTGGATTTTTATTGATGTCGCCGTAAAAATTGTTGTAAACATAAAATGCAGAACGGCCTTCGGTGCGGTTACCATAGAAATAAGATGCAGAAAGGGTTTTGTTATCCGATAAATTATAATCGAAACCAATGTTTGCCGAATAATTGTTAAACCATTCCGGGCGTTCGCCGCTGGCAACCATGTGATAATACGAACCGTTTTCCTGTAACAAACGGGCATCGCCGGTGCGGGAACCGTTAATATTCCGGTTGTTGAAATTTCCTCCTCCATAAATTGCTAAATCCTTGTTGCGGTAAACCAGATTTAACCCACCACCTGAACGGTTATCGTTCATTTTGTAACCGCTGTATTCATCGGAAATATTTCCCCACGGTGCGCCACCAATCAATCCATTTGCTGAAACCGACAATCCATCAAGCCCACTTTTTTTGGTGGTAATATTTATAATTCCACCCTTTCCCTGCGCATCAAAGCGGGCAGTTGGGACTGTAATAATTTCAATATTTTCGATTGAACCGGCTGAAATCTGTCCTAACAAAACCGACGCTTCCATTTGAGTTGGCTTTCCATTCAAATAAACCATAAACTCGGTAGTTCCGCGCAACGAAACCGTTCCATCGGGATCAACTGAAATTGCAGGTAACTTATTTAAAACATCAATTGCAGTTCCTCCACCGGCAGTTTCAAAGTCGCTTGCACGATAAGTTTGACGGTCGATATTTCGTTTGGTGGTATTTGTAAATCCCTGCACTTCAACACCCTCCAGTTCAACCACCGAGGGAACAAGTTTTATTGTTCCCAGATTAACTCTGGAATTTGAAACAGAAACTGAAATCACATTCAGTGTGTCAGTTGTGTAACCAATAAACGAAACAACGGTTTTGTACGTTCCGTTTGCCACATTTTTAATTATAAAAAAACCTTCGTCATTTGTAACTGCACCTTGTACTGGTTTATTACCATCTTCATTTACAAGCGCTACCGACGCAAAGGGTATTTTATCGCTTGTATTAGAGTCAACTATAACTCCCGAAACTGAACCTTTTTGTGCATTGACAACAAAAAATGCCAAGACAAAAAATTCAAAAAAAAACATTTTTATATAATTCATAAAAGTTCAAATTAATATTTTATAAAACACAAATTACGATAAAGTGTTTTGCAGTTCCGGCTTTTATTGGGAATCCGCCAATTCAATTATCCTGATAAAATCAATATAAGAATTAATTTATCAGCCCTGAAATAAAAAATCTTATATTTTTGGTCGAAATAAAAAATAGAAGAATATGAACAGAGTAATTTTGTCAATTGTCTTTTTCCTATCCGTTATAATTTCTGGAAGTTCTCAAAATGTTGATTTTGAAAAACTGGATTCTTATTTCGAAAAAGCCGCTAAAGATTGGGGAATTCCGGGAATAAGTGTTGGAATTGTGAAAGACGGTAAAATTGTTTTCAGTAAAGGTTACGGTGTTTTGGAAGTTGGAAAACCCAAAAAACCCGATGGAAATACGTTGTACGCTATTGCTTCGAATTCAAAAGCTTTTACTTCGTCGATGATTGCCATGCTGGTGCAGGAGGGAAAATTGAAATGGGATGACAAAGTACAAAAATACCTGCCCTGGTTTGAATTGTACGACCCGAATGTGAGCCGCGAAATAACCATTAAAGATTTGCTTTGTCATAACTCGGGGTTAGGTACATTCAGTGGAGATGTTATCTGGTACAAATCTGATTTAAATTCAGAAGAAATTATTAAACGGATAAAATACCTTCCCAATCAGTTCAACTTTCGCGATGGATTTGGATATTCAAACGTGATGTATATTACTGCCGGTGAAGTAATTAAAATTGTTACCGGTAAAACCTGGGGGCAAAATTTGCAGGAAAGACTTTTAACACCTTTAAATATGGACCGCACCATTTTTTCGCTTTCAAAGCTAACGGAAAAAGGGAATTTTGCAACGCCACATGCTTTTGAAAAAGAAAAAAACATACCCATACCCTATGTTGATTGGGAAGAAATTGGCGCTTTGGGCGGCATAATTTCATCGGTGAACGACATAGGAAAATGGATGATTTTTAACATGAACCATGGAATTACTGTGACAGATACTTTACTTACATCTCCTTCCGTAAATATGCTTTGGAAAATACACAATCCTTTCCTGGTTGACCAAACCAAGCCAAATGAATCGAAAACTCATTTCAGAGGCTACGGATTAGGCTGGAGTTTGGCCGATTTTCATGGCCGGCTGCGGGTGAACCACACCGGAGGTTATGATGGTATGATTTCGGCAGTGACGATGATACCCGACGAAAAACTGGGCGTTGTGGTTTTAAGCAACGGAATGAACCCGCCAACCACTGCCATCACAAATTATGTATTGAACGCTTATTTAGGTTTGGAAGAAAAAGACTGGTCGGCACAAATGCTTGAACAAAATAAAAAACGACAATCGGAAGACAAAAGGATTTCTGACAGGGTGGAAAAGCAGGTAAAGGGAACTCATCCTTCGTTACCGCTTGAAAAGTATGCAGGAAAATACAACTCACTGATTTACGGCAAAATTGAAGTGAAACTGGAAAACGGTAAACTGCGGCTTTATTTCGAACACACCCCCGATTTATCGGCCACTTTGGAACACTGGCATTACGATGTTTGGAAAATAAACTGGGATAAAAAGCAGGCCTGGTTCAGTTTTGGCACACTTAAATTTAACATGACCAACAACCTCGAAATTACCGGAATGGATTTCGATGTGCCCAACGATGATATTTTCTTTGAAGAACTTAAACCGGTTAGGGAGAAATAAGTTTAGGGTTCAGAGTTTCGTGTTTCGTGTTTAGGTTTTAATTTTTCAAAAACATACTTTCAACTCTTTTGTTATTGATATAAAACTGATTGTTTTATGTTTGAAAAATTAAAACATCGCTGGAACATACGAAGCAACTTTCAGGTGATTATAATCCTGATTGTTTTTGCGATTACCGGGAGTGTTACAGTGTACTTAAAAAAAATAGTTTTCGACCTGATTGGGATAACACCTGAAACGCATTTTGGGATTAAAGTTCCGGTTTATATTCTTGCTATTCTTACAGTTTACAATATACTTTTATTAATAGTTGGTCAGTTGTTTGGCCAATTCAGATTTTTTTGGGAATTTGAAAAGAGATTTTTTTCAAGATTTCTGTTCCGAAAAAAACAAACGTCTGTAGAAAAAGTGAATACATGAATATGAAGACAAAATTTATCATTTTAATGCTACTTATATTTTCAAACGAAATTATGGGAAAAGAATTGGAAAAAGCCACTTTGGGTGGGGGATGTTTCTGGTGTACAGAAGCAGTTTATCTTGAATTAAAAGGAGTTGTTGATGTAAAACCCGGTTATAGTGGCGGACATGTTAAAAACCCGTCGTACAAAGAAGTTTGCAACGAAACAACGGGGCATGCCGAAGTTGTTCAAATAACTTTCGATCCCGAGGTTGTAAGTTATTCTGAAATTCTGGAAGTGTTTTTCGTAACACACGACCCAACAACGCTGAACCGGCAGGGAAACGATGTTGGTACCCAATACCGTTCGGCAATTTTTTACCATTCCGAAGCACAAAAACAAACCGCCAAAAAAGTGATTGAATTACTTGAACAGGAAAAAGCTTATAAAAATTCAATTGTAACTGAAGTTACTGAATTCAAAGCATTTTATCCGGCAGAAGATTACCACATCAACTATTTTGCGCGAAACAAAAATCAACCCTACTGCCAATATGTTGTAGCGCCAAAAGTGGAGAAGTTCAGAAAGGTATTTAAGGATAAAATGAAAAAGTAATTTTATTGAAGTACCAGGTTTCAACTAAAATTTAACGGCTTTCCCACTGGAAATAACAGCGTTTTCTTTTACTACCCGATAAAAATACATTCCACTATTAAGATTGCGGGTTTCAATTTCCTTGTTTAACCAACCTTTAATAACCGTAATTCTTTTATTTTCCACCAAACTGCCACTTACCGAAAATAGTTGAAATTCAAACGTTTGAAACGAATCGGAACCAATTTTGAGGTTTATTTTTGTTTTAAATGGATTTGGGAAGATATTTACAATTAAACCGTCAACCTCTTCTTGAATCTCATCGGGGCAGATTCCGGGAAAATACTGGTCTAAATAATTTAACCGATCTCTAATCCAGTTTTTCATCCAGGCAACTTCATCTGCGTAAGTTAGTCCAACATAATAGTTGGGAGAAATCTTTATTCCCATAATCGGCCAGCGGTTAAAATTTCTTTCCCGTGCAGGTTCAATTACATCAATTAAACTATCAAGAACAGCATTTATCCGGGCATTGGAAAGAATACTGGTGCGAAGTTCTTTCCACCGGCATTGCATTGGATTGGCAAATACTGCATCACTACACATAAATTTCCACCAAAAGGGAACTTGATTATTGTCTGTTTTCAAATTGGCCCACAATGCCAATCCATTTGTTTCCCATCCGTTGTAATAATTTGCATTTCCAAAAGTCCGGTCAAAATCCCAGAAAGGCCCGGCATGAAGCGGCCCGTTTTTCTCCTTGAAAAGATAAGTACTCAGCCGGTATCCATCTACATTCCTCGAAATTTCATTGATAATTACGAAATCGAAAAAGGATTGCCGGTTTATATATTTCAAATAACTGTTTCCATCGTTTTCATCATGATTAAAAACTGCGAATTCAAAATCGCTGATATAGTTCTGAATATAATTTTTCTGATTGTCCTGAATTTCATCAAATTTGGGGTATTCGTATTGGTAAATTGTTTTTGTATTATTCATATTATAAAAATCTGAAACCCAACCTTCGCCCGAGCTCCCTGTTTTTTTATCGATTTTTACAATGTATCCGCCAGTTAAATCCTCTCCTTCCAAATCTTCGGCTTTTAACTTTGCAATGTCCACCCGTGACGAGTCACGTTTTATTTTTTCCATTAACACATAAATTCCTTCGTATTGTTGATTAAGAAAAAGTTCAACATACCTGCATCTTGGTACATACGCATTAGACAACTGGCTTGCCAACGTAAGTGCAAAAACATTTCTTGTAAGCGTTTTGTCGTTATACGGTGCAAATAAAATCCAGTCACTTTCTTTGGGCATGCCTAATAGCGGAAAATCCAGGTCAGCACCGGTTGAATCTATTAATTCCAATCCGTACGATTTTTTTGGAAGATTCTGTGACGATGAACCGCGGGTTTCAATTTTTATATCGCCAATAAAATGGAAATGAATATCTGAAGTGCGGTTTGGCTCACCATTTGTATTCCAGGCAATCTCCATTTTTGAACTAATTTTAGGAGTATCTGAAATAAATTGTCCTCCGGTATTTAAATATACAATTGGCAAATTGGTTTCGAACGCCAGATTTTGAGCACAAACCGGGCATACCGAAAAAATAAGGACAATAAACGGAAGAGTAAATCCTGGTTTGGTCATAGTAAAGTATAGTCATAAAAAAAGCCCGGAAAAATTCCGGGCTCAAATGTATATAAATTTAAAATTCATTTACAATTCACGGATCCAGATATTCCTGTAACTTACCGGATTACCATGATCCTGCAATTCGATGCTTCCCGGACCATGTTTTTTAACTGTATATTCCGGAACTCCTATATATTCAGTTGGCCCGCGCATTTTTACATTGTTCTGCACCAAAACTCCATTGTGTAAAACTGTAATTGTTGGTGGTGTGAAATAAGTTCCATCATCTTTAAAACGAGGTGCGGTATAAATGATATCGTAAGTTTGCCAAACTCCAGGCGCTTTACATGCATTTACCAGCGGTGGATGCTGTTTGTAAATACTACCTGCCTGACCATTACGATAGGTGCGGTTGTTGTAGTTATCCAAAACCTGAACTTCATAAATTCCCTGCATAAAAATACCGCTGTTTCCACGTCCCTGACTTTCGCCAATCACTTCTGCAGGTGCCCGCCATTCAATGTGTAACTGGTAATCTTCAAACTGCCGTTTTGTTTTAATAGTTCCTGTTCCTTTTTTTACAGTAAAGCAACCATCGGCAACAACCCATTCAGGTTTTTCACCTTTACCGTTTGTCCATTCGTTTTCCAGAGTTGTACCATCAAATAAAACAATCGCATCAGATGGAGCATTTGCAGGAGTTTCACCCGGTGTAATTACCCGAATTTCAGGATCCCAGATTTCGGTCATTTCCGGTTTCATTTTCATTGGTTCCGGAGTTTGTGCAAACACAACGATTGCTGATAAAAGCAAAAAGAAAGTCAAAATTTGATTTTTCATTTTTAATTATTTTTAATTTATTAATTCAGTTATTCTTTGTATAAGTTGTTTCCTGAATTTGTCGGAAACACCTGATATCTTGGTTATTATTAAAGACTCATTGAGTAGAAATATTTTATGAATCCTGATATAGCTCTTCAATGGTAAAACTTTTAGCAAATAGTCACTATCAGTCAAATTCATTGAAAGCCCGTCATTCTTCATCTTCGACGTAATTTGAACCATCAAATAATCCCCGGTCTGATTTACTTTTTGATTTGATAAAATTAAAGCAGGCCTCTTTTTTGAAGCTGAAGAATTGGTAAACGGAAAAGCAACTGCAACAATATCACCTTGTTCAAACATATCAATCTGTTAAAGAAGTTCGTCCCATCTTGAATCTTCATTACTGTTCCATTCTTCTTCCAGACTTTTTTCCGCCACGACTGAAACCATATCAATTTCTCCTTCAGTTACTTTGCAATATTCAAGATAATCAAGGCTTTCAAGAACTTTCCTTAATCTCGGAAAATCAGTTTTTTTTATTTTTATCTCGATGGTTTCCATTTCAATTCTAAAAGTAAATTCAAAATTAACAAATTACAGGTTATAATCCCAGTTCTTTCATAATTGCATCAATTTTGTCTTCAGCCTTTTTCTCAGCTTCATCAAACTGACTGCGGGATTCAAGTTTGCCTTTTACTTCGAAATAAAACTTGATTTTTGGTTCCGTTCCGGATGGGCGAACTGAAATTTTTGTTCCTTCTTTTGTAAAAAACTGCAAAACATTCGAGGTAATTTTCTGATCGATTTTCTTTACTTCGCCGGTTATCAGGTTTTTTGCAACATTTGTAGAGTAGTCTTTTACCCATTCCATTGGCGAGCCGCCCAATTCTTTTGGAGGATCGTTGCGGAACCGGGTCATAATCTGTTCAATTTCTTCTGCGCCGGTTTTCCCCTTGCGAACAATGTATTTCATTTTTTCTTTCGAAAAACCATATTCAAGGTAAATATCCTGAAGCAGTTCGTATAATGTTTTTCCCTGATCGATTGCCCATGCAGCAATTTCGGCCATCAATGCACACGACGAAACAGCATCTTTATCGCGAACAAAATCGGCAGGCATAAAACCAAAACTTTCTTCACCGCCACCGATGTATTTTTTCTTTCCCTCAAGTTCGCGAATAATTTCGGCAATAAATTTAAATCCTGTAAAAACATCGAATAATTCAATGTCGTTTTTCTTTGCTATTTCCGCAATCATTTCGGTGGAAACGATTGTTTTTACAACATACTCGTTACCTTTTAAAGTACCGGCTTCCTTCATTTTTGTAATGATATAATAAATGAAAAGAAGCGCAGTTTGGTTGCCATTTACAATAATATATTTTCCCTTGTCGTTTTTCACGGCCACACCAATTCTGTCGGCATCGGGATCTGAAGCCATTACAATATCAGCATCAACTTCCTCTGCCTTTCTGATTGCCATGGTCATTGCAGCAACTTCTTCAGGATTTGGCGATATTACGGTTGGAAAATCTCCACTTACCACATCCTGCTCGGGAACATTGAAAATGTTGTTAAAACCAAACGCACGCAGAGCAGCCGGAATTAATTTCACACCTGTTCCATGAATAGGAGTATAAACAATTTTCAGGTTTTTATGCCTTGCTACAACATCGGGCGAGATTGAAACGGTTTTCACTTTTTCAAGAAATTTCCGGTCCATTTCTTCACCCATTATTTCAATTAATTCTGACGGACCATCAAATTTGATGTTTTCAGCCTTAATTTTTAAAACTTCTTCAACAATATTTTCGTCGTGAGGTGCCACAATCTGGGAACCATCGTCCCAATAAGCTTTGTAACCATTGTATTCCTTGGGGTTGTGTGACGCAGTAAGAATTATTCCGCTTTGGCAACCCAGCTCGCGAATAGCAAACGACAGTTCGGGAGTTGGCCTTAAATCTTCGAAAAGATAGGCTTTGATTCCATTGGCGGCAAAAATTTTTGCACTGCTTTCGGCAAATAACCGGCTGTTATTTCGGCAGTCGTGGCCAATTGCCACTTTTATCTGGGGCAGTAAAGCAAAGTTCATTTTTAAATAATTACTCAAACCCTGGGTTGCGGCACCTGCTGTATAAATATTCATCCGGTTGGTTCCAACACCCATAATTCCGCGTAATCCGCCAGTACCAAATTCAAGATTCCTGTAAAAAGAATCTATCAGTTCCGTTGGGTCTTCATTGTCAAGCAGTGCCTGAACTTCTTTTCTGGTTTGTTCATCGTAAATTGGGGAAAGCCATTCCTGGGCTTTTGCCCTTACTTCTTGTATTAGTTCGTTATTTCTCATGATTAAATATTTGATTTATTTATTGTTTCTAAATTTACTTCAATTTCAAAACTAACAAATATTTCTTTTGAGTAAATTTTGTTAACCAGTTAAAATATCTATTGAAGTCATGTTTCTTCAAACCATTTTACAATTTCAATTTCAACTTCCAATTAAAATTCAGCTGCTCAATTCCAACTTTAATTTTCACAATTAGAATTAATCCCTCATTTTATTCATTAACAGAAAAACATAGAACTATTTTAATCTTTTAATACATTCATCCAAACTTACTCTCCAGTAAAGAATATTTACTCCGAATATATTTTTAATCTTCGATTTATCCAGAACACTAAAATTTGGCCGTTTTGCAGGGGTTGGAAATTCAACTGAACGAACTGGTGAAACAATACATTTTACATCTGATATTTCAAAAATAGCTTTTGCAAAATCATACCAACTTGCCACACCTTCGTTTGAATAATGATAAATTCCGGGAACAAATTTCTCCGGCTGCTTTTCTGAAATCTGAATAATTGAAAGTATTGCATTTGCCAAATCGGCTGCATAAGTAGGTGTACCAACCTGATCAAAAACTACATTTAACTGACCTCGATCTTTACCTAACCGGAGCATTGTTTTTACAAAATTATTTCCAAAAGTAGAATACAACCATGAAGTGCGGATAACAATTGTTTCAGGATTTTCTGCAAAACAATTTTGTTCGCCTTTTAATTTAGATTCACCATAAACACTTTTCGGATTTACTTCAGCTTCTTCAGAATACGGAGTAAATGATTCTCCATCAAAAACATAATCCGTTGAAATGTGAATCAACTTCGCATCAAACTTTTTCGAAAACTTTGCCATTAGTTTTGGCGCCAGTGAATTTACTTTTTCAGCAGTTTCAGAGTCCGTTTCAGCTTTGTCAACTGCCGTGTAAGCAGCACAATTAATCACAAAACGGGGTTTATTTTTTTGAAACCAGATATCAATTGCATTTTCGTTTGTAATATCTAAAGTATCGACATCAGTAAATAAAAACTGCCAGCCAGGAAATGCGTCAGACAACACTTTAATTTCGTTTCCCAATTGTCCGTAAGCACCGGTAATTAAAATCTTCATTTTTTAAAAAATAAAATTCATTTCAGCATCAGCAAATAAAGGTGCAATTTTGTCTTTATCAGAAACTTTCCATTCCTGTTCGTCCAATTGCCAATCAATTGCAAGTTGGGGGTCGAATGGGTTTATCGCTCTTTCAACATTTCGGTTATAAATATTGTCGCATTTATAAGAAAAAACTGCCGTTTCACTTAACACCGAAAAACCATGGGCAAATCCGCGGGGAATAAACAATTGCTTTTTACTGGTTTCATTTAGTTCCAATCCAAACGACATCCCAAAAGTTGGAGAACCCTTTCGTAAATCCACGGCCAAATCATATACAACTCCTACCACAACCCTTACCAATTTTGCCTGTGCAAATGGATTTAGCTGGTAATGTAATCCTCTCACAACTCCTCTGCCCGATTTTGATTCGTTATCCTGAATAAATTGTGCCTCAATTCCAGCATCAAAATAACGCTGGTTATGAAAAGATTCAATAAAATATCCACGGTGATCTTCAAAAACGCTGGGTTCAATTATTAATAATCCGGAAAGCGGTGTTTCAATTATCTTCATTTTGTTGATTTAGAAAGAAATAGTTCGTTTTTCAGCCAGATGAATCAAATATTGACCATACTGATTTTTGCTTAACGGTTGGGCAAGTTCCAACAATTGCTCTTTGTTTATAAAACCTTTTTTATATGCAATTTCTTCGATACACGAAACTTTCAAACCCTGACGCTGTTCTATAGTTGCAATAAAATTCGAAGCTTGTAACAAACTCTCGTGAGTTCCAGTATCAAGCCAGGCAAAACCACGTCCAAGCAACTTCACATTTAACCGGTTTTCATTTAAATATAAACGGTTTAAATCGGTGATTTCCAGTTCGCCACGTTTCGATGGTTTCAGGTTTTTAGCTTTTTCAACAACATCGTTCGAGTAAAAATACAATCCGGTAACCGCGTAATTTGATTTTGGATGTTCAGGTTTTTCTTCAATACTTAAAACCTTTCCAGTTGGGTCGAATTCAACAACACCGTAACGCTCGGGGTCGTTTACGTAGTAACCAAAAACGATGGAGCCATCTTTTAATTCGGCTGCATCTTCGAGTATTCCACGAAAACCATAACCATAGAAAATATTATCGCCAAGAATTAAGCAAACATTATCGTCACCAATAAATTCCTCACCCAAAATAAAAGCCTGCGCCAAACCATCGGGTGATGGTTGAATTTTATACGAAATATTAATTCCCAATTGCGAGCCATCGCCCAATAAATGTTCATATAGACCGATATCGGTAGGTGTCGAAATAACCAAAATCTCTCTGATTCCTGCCAGCATTAGTACTGAAAGAGGGTAATAAATCATGGGCTTATCGTAAACCGGAATGATTTGTTTTGATACTGAACGTGTAATCGGGTAAAGTCGTGTTCCGGAACCACCGGCAAGAATAATTCCTTTCATTTTAATCTATTTATAAATTGTGGTTCAAAATTAATAAAAGAAACAAAACTTACAATGCTAAAATTAAAGCATGTTAATTAAAAACAACAAATCCGAAATAAACTTACAAACCTTTTGAAATAAATGAATTAAGTTATACTTTTGCGCGCGTTTTATATATAATATAATGTCTAACTCATTAATTTTATTTGAATTACATGATTGAAAAGAAAAATGAAGATCTTGAAATGGAGGTAAGTAAAACTCCTGTTCAGGAAGAAAATGTGGTTGCTGAAACAGTAGCCGAAGAAGTTGCAGAAAAAGAAGTTTTGGCTGAAGCAGAAATTGAAACAGCCGAAGCAAAAGAAGCAATTGAAACAATTGAAGAAGTTGTTGCTGAAGAAATCGTTGAAGCAGTTGTTGTGAAAAAACGAAAACCTCAGTTTAAACCAACCTCAGCCGAACCTGATGAATTTGACTGGTCAAGTCTTGAAGTTGGACTTGATGCTTACTCCGTATCGGAGAGAGACAATCTGTCGAATTTGTACAACGACACTTTAAATACGGTATCTGAAAAGGAAGTTTTAACCGGAACCGTTATTTCGTTGAACAAACGCGAAGTTGTTGTGGATATTGGTTACAAATCTGACGGCATTGTCAGTATAAACGAATTCCGCTACAATCCTGATTTGAAAGTAGGAGACAAAGTAGATGTTTACATCGAAAGTCTGGAAGATAAAAAGGGTCAGATGATCCTTTCGCACAAACAGGCACGTTCAACCCGCTCATGGGACCGTGTTAATGAAGCGCTTGAAAAAGATGAAATTATTAAAGGGTACATTAAATGCCGCACGAAAGGCGGTATGATTGTGGACGTTTTTGGTATAGAAGCATTCCTGCCGGGTTCACAAATTGATGTTAAACCTATTCGCGATTACGATGTATTTGTTGGTAAAACCATGGAATTCAAAGTGGTTAAAATCAATAACGAATACCGTAACGTTGTTGTTTCGCATAAAGCTCTTATTGAAGCTGAACTTGAACAACAGAAAAAAGATATTATCGGTAAACTTGAAAAAGGACAAGTACTCGAAGGTACCGTTAAAAACATCACTTCATATGGTGTATTTATGGATTTGGGCGGTGTTGACGGACTTATTCATATTACCGACCTTTCATGGGGAAGAATTTCTCATCCAAGCGAAATTGTGGAATTAGACCAGAAATTGAATGTTGTAAT
>Ga0247840_10007552_pt1 | contig 15084 bp, 9 predicted proteins | sample LaCruzMarch2015__FD_192404 | JGI IMG/M metagenome (GOLD analysis project Ga0247840, IMG submission 192404) | Freshwater microbial communities from meromictic Lake La Cruz, Castile-La Mancha, Spain - LaCruzMarch2015_17m | ecosystem: Environmental > Aquatic > Freshwater > Lake | place: Spain...
TTTACTCAAACGAACCTCGAAGGGGTGATGAAACCATCACCCCTTCTTCGTTGACAAAGCAAACTAGAAACCAAACTACTGCCATCCAAAGTGAGAGTTCTTCTGCCAACCAAAGTGGCAACTAGCAGAGAGCAATCATCTGGTATTTCACGCGACCCTCACTTACTCCAATTGGGAGTATGTCGAGTTCTGTCGATCTGAGTCTTTCGAAGCGCTCGCAAGTGGCGTTCAAAATGCGTTTCACTCTCTTGGTGGCGTGACCGCTCGAGTGCGATTCGACTCGATGACAGCTGCAGTCAACAACTTGTCAAGCGACCGCGAGTTTCAGCCAAACTGGCGAGCCTTGTTGGACCATTTTGGTGTCAATGGACATCGCATCAACGTCCGGTCACCCCAAGAAAACGGCGATTGTGAATCGCTCCACGGCCACTTCAAGGATTACGTCGTACAACGTTTACTCCTTCGAGGAAATCGCAACTTCGGAAGTCTCGACGCATGGCGTGAGTTCTTAAGAGATTGCGCAGCGGCTCGTAACAAGAAACGCTCAGCAGCGATCATCCAAGAACGCGAGCTTCTCGAATCGCTTCCCAAGCAAATGTTTCCAACCTTCTCGTCACATGAATCGACGGTCAAGAGCAGCTGTATTCTTCGCGTCAAACAGAACGACTACTCCGTACCCAGCTGCTTCATTGGCAAGCAAGTTCAGCTCCGCATTTATGCTGACCACATTGAGCTATGGTATGCAGGAAGAAAAGAATTCGACATGCCCAGACTGCAAGGAAAAAACAACGTTCAATTCGACTATCGTTGTGTCATTGATAGTCTAATTCGCAAGCCGGGAGCCTTCGCAAACTATCGCTATCGCGAGTACATGTTTCCAACAATGAACTTCCGCCTCGCGTTCGATGCCGCTTGCTCCGAACAAGGCGAACGACAAGGGATCAGAACCTACTTGAAGGTTCTCTACATGGCCAAACACATTAGCCAAGTGGCAGTCGATGGCGAGCTCGCGTTAGCTCTCGCATCGAAAACCAAGATCGATGCGAAGGCCATTGAAGCAAAGATCCAAATCACGCCAGCGACACCGGGATCGCTTGGTACTGGTGACCCGCGTATCGAGTCCCCGGAACTCGATGATTACAACTTACTGCTAGAGCACAAGGAGGTGCTTGATGAACCAATCGAACCTGAACCCAACCAACACGAACGAGGCACACTCGAAGCGACCGAGCCTATCCGAACTGGATGGCCGCTTGAAGCGACTTCGCTTACCGATGATGAGAACCATAGCGACGCAGCTTGCCGATCAAGCGGCACGCGAGAACTGGAGTTATCTGGAGTACCTGAGCGAGCTTACGGACCACGAATGCTTGAAGCGAACGGAGAATCGCATCTCAAGGCATCTGAAGAAGTCATCGTTGGAACGCAACAAAGTGTGGTCGGAGATTCGATGGAATCGACTACCGATGTCAGTTCAGCAACGGATGCAGCAACTGCAAACTGGGGAGTTCCTGTCGCGAGCCGAGAACATCTTGATGTTCGGCAGGCCCGGTTCGGGGAAGACGCTGTTATTGAGCGCGTTGGGAGAACAACTGGTTCGCCAAGGTCACACGGTATGCTTCGCTCCGTGCGTGAAATTGGTCCAACACTTGTTGCTTGCCAAACGGGAACTGAGACTTCCACAGCTGCTTACGAAACTTGGTCGATTCTCGGCTTTGATTGTCGACGACTTGGGTTATGTGCAGCAGAGCCGGGAGGAGATGGAAGTGCTCTTCACGTTAATCGCAGACCGTTACGAGAAGACGAGTATCCTCTTGAGTTCGAACCTACCATTTTCGAAGTGGGAGCAGATATTCAAGGACCCGATGACCACTGCAGCAGCGATCGATCGCTTGGTGCACCACAGTTCGATAATCGAGCTCAATGTGCCGAGCATTCGCTTGGAGGAAGCCAAAGCGAACCAAGAGAAGCAACGAGCCCAAGACCAAGTCAGCCAATCATCACTTACTGGGATTCCACAAAATTCCAATGGGGAAATGTAGTTGTCGCTAAAGCGGAAATATGACTGTCGCCGAACAGACTACTCTGTTTTTAATGTGCAATCCCTTTACGATATTGGCGAAGCTTGTTTGCCAGGGGCTATTTTCCTCGCAAAGAAGTTTAAAACAGGGCCGCCTCAGCAATTGCTAAGCGGTAGACACACCGTATTCACTTTGAAAGTCCTGCTCCGTCGCTTAGTTTACAGCCGACCGATCGAGATTGGAAAGCATTGACCGGGTGGGGAAGTTCGTCTTCGACCTGCTCGACTCGTTCGTCGAGTCGGGCTCCTCTTCGGCCTACTAACTGCGTAATAACCTAGTAGCCCCGAGTTTGAAGAGTTCCATTTGACTATGTTTGAACTAAATTTGTCTCGCGTACATACTACCAGCAAGCACAAGAAGCCACTTGTGGGCATCTGAAGCGTCAGATTGTCGAAGTCTTTTAACTCCATTCGCGAGCCTTCGATTTCTGTTACATGTTCAGTTCGAAACGTTGCCAGAGGACCACACGCTTCCAAAGCGACTTATTAACTATCTATGTAGTAGTCAAAGTAGAGTGGTGTTTCTACAGTGCGTGCCAAAAATTTACTCCATTCCGCGGAAGAAACATCGTCTGGTTTCTTCATTTTTGTCAGGTCGGTGTCTGTTTGCAAAACGCGTCCTGCGCCTTTTGCAAGAAGGGCGTCCTTAATATCCTTTTGAGGATGATCCCATCCCTTCTGTGTCTCCGCCCAAGCTCGTACCGCAGTAATCATAGAGGTGAACTCATTGGCAAATTTTCCAGTTCCCATCCAGGACAGATTTGGATAGTCATCCGTTTTGTTGCCATTAAGTGTTGCGTTGTGGCTGCAATGGTGGCCGACTTTATATAGTACCGTGCGGGACATGAGTTCCTTGGTGCTAATCACATTTCCATCATCGTTCCAGTTGCCATCGGCCCAGGAACGCCAGTTTCCACGCTGAGCGTCGCCTGCAAAAAGAAGTACCTTACCTCCTTTTCCAAGTTCAAACGCCAGCACTAAACTTGAATTGTTTGTATCGTTGTTCATTGCAAGCGCTAACTGCTCGCTTGAATACAGCCAATCACTGTCTATTCGGCGCCATTCCGCGTTTAGTGCGGATTCTTGTGAAGTGTCATCACTGCTATCCGCAGTTTCTAGATCCATAGGCGTATGAAATGCCGGATCATTTTTCCTACCGTAATACGTTGAGAAGAACGTGCTGTATTCTTGATCGCCATACGCATCATCGCGCGACAGGAAATAGTTTTCGGCAAAGGGGATGTCGTTGCGTTCACCGGGTTTCACTCCGCTATCTATGGCTTTGGCCGAGGCAGAAAAATAATTACCAGGACCTGCAAAAGCCAGTGCTTGGCCACTAAAAGTCTCACCCGCATCAGCGTCTGGAGTCAGGTCCTGCAGTTTTTCGATTTTTCGAGGAGGACCGAAAGAATACACGCGGAGACCTGTCGCCCCCGGGATAGTAAGAATCTCTTCATGCGGACGTAGAGTCTTTACGCCATTTTTGGCGAGATCCTTGAAAACCTTCATCGACTTCTTGTTAGACGGAATCTTTTCTCCCGCGACGGCTCCTAGTAGAATCTCCTTTGCAGCCGCTGGGTTGAACTCCTCCGTCTCGCCACCAAGCTCGAAACTCAAAAAATTGTCAACCGCTCGCAGTTGCTCGCTGTCGCCACTTGCTGCCAATTGATTTCTAGCAGCTACCAATCCTAGAAGCTTATCCTTGTAAAGTTTCCGCAATTGGTTGGCGATTGGGTCTTTAGGGTCCTCTGTCCAAGCTAGCCAGTGTGTTCCAATCGTAATTCCCTTGAAATTCGTTTCTGTGATTGCATTGACATGGTCCTGATGTTCATGCGTAATTACGGCGACGTCAATGTGGCCTCCAGTAGCTTCTGCGATGTTGGCAGTAATTGCCTTTACAACACCGTCCGGCGCATCGGGATGAATCATTTGAGGCGAGCCGGGCTTGTAACCGCAATCAATGAGCACATACACAGGCTTTTTGGGGTCACTTCCACTAAACGCAATCAAAAAACAGTCCCCGTGTCCTATCCGATAGAACCGAACTACAGTGCCGTTACTAGGTGGCAAAAGCCTGCCCGTTAATGCAGTTTGGTTTTTCGACTTTTTCGCGACCGCAACAGATTTTTTTGCAGCTTTGGCCGATTTCTTCTTTGTTGGAGGAGACTTTTTGACAACTTTCTTGACCATGAGATTACTCGTCGTTGGAATGGTGGAGTAAAGCGAAAGGTTCTGCCTCGTGTAACGAGACTTTAGCACTGGCGAATGCATCCGGTGGCCCACTGCCGTTGAGTAAGAAACTGCGTACGCGATCAAGCTGCACATTATCCGCGATATTGCCCGCAGTGCATATTACGCGGCGAAGCTTCATCTGCGCTGGATCAATGAGTAACGTACAACCCGCCCGATAAATGAAGGTTTTTGGATTCTTCGGATCGAATTTCACTGGTTCTGTGGAAATGTCCGCTTCCTTTTGTTCGTTTGGGTCGTAGTACCCTATGCGACGCTGGGTGATCTCCACCACGAGGTCCGTTGCAGTGCTGCCGCGAGGCGTTCGTCTCAAGGAAGTGCGTACGGAATGAACTTCAACGGCAATCTTAGTGGGGTCGGTCTTAGAGTGAAGGACTGTCGGCGGAGGATTGTTTTCCTCGAGCACGAGACCAAAGTCTTTCGCAAGTGTCCTCCCTTCTCCCAAGATCAACCAATGCCACAAAATCTTTGCATGATCATCTATAGCTTCCCAAGCTGCTTTGCGGTCGGACTCGAGATTCCACTCCATGCTAGACGGTAATGGCCTGCGACTATTCGCAAAATACTGTTGTGCTTCGGATGTTGGCTGACGCTTTTTCTTAAATAGATTTCGAACCGCTTTTCGACACTGCGATGCTCTTGCATCACGAAAGATTTCGTCGGCAGATGGCCAAAGCAAACCCTCGGAAGACATGCTGCTACGACCAATTGGATGTATCCCCCATTCCTGAAAACTCTCAACGAAAGCCGTACGGTACATTGGATCGTCACCGTTGTAGTCCATATCGGCCGTGATAATTGCACGCAAGTAATCGCCAAAAGTAAGATTAACTGGCGGGCAATAGTCTAAAGCACGAATGCACATTTGCAACGTATATTGGGCTGCACGACGAGCCTCGTTGGCAAGCCGGTTAGCCAAATCAGGATGTATATCACCCTCGCGTAAAACGCCGGAACCGTCACTTGCTATGCGGAATAAATCGAGAGAGCGTAACCTGTACATTTTTAGAAACGCTCTGAAAACTGCAGCTACAAGAATTGCACCACGCTCGTGTGGTTCCTGAGTTCGTGACAGCTTGCGAACGTCTGGCTTTATTGGTTCCCATTTGCCTGTTGATTTGTTCATCTCTCCTAAGTATTGACGCAATGCGTCGCCTCGTCCTGTTGCACTTCCGAACTGCTGAGCCAGTTGTCCGAGTAAGTTCTCTGCCGCTAGATTTCCTCTTGTTCTAGCAATTTGATCGCGTAAGAGGCCCGGATAAGAAAAGTGCTGAAACAAAGCAACAATATCTGCAAACGCCTCGTGAAACGAAAGCACGTCAGAATTCATCGCCTCATTGAATCGCGGATGCACGCCGTCCAGCAGCGCATGTGTAGTCTCATGTGCGATGATATCATGCGATAGACAGGTGAACACCATTGTGCCAGGTGTATTTTTGGCATCCAAAACATTGACCGGGAAGTAACCGAAAAGCAGGGCTTTCTTTGTCGGACTGTAAAATGCGTTTCGATCTCGTAACGCGTGAGGGTATATGCGCAGACGGCGTACAAACTCTTCCTCTAATTTGTTGGGCCGATGCGATGACCAGAGCGCAGCACGTCCTAGAGCCTGCTCAAAGTGATTTATTGTTGTCATCGCCACTGCGTAGACCATCTGTTGATGAAACTGAGGATTTCGTTCCGAGGGTGAGAGGCCATTTTGCGCCAGCAATCGTGGCTCATTTAAATTCACAGGTTTGTAAAATACATCACTCGCAGGATCAACATCAACCACTTCAATGTATTCGCCGACTGGGCCGGGTTCCAGATTCTCTTCCCACGTGATGGGAATTGTAACCTCGGCAATATTTGCAAGATCAAGCTGTGAGGCAACGCTAGGATCGAAAGCGAATATCCGCAAGTAGCGATAAAGCGGATTAGGTATAAGATCGCGGCTGTTCATTGTTTTTAGGTTCCTTTCAATTGACTCTTACCACCCTTTTCCACTTCATCGTCTCAACGCAAGTTTAGCAATTCGACGGAAGACAATGTTGATGAACTCATCCCAAACCGGTCAGATTATACGGGAATTAGACCTCAATCAAGCGAAACTTGATTGAGAATTCTTGACGATTTCATAAAAAAACCTGAAACCTTCAGGTGTTTTTGCGGTTTAACGTAGTAACTACAAAACAATTAAGCCACGAACACGGAGGATTTCAGGTGAAGACCAGTTTCGCAAAACGTATCGATGCACGCAAGAAGCAAATTCTAAAAAGACTCGCGAACGCAAGAGTCAATCGATTCACTCGTTGCTTCTCAAATCCCAATCCGGTTCTCGCTTCCAACGCAGTCAAGTACGAGCTCGCCGATCGTGCCCAAGCCATCAACTATGCTGGTGTTACTGTAATGCTGAAACTTGCTGAACATGTCGGTTTGACGGATGCCATCAATAATCACGTCAATTTATTAAAGTGGCATGCTCCTTACCATGAATCAGACCATGTCCTTGCGATGGTAACGAACGTCCTGTGCAACGGTACGAGGCTCGAACACATGGAACTACTTCGAAATGATTCTGCTTTCCTTGATGCGATTGGCGCAGATTCCATTCCCGATCCAACGACTGCCGGGGACTTCTGCCGTCGATTCAGACAATCCGATATCGACGCACTGATGAAAGCTGTCGACGATGCTAGAACCAATGTTTGGAAACAACGGGACGAGTCTTTTTTTGAACAAGCCAACATTGATGTTGATGGAGTCATTGTCGCAACAACTGCTGAGTGCAAAGAAGGTATGGACATTTCGTACAAAGGGACCTGGGGATACCATCCCTTGTTGGTCAGTCTAGCCAATACCAAGGAAGTTCTGGCTATCGTTAATCGAAGCGGATCGGTCCACAGTGCTCACAATGCTGCTGAATATCTCGACAAGGCAATCTGGACCTGCAAAATGGGAGGCTTCAAACGCATTCGAATGCGAGGAGACGGCAAATTCTCACAGACCGAATATCTCGATGGTTGGGATGCAATTGGTGTTCGCTTCCAGTTTCGTTACGAAGCAAAAGCAAATCTGAAGGAACTTGCAGACAATCTTGATCCTTCGGCATGCAGAAGCTCACCCGAGCCATGCCCAAAAACAAAACCAACGAGACTCGCACCAAACCCAACAATGTCAAGCGACAGATCATCCGTGAGCGAGATTACATTCACCTAGAGCTTCTGCATGAGGAGGTAGCCGAGTTCGAATACAAGCCCCATGCATGTGACAAGACGTATCGAATGGTGGTTGTTCGCAAGAATATCTCCAAGGAGCAAGGTGACGTCCGTCTCATCGACGAGATCCGCTACTTCTTCTACATAAGCAATGACCTGCCATCGGTATCGAGTGAGGAAATCGTATTTGGCTGCAATGACCGATGCGACCAAGAGAATTTGATTGCTCAGCTCTCTGGCGGCGTCCGATCACTATGCGCTCCAGTCGATAATCTGGAAAACAACTGGGCCTACATGGTGATAACGAGCATCGCTTGGAACTTGAAGTCATGGGCAGCATTGCTAAGGGCAACGGGAGTGACCCCTCACTATCACACTTTCTTAGCCACTCGAAAATTCTGAAAGCAGAAATGGCGGGCGAACTGAGCTTTCGCAATCCATACGCGGATGGAGGCATTGGCTCACCGTCTTTCGGCAAGTTCGGATAATCGCTTACTCCAACGAGTAGAGCATGCAGTTTTGGCACTCGATCTTCTCCTACAGTTGAATCAACTACAACCGGGAGCATCCGTGTTTCCGTCTCGGTCATTTCCTGTGATTTAATTGGGATTTATAGCGTAATCCGCGTAATCGTCGCTGCTCCGATTTGAGAAACGCGAAACGCGAAAAACAAATGATAGCATTAGCTGACCCGATTCAAACTGGCAATCTTCGAAATCCCAGGCGAAAGCGCTTCGAGTTGAAAGATTGCTTTGTAAAGGATGAGTCGGATTTGCGGATGCTCCCATTAGTATTAGTAGTCGCGGTCGTGCTCTTGATCGGCGGGATCGCCACGACGACAGTCACTTTCTGTCACGCGATCGGAGAATGCCGCGAAGCATGGACGGTTGATGGAGTTGATGGAAGAGTGCTAAGCCTCGTAGTTTTTTGGGTATTGTTTCCACCAATGTGGTTCTTTACGGTGTACAACTGTTTCGATACCCAAGCCCTCATAGCTGTGCAATCCGCAAATTGATCGCATGGAAGCAACAAGAAAAATCCTCTGCGTTCGCCGCTGCGCCACTACCCAAAGCATTGTGAGTCGAAATTGTCGCCAATGTGGTCCGTCCAACACCGCACCGGTTTGACACGGAGGAGCTTCGAACATAGCTGCGGTATCGAGAAGCCTTGTTGGAAGTGAACCAAGTGTCCAACCAGGAAGCGACCTCTACTATGAGCGGTAAGTGTCGCAAAAATCGTGCACGATTGTGCACGAATCAGGGTAATGAAGGGTGCACAATTGTGGATTTTGTGCACGCTATGGAGCCGACCTTTCTTTCGTAAGTTGTTGCATGGCGGTGCTTTGCGTAATACGCAGATCGTGGGATTGCTGCATTGACATCGTGGGGGTCGTTGGTTCGAGTCCAATATCGTCCACTTATTAATACTATTAGTAGCCCTCTCTACGCCATCAGAAACCCTCAAAACACACTCTTTTTGGTGGGTTTCAATGCACTCTTGACGCTTCTTGCTTGTTTCCTGATTGGCACCGACGGCACCCATCTCATTACCAATAGTCCCCACTGTAGTACCCACTAAAATATCGCTTAACGTCCGCTCTTGGCTTGCTCTATCCGCAACTTTCGTTCGTGCTTGTGCATAGAACCGGAGTCGGCGCTGGCCCAAGTTTCCGCCCAACTCACCGCCGAGTTTGGAAAGTGGTTTGATGCCTCTAATCTCTACAAGATGAGTCAGTTCTACCGAGCGTTCCCGAATTTAGACGCACTGCGTCTAAATTTGAGCTGGACACATTACCGACTCCTCCGTTGCCACCAAATACAAACTGGTTCTACCTAGTGAGGAGGAACTTTGGGCCGAACTCCTGCGAGAGCAAGAACACATCGCCAGCCAAGCCCTGGCGACCCGCACCGATGTTCCCCCCAAGCGGGCCACCAAGGCCAAACGCAAAGCCAAGGGAGCCACGCGATGATCGAGGGACTTAAACGTCGCTAATCTGTTTTGACTGCAAGTGGATGCTTCTCGCAGTTAATGTTGTTCGGGGTCGGATCGATGTACTAAATTCCGTATTTCTTTAGAGCAGACAAGGCGGATTGCACTAGTTCCCAATTGCCGTCGAACAAACTGCTCTTTTCCTCTTCATATTCCGCCCATTGTTCCGACGTGTAATCTGGACGAGTCATCCAAGATTTCCCGAAGTCTAAAAGGTATGGGGGAGAGACAATTGACATTTCAACGACAAGGAATTCAGGATCAAAATCGATCAGCCTTGGTACCGTAAATCCGGCAATTTCGTCGATATCCCTTTCCTTTAGCTTTAAATAGCAATCGACTTCTCGATCAAAATTCCCAATTCGATCAAATACTTTGACGGCAGTTTCCCGATTAGTTTTCCAGACAATTCCCTCTTGCCCGACCCCCAATGGATTGCCAAAATCGATTAAGATTTCCCTTGAGTGGCCAAAGTCCTTTGCTCGAATCACCAGTTCGTCGTTGCTCATGTCGATTAAACGCACTCCCTACTCTTCCCAAGTAATTCTACAACTTGCCATTGCCTGGCAAACCATTGCTCTTGCGCAAGTCGGACCCGATTTTTTCGTTTTACGAGATCTGCCGACTGTTACACAATTGCCCGGGAGCGGACGTGTTGATGTAATCATCAACAATACCGTCGCAACGAGTAAAACCGTTTTTCTTCCACACGGCATCGTGAACGGATCAAAACGAGTTTCCTATTTTTGATCATTTTGGATTCCATTTCTGGAGTTTCCACATTTGCTATCGTCCACTTTTTCTATTCTGCCCGAAGGGCGATAGCCCCGGTTCTCGACGAATGTCGAGCAATTGGAAAACCGGGGCTAGCGCCCAACGGCTCATTGGGTTGAAAAACAGTTGCGAATTTGCTAAGCCTTCAAAGTCAGTGAGATCGTTTCTCTGGCGCAATCTTCTCGAATCCACTTTACGCAAATGATGTGACTTTGCATGAACAAGTTTGAAACGCAAAGTCGCCAAGCCGCGAAGGGGCAAAGTCACTCTCGGCACGAGTGACCTACGGTCGGTCTCGGATTCGGAAAAGCTCTTGGTAGGGCAGCACTATGCCGCCATCGATCGACAACGTTGCACCTGTGATGTAATCGCTTTGCGGGTGCACCAAGAAAACGACCCCATGCGAAATATCGTCCGGTGTTGCAAGCCTACCCCATGGCAATTGCGAACCGCGTTCCTCCAACTCTTTGTCGAAAAAGAATTTGCGCTCGCCGGGCGTGTCTGTCCATCCTGGGTGAACCAAATTGACGCGAATGCGATATTCGGACAATTCGACGGCAGCCGTGCGAGCCATCTGGTCTAACGCCGCTTTCGCCATGTTATAAGCCATCGCGCCAGGAATCGCTTTGTAGGCATGCGGTGAACTGACAAAGACCATGTTGCCCTGTGTGCTATTGCCCTGTGTGCTATTGCCCTGTGTGCTATTGCCCTGTGTGCTCGGCCGACCTGCATCAAGCGGTTTGCTGCGGGAGATCATCCGATTTGCGATCGCCCTCGCAAGGTAATACGGTCCCCACATGCAAACCGCGATCGTCTTTTCAAAACCATCCATGTCCGCCAAGTAAAATAGCTCTCGATCGCTATAGGCTGCATTGGAAACGAGAATGCTGATCGGACCAAGTTCATTCTCGACTCGATCGACCATCGCTTCGACCAATTTTTGATCCGAAACGTCGACCACGGCGGAGATGGCTCTGCGGCCGGTTGCTCTACACGCCTCGACCGTCTCCGAGGGTTCACGAATATCATTGACGGCTACGTTTGCGCCTGCTGCAGCAAGCGCTTTGGCGATACCAGCCCCGATCCCGCGAGCGGCTCCCGTCACGAGTGCGTTTTGGCCTAGCAAAGGCAACATCGGATTCGCTACAGGATCGGACGGATGGCTCATTTTTTGCTTCGATTTCCAGGATTGGCTCGGTTGCCGTTGGCGTTTTTCAAGGCTTGCTGTTGTTGTTGCATCTGTTGCTGTTGGGCTGGATCCATTTCCCCTTGGACTTGAACGTTATTGGCTTTTGACCAAGCCGTCAGCGCTTTTTCCATGGCTTGCGAATTCGCCCCATCCAACTTCAAGATCTCAACGGACTCGCTGGGCATAGCAGCCATATCGAGCTGTGTGATCATGTCGAGAACGAGCGTCAGCAAATCCTCCCCCTCAGCGCAAACGATAATCGAGTTTGTAACCTTGTCGACTCCAAGTGACAACCGACCGGAAAAACTGAAGTTCATTCCGCCGTCAAAAATTGCGTCCGAAGAATCGCTTCGCTTTGGCTCTTTTCCATCCGCCCCCCCTCCTTCTTTCTCTTTCTGAAACGCTTTGTCATTCGTGCTCAACAAATCGCGATAGGCTTCTTTGATTGCCTCCACAATTCCTTCTGCTCTGGAGTACTCGACCTTGACGAGTTTCGTGTACCGAAGCCTCTGCTTGTTGGTCTTTTCGGGCACATCCCAAAGCCGAATGAGTCCTTCGATGTTCTTGAGCTGTGCGTCGTCTGCGCCGATCACGATCAACGAATTCGTATCGTTGTCCGACAAGAATCTCAACTTGCGTTTTTTTCCGAGTTGCGCATCGTCGCTCTTTTTTTCGTTGGATGCGTCCATGTCAAAGAAAAATCGCATAAACGAGTTGCTGTTGTTCTCCTTCTTCTCTTCTTTGTAGTAGTCTTCCAGATTCCACTTGATCCAGCTTGGTTTGGAGTGCTTGATTGCGAAAACCTCGTAGCCGCGTTGGGGTGGAGCATTATCGATCATCAGCTGCTCTAGCTTCGACAAGGCATCTGTGTCGTCGCTTCTCAAGACCAAGTTGCCTCGTTCATCAAACGAGATTTGAATCGGAGCTTTTGTGCTCGGCGATGTTTTTTCTGAGTCGGCTTTCGCCGCCAAAGGATTGCGCACGGTCAATGGCTGTTTGGGTGTTTCGAGCTCATCTTTGGGAGTTCCCTGGTCATCTTGGTTGACAGCGCCAACCGTTTCAACGCCTTGGCTTTCTGCTTGGTTCGAAGCGGAAAACCGACCCGTGGGTATACCAAGCCGAGCTAGGTTCTGATCGCGCAGAGTGGATGGCGTTTGTGAAACCTCTTTGTCTTTAAGGGCCGCACTGGTAACTTTTTCTTTGGCCGGTGCGTCTTCTTTTTTCTTTTTCGCCGAGTCTGTCGGTTCCTTCTCTTTGTCCGACGCCGGTTCTTTCTTGGCGTCCGGAGCATCGAACTGATCCGCCTTGGGTAGTTCCAATGGAGTCGGCGAAATCTTGCTCCATGCCTCTTGCAGCCGCTTCAAATACTCTTGTGTATCACTCGACCGGTTGGCATCAATGACTCGGATGCGACTGGCGCTCCCACCTGTAGGCGGAAGCTCACCAAGTTTGATAAGCAGCTTCTGAACTTCGGCCCTCTCGACTTCGTTTGCCCAAATCAACACCTGATTGTCTTGTGAATTTGCCGCGACACGGAATTGGTCGGTATTCGTATCCTTTTTGGTGTTATTGCTTCCCCATGGATCGTAATAGCGGTTTCGAGAGTTGTCCTCTTTCTTCTCCTCATTTCCCATCAAGAACTTGATCGTACCCACCACATCTTCGGCCCTGAGTCTTCGCAACTGGATCACATCGACATCGCGAGCAGAACCGTCCAGCCGCTCGATCATCTTTTTGATCGTGTAATGATCGCTGAAGGAGGCATAAGCGATAATAGCTTTGTTCTTTTCGTCGACTTCCAGGCGTGTGGTTGGCTCCATGGCATCCATGGAGACGAGACTTGCCACAAGTTGTTTCGGATCGAGCGAACTGAGCCGGTAGACTTGCGTGCGAGCTTGGAGTGATTCCAGACTATCGGCATTTTCATTGGGGACATCGACTCGTTTCACAAAAGCGGCGATAACGGCCATCTTGTCCGGCGGTGCATGTACAATGACACTATTGCGACGGACGTTGCCCACGATGTAAATTTCTGCCTTGGATTTTTGATTGGGTGTAACGCCCCCTTTTTGCTGTTGCTGTTGCTGTTGTTGCTGCATCATCATTTGTTGCTGCTGCATTTCCATCATCTGTTGCTCTCGCGACATCGACTCCTTTTTCTTCGTCTCCAGCCCAAGAAATTGCAGCAATTGCTCGCGAACATCGATAGCTCGAACATGCTCCAGAACAAACTCGCGAGCCAAGGATTCTAATGCCGCCTCCGATTGTTCCTCGGACAAGATTCGATTCAGTTCCGAGAGATTCGCGGCGGTGTCCATGGCTTCTAAACGATTTGTGGCGGCCAGTGCGCTGAGCGTACCGTTGCTGCTGATCAACGGTTTTAGTTCGGTTACGACGTCGGCGGCAATCAGCGTGTCCAGGGAAAACGAAACGCGAACAAATCGGTTCGGCGGTAACGATGCCAGTTTGCTGGGCTCGACTTTTGGAACGAGCGCCGCGTTGATTCCGCTCGTCTTCAGGACTTGGATCGTTCCATCAAACTCCAACATCGTAAAGCCGCGGGCAAGCAAATGTCGATTGATTAGATCGCGTGTTTCCTCAAGCGTGTGTTTTCGCTGCGCGGCGATGTTCAAGTAGTCGCCTGGCAGCTCTTGCCAATCCAGCGACATCCCACAAACCTCCGCCAACCAACGCATCAAATCAGGCCATGCTTGATTGCGAAATTGAAATTGCACTAAGCCTTGTTCGTCAGGCTTGACATCGAATTCTCGTTTGTTGGGAGGATCGGGTGGCTCGCTCTTTCGCTTGATAGGTTCAGCCGCTTTCTCTGCGTTGTTCTTGTCTTTGTCGCCAGGCTTACCGGCTTCACCAGGCTTACCGGCACCAGGTGTCGCTTCTCCTCCGGTTGGCTTTCCACCGGGTGCTTTTCCGTTGGGTGGCATTGCTCCTGGCGGCATTGCTCCTGGCGGCATTCCATCCGGCCCGCCCTGTTGAATAACAACGGCGGTTCCGTCCGGGGCGACCAAAGTTCCTTGTCCCATTGCAATTGGGCATAGGCTCGCAGACATCAGAAACGCACAGACGCTTGTCCAACGAAGCTGAAGTGGAAAGATCGGTTGGGGCGATATCATCGATTGGGTTCCAGGTTGAAGATTTTTGATTCAGAGTACCTAATCTCATTTTTACCAAGCATCTTTCGCCATTGCTGAACAGCGTCGACGGAAGTCTTGTCAGGTTGGTAACCCAAGTTTTTGGTGGTGATGGCTGAAAGCTGATTGATTGCCATGATCCGTTCGTCCATAGCAGAACTCGATAATGCTTCCACCAAGATTTTATCCGCACCGGCAGACAATTGCTCCTGGGATTTTGGAATCAAAAGCGACAAAATCGTATCTGCTCGGTTCGGCGCGTCGGCTCGAATGGCTTCGACCAATTGAGTCCTATTCTCTTGTCCGGCAAGGGATTGCGGTATTTGAGCCAGAATTGATGGCCAGTGGCTGTGCAAACCTTTCCGATTCAAGATCCCATCGGGCGAAAAAATTTGATCGTATTGGCCGAGCATCATTCGGGTACGGACGGCCAGAGCGGCGGTCTCCCCACGCCGA
>Ga0247840_10007553_pt1 | contig 15083 bp, 17 predicted proteins | sample LaCruzMarch2015__FD_192404 | JGI IMG/M metagenome (GOLD analysis project Ga0247840, IMG submission 192404) | Freshwater microbial communities from meromictic Lake La Cruz, Castile-La Mancha, Spain - LaCruzMarch2015_17m | ecosystem: Environmental > Aquatic > Freshwater > Lake | place: Spain...
CATAGGTAACCTTTCCCACAATGTGAGATTTTTTTTCTGGGTCTGCCTCTTTAATCACGCGATTAAAATCTGTTTGAGCTGACTTTTGCTTTATCAGTTTAACCTCAACAACGCCAGGTTGCGTCTGGTAATACGTTTGTATCTCCTGCATCAAGCTCTCAAACTCTTTCTGCTTGTTATTTCTTACCTCATATACCGTTATCTCACTGAACATAGTTTCTCCTTTTTCATACACATATATTAAATTATTAGCCACTGATTACACTGATAAACACTAAGAAAAGGGATAAAAATTTCATTTTACTCCCTCTCAATACAGTGTTTTATCTCTCTATTAGAATTTTTTACCCACTCTTTTAACTTATTTGGAAAATGGGGAATATCACTTAATTTTTCTATCTCTAGCCACTCTATACGTTCAGCTAATTCACCATCTGCTACGCTTGTACAGTGAGGATTAAACTCTTTCGGCACTTTCATAAAATAGTAAAATGCAATCTCATGAAAATCCTTTTTTGCTAACTCTTCATAGAAAAAATCCTCATACACATACCCTAAATGGTCAATTTCAAGTGTATAGCCTGTCTCCTCAAAGCACTCTCGTATCACTGCCTCTTCTGTACTCTCCCAAAGTTTCACTTTCCCACCAATAGTATAGTGGTAATCAACACTCTCATTGGTTGCCATGAGAATTTTTCCCTCTTTAATGATGAGAGCGCCAACACGTAAATTGAATTTTTTACTCTCGGTTAAATTGATTGATACATCCATCGTTCACCCCAATCTATCGCCATTTTCTATTTTTTTATCAGGCGCGATTAAAACAACGCCCCCCTCTGAATACGTACCAAGTACCAAAACTTCAGACATAAATTTACCAATCTGTCTGGGTGGGAAATTCACAACCCCTAACACCTGTTTGCCAATCAACTCTTCTAAGCTGTACTGTTCAGTGATTTGTGCACTAGATTTTTTAATCCCTATCTCCGCACCAAAATCTGCCCACACTTGGTAGGCTGGTTTTTTAGCCCCCTCAAATACCTTAGCCTCCACAATTTCCCCTACTCGAATATCAAGCTTCATGAAATCTTCAAATGTCGCCATCATCCCCCCTTAAAACTCTTTTCTATTTTTCACCACGTCCACTCTAACCTTAAAACCGTTTTGAACCTGACTAAATTCGGCCAAACCCTTCCGTATTAATACAAATTACTTTTTCACTTGTTTTAACCGAAAATGCATTCAGATTTTAGTCAGGCTCAAATGCTTTTACCTGTGGCTATTTTTTTACACTCTGCTAAAATCTACCTCAATACTTTTTTTATTTGGAATAAGGTGTACTAGCTCTACTTTTGCAGCGTTAAACATTTTTTTAGACGCTTTTACACTATCCGTCTCTGCGTATTTATCCGACAAATAGACCACCTTTGTAATTCCTGATTGAATGATAGCCTTTGCACACTCATTGCATGGAAAAAGCGCTACATAGAGTGTACACCCCTGAAGTGCTTTAATGCTATTGAGTATCGCATTAATTTCGGCATGAACCGTATAAGGGTATTTTGTATCTAAATACTCCCCATCTCTATCCCAAGGAAACTCCTCATCACTACACCCCTTTGGAAATCCATTATACCCAATTCCGACAATACGGTTGTCCTCATTGACAATACATGCCCCCACTTGAGTATTTGGGTCTTTACTGCGTTTTGCCGAAAGCATAGCAATTCCCATGAAGTAATCATCCCAATCAATATAATCTTCTCTTTTATTCATATTTCCTCCCAAACTTTTTCTTCTTTTTATTCATTATTATACCATATATTGCACTTAGTTTTTTAATAAAAAAGTCAGAAAGCTTAAAACTTTCTGACTTTTTTTATATGATACTACCTACAAGATATGAAAGTGTTAGGGCTATCCCTAAAATCAACACGATATAGTGCATTATGGAGCATTTTAGCCCCAATTTTTTCATTTTGATGATGATGATAACAGGTACTACAAAAACCAAAATACACATAATTGGAGAGATGAAAAGTCCAATGAGTCCTAATACATTAACTTTTAAAAAGAGAATGATAAAAATAAGGATGATGACTCCAACGGAAATGCCTCTCTCTAACCTATTGGTCGCTTTTTTATCATGAACAATTTTTTTCACATAGTTTGGAAAAAAGAGTTTTTTAAGGGTTTCATTAATAGCAATATATACCCCTAAAAAAGAAATTGGTAATATCAATAGCCCTATCCAACGCGCAAGCAGTGAAAGTCCTGGAATACGAAGAACGCTCATCGCTGTTTGGCTATTTTCTGCAGCATAAGCCAATTGAGAGTGTGATAATGCAAGCGTTGATGAAATTACAAAGAATGTAATAAATATAAATATAAGAATTTCTGCATTTAATACAATCTTTCGTGTGGTCGTAACGTAGCTTTTCTCATATTTTTTATCATATTTAAAATCCACTACCATTTCAGAAACACTACCAAAGAAAGAAGTGCCCGTAATCAATATGGGAATAACAGTCAATATTCCTTTAATCAAAGCCGACCCACTTGGAAAATTTCTTAACTCATCCATATGCCAATACGGTATCAGCAAAAATGAAAATATAAGAAGTAAAATCATAATCAAAATGGTTTTAAATCGCATTACCCACATCAATATTTGATTTTTAAACATAAGCAGTAGACCAAATATCACTGTGACAAGTATAATAAACTCTAAACTATCCTCACTTTTAAAATTTTTAGGAAAATAGTTTTCAAAAAATGAGTATAAGTCATTTTTAAATCCCGTTATATAGGCTATGACAATCCCAAACATGATTAAAAAGAAGAGAAATATCAATACCTTTCCGCCGATTTTTCCAAATGTCTCCTCTATGATATCGCTATAATTAATCTTTTTTCTTTCTCTATCTGGATAGTTTGCAACTAAATCTGCAATATAACGCTGTCCAAAATAGCTCACAATGAACACAATAGGTAGAGCACATATAAACGCCCATATCCCTGAAAGTCCCACTTGCGTTGGTAAAAAAAGTACCCCTGCCCCCATGCAGGTTCCAAATGATACTGCTATCCAGTTTAGTTTCTTATTTGCCATATTCCCCCTTATGTAAAAAATTATGCATGTTTCCCATATTATATCAAATTTTCCCCATTTTTCATAATTTTTCTTAAAAACTCTATGTCATTCACAACTTTTTTTCATACCGTTGAATCTGCTCCCACTCCTGATTTGAAAAGGTATATTCTTTCAGTTCAATATGAAAATGACTTAAAAAGAGTAAAAACATTTCGTAAAATAATTTTGCATTTGTCTCAATCCCTAATTCACTCAAAGGAACTATCGCCGTGTTGCCCTTCTCTCCCGATTGCCTCCCCTCTGACCTTGGATATGATACATAGAGCGTTCCATGTTGTAAAATTCCCTTTTGATTTCTGCTTTGTGCGCTTCCCATCAATTTCTTGCTCTTGTAAGTCAACTCATAATACGATGTAGACGCAAAACACTCACTACTCCCTTGCTCTCCAAGTACTCTTGACGCTACTTCAACCTCTATTCCTAAGCTGTTAAAAAATTCTTGAAAATACCCACTAATCGCTTGATAACTTGCCTTAATCGAATTAAAATCCGCTACTTTGTGTCCCTTAGGAAATGTCAATGAATACGTGAAATCCTCTACATGCAATACCGAGCGCCCACCAGAAACGCGTTTGACTACGTCAATTCCTTCATGCATCATTTGCTCTATATAACCTTGTTCAATCTTTTGGTATCTTCCCAAAGTTAAAGTCGGTCTAGTGAAATTATACCCTCGAAGTATGGGGAGTGCTCTCGGATTATCAAGAAGATAATGGTCAATCGCCATATTTTCAGCCCCCGTTCGTGTTTCAAAGGGAATATAGTACCACTGTTCTACTTCCACAATCCACTCTCCTTCATGCACTGCTCCACTTCATTTATATTAGGTTTATAGGGGAAATTATAGAGCGTTCCACGGGGTTTTTCTGTATAATAGGGTCTACTACACCCTTCACACCCTGTTGTTTGAAAGGCTTTTGCTAATTGCTCTGTTTCAGCTCCCAAATCACTCTCTATCTTTTGCAATTTCCCTTGTTCATCAAATTTAAACTGTTCAATGCCAACACCCTTTTCAATGAGATGTTTTGCAATTTGAACCCTTCTATATTTGCCTACATCTGGTTGAGAATGATTTTCTAACTCTGTTCCTTTTATAGGGAAAAAGGCAAAAAGTCCCACTGTAACCCCTACTTTACTTAGTTCATCTAAAAGTTCAATGCACTCCTGTTCACTCTCATCAAATCCGATAATGAGATGACAGACAATTTTTTTTGGAAATTTTTTTGCAGTATCAAAAAGCAGCTTTTTTTTCTCTTTAAAATTTATACCCTTATACTGAAGATAGGATTTTTCTGTAATAATGTCTAGATTAACCGTAATTTTACAAACCCCTAGCTCTAAATAATCCTCAATTTCTGAAACAGATGTCACACTTTTAGAAAGAGATATTGGGATATCAAGCTGACACAACACCTTAATCATCTCTCGAAGAAGCTCTTGAGTATCACTACAAGTCACTTGAAGACAAATTCTACTGATTTTTCTAGAAAACACCCCTTCTCTAAGAGCCTCAAGAACAACATCCTTAGAAAAAAGTGGCCATTTTACACGTGATAGACCACGCTCTGTTTTTTTTGACATACCACAAAATCCACATTTTGCATGACACACACTCCCTACTAATATATAAGCAGTTTGGCATTCCACTTCTAATTTGATTTTTTTCAACCCCAAAGTGTGAGCCGTTGCTAATGAAACTCCTACATACTCAAACTCATTCAAACACACAACATGCCTCCTTTTTAATGCATTCATATCCCATAACATGAGCTAACTCAACACTACTTCTGCACGGCATCACAATGGTATCCACCAAATTTTGAGAAATGAGTCTCTCCTCTAACACCTGTCTATATCTCCCTGTTGGTCTCATGCACCCTAATTGAATTTTTGTCGATGCCAACCTCTCTCTCGCATAGTGAAAGAGGTTTATCACATCATCAATCTCTGGCTTTTCACACTGTGCCATCTCAGTGCCTGGCGTGGGTATAAACACAATAAAAACAATCTTTTCTATATTCAAGCGTGAAAAATACTCTATTGCCTTGTACTCCTCTTTTACTCGACCATAATTTAGCCCAATACAGATATGAGGGACCACTTTATTCAAAAAACGCGAGTGGAGCATTTCAAAACGACGGATAAAATCCTCATCTGTCTGTTTAAGATGGTAAATATCTTGGATAATCTCACTATCTAGTGTAAAATCCATCGAAATATAGTCGATTGTTGACATCCTCTCAAGAAATTTATCCATATTGTAATGACCTATATGAAGATTAACCCTTTCCTCTTTAATGCGCTCCCATACACAGCCATCTAAAAACATCTCCCCCTCTATGTCACATCCGCCACTCAATAGTACCGATTTATACCCCTCTAATTTTTCCTTTTGCAATAAAAAAGCGGGAGTCATCGCTTTTAAATAGTGACCCCCACAATGTTTACAATTTAACTCACACTCCCTTGATCCCATATTCACTGCGAGTGTTTTTGGATATACAAACTCTATTTTCCTCATTAGCTATCCTCTTGTTCGCAGTAGGTAGCGTAAGCTTCTTCTTCAAAAAGTTCACTTTCATCAAATGTTTCAAACTCTATTTTTACAATCCAGTGAGCGTAAGCATCCTCATTAAGCAGTTCAGGCTTATCGTTAAGCGCGCCATTGATTTCAACCACTCTACCTGCCACAGGTGTATAGATATCCGAAGTAGCCTTTACAGAATCTACAACTGCAAAACACTCTTGAGCTTCATACTCGGTCCCTACTTCAGGCAAATCAATAAAAACGATATCCCCTAGGTGATCCTGCGCATATTCTGAAATTCCTAGTGTGGCAATATTTCCAACAACTTCAACCCATTCATGACTTTTATTAAATTTTCTCATAGTACGCCTCCTCGTTTTTATACCTTATTTTACCATATCTTCAAGTTGAAATAAAGTTATTTTAACTTGAAAGGATTACATCCTCTATTTTTAAAAGAATTATCAAAACCTAAACACAGTTAAAATCACTCTAATATGAGTGCCTTTGAAGGACAAATATGTGTGCAAAGCGAGCAGCCATCGCATTTATCTCTGTCAATTTTAATTTCTCCATTTTCAAACGAAATGGCATTTTGAGAATTTTCGAAGCACGCTACAATACATTTTTTGCATTTTATACATAATGCTTGAATACACCTGCTTTTAGGATGCCATTCCCTCGATAAAGACTCTTGAGTGCCCATTTTTTTACTCGCAACTCCTCTGATTTCTTCCAAAGAGATCAACCCTTTTTCATTCATATACGCAGAGAGACCATGTAAAATAGGTTTAATAATTTCCATTCCACTCACCATAACCTCTGTACAAATTTGTATAGCCGTTGCACCCACCGCAATATATTCAATAACGTTCTCCCATGTTGAAATTCCGCCAATCCCTACTATCTCTTTATCGGTTAAACGAGAAAGTTCTGCGACAATTCTTAACCCTATCGGACGGATCGCTTGACCAGAATACCCGCCAGAAGAACTCCCTCCAGAAACGTTTGGATAGGGTGTAAGTAAATGGATATCCACACCAATAAGCCCTGCTACGGTATTGATGGCAGAGTAAGAATCAGCACCACTTTTGAGCCCCTCTTGCACAACAGAGTCTATAGATGTAATATTGGGAGTTAATTTAACAATTATTGGTTTATTACTGACCTCTTTTACCCAACTTACAATCTGAGATGAGACCTTTGAATCTTGACCAATTGAAGCCCCCATTCCCTCTTCTCTTCGCATATGAGGACAAGAAAAATTCAGCTCGAATGCATCGATTTGAGTCTCATTAAAGGCTTTTATCAACTCTTGCCAAGACGATTTCTCGACATTTGCCATAACACTTAAAATAAGCATCTTCGTAGGATATTTCGACTTTAAATACGCAATCCCCTCTTGCCAATATGCAATGCTTTTTGTGCTTAATTGTTCAAGATTTTCAAATCCTATTACTCTATTTTTATCTTTCAAAACGTGAAATCTATTAGAAACATCTTCAACTTTAATATGTGCAGGAACGACTGTTTTAATCACCGCACCTCCCCATCCAAGTTGAAATGCTTTCTCTATTTTCTCAACTGTAGATGTTGGTGACGCCGAAGCGAGTATACAAGGGTTTTCTAATTCAAATCCTAAATAGTTTACATTTAACATTTACCCTCCTTCAATACTTTTTTTACTATTAATCCATGTGAATCACGCTTTAGTTAAGAAATTGTAATAATACATGCATGTCTCATCCATACTTTCAATCATGGGCAGATGACCACAATTTTGAAGCATCACCACTTGACAACGTGGTACTCTCATTTTTATCTCACTTAATGTTGGAGGAAGTAAAATTTTATCTTCACTTCCCCATACGACTAGGACAGGAACCGAAAAATTTCCATTGAACTTTTCATAGTAATGTTGATTTTGATAAGCAAAAATCTGATATATTGCTTGATAATGAGCTAAATTATCTTGATAGTTTTTTACAATCGCTTGAATTTGAGCACTCTCTAACTGAGGTGGATGATAGAAAAGAAGTGAAAGCTCCGTTTCAAACTCCTGCTGAGTAACTGGTATAAAAGGATTAACCCCAGTCTCAGCATAGAGTTTAAAAGCATCTGATTTGTCAGAAACCCCTACCGCTCCCCCTATATAAGCAATACTTTGTACAGTGCTTATATGCTTATGGGCGTAAAGAGAAATAACCCCTGCCCCCATTGAACTTGCAGCTAGATTAACACGCTTTATCTTCTCTTTTATAATAAACTCATTCAAATAATCTGCCTCTTGCTTAAAGGCATAGGCAGAAAGAGGGTACCCAATACTCTGTCCATATCCAGGTAGATCAATGGCATAACAGTGATACCCTTTATTAGCAAAATATACCATCATACCATTCCACTGCTCCTTGCTGGCAAAAAGTCCATGAACAAAAAGTATATCTCTATCTCCTGTACCTGCTTCATTATAATAGAGAGTGCTATTGCCAATTTTAACATTTTTTGTAGTAATAGAAGCAGCCATCAGTGAAAATGAGGCCATAAAAAAGAAAATTAAAGTTACTATTAGTCCACTATATCTACGCATTACCATTATCCAATCAATTCGTGATGAAGTACATTCACCACATCCTGACATACAGACTTATCCACTATAATCGCAATGGCTATTTCTGACTCAATAAGGGAGTATGGAAGTATCGCGTGAGCATTCAAAATCTCATATACCTTTTGAGCAACTCCCTTAGATTTCAATCCAATACCTACAACTGTGACTTTAGCAATCTCCTCGTTTTTCTCTATCTTGCCATATTGACCACACTTTTCAATAATAGCAAAAGCCTCCTTAGAAAAATTTTTATTCACTAAAAAACTCACTTCTAATCCATCATTTATCCGAACTTGAGTAATATTTTCTACCACAATGCCCACTTTGGTTAATTGAGCAAGTAATCCCCCTATCTCATGTGATGAGTTTACCTTCGTTTTAAGTTCGTGTTCATTTAAACTATGTGCAATTCCACTAATAACCGTTTTTTCCACAACATCCTCCTTAACAAGTGTTCCAAGTGCATTTGAAAATGACGATCTCAAATGTATCACAATACCAAATTTTAATGCGAGTTCTACACAACGGTTATGAAGCACTTTCGCCCCTGCAGTAGCTAACTCAAGCATCTCTACATGGGTAATTGCTGAAAGCTTTTTTGCCTCCTTAACAATACGAGGGTCCGCCGTATATACCCCCTCAACATCAGTGTATATCTCAACCTCTTTAGCATTCAACGCAACTCCAAGCGCTACAGCAGAGGTATCTGATCCCCCTCTTCCTAGAGTGGTCACATCCCCTAAAGCATCGACGCCTTGAAACCCCGTTACAACCACCACATACCCCTCTTGAAGTTTTTTAAGCAACTTTTCTGAGTTAATTGAGATCACTTTAGCATCAAAATGCTCTCCTGTTGTGAGAATTTCTAATTGCATTCCATTATAGGATATTGCCTTTTGCCCTAACTCTTGTAGCGCTAGGGCAAGAAGCGCACTTGAGATTTGCTCCCCTGTTGAAAGCAGCATATCAAGCTCTCTTCTATTAATACTACTTGAAATCGTATTGGCGCGAAATAACAAATCATCTGTCATACCTGCAGGGGCAGAGACAACTACCACGATGCCCTCTCCCTCTTTTTTTTGCTCAACAATGCGTTTTGCAACCGCTTGTACACGTTCACCGTTCGCAACTGATGTTCCACCATATTTTTGAACTATAATTTCCATTTTCACCTCTGATTTCAACATTATATTTCAAAGTATATCATATTTGTATTCAAAATGTTAATAACTCAATTTGTTTTTTTTTTATAAAGATGTTATAATTTAAGAAATTTATCTTGTGAGGTTAAAAACATTGTGAAAAAATCGTATTTTCTAAACTTAACAATAGAAGAACTTAACAAAGCAACCTATGCTATCTTACCTGGTGATCCAGAGCGTTCGAAAGAGTTAGCCTTTGCTTTGAATACACATCCAGTTAAGCTAAAGCACCACCGTCACCACCTCTCATATCTCATTGACATTGAAGGTAAAAAAGTTCTTATTGTAAGTACTGGAATGGGAGGACCTGCAATCGCAGCCACAGTGTCTGAACTCTACTCTCTAGGAATTAAAAACTTCATTCGTATCGGAACGTGTGGCACTATTCAAGAAAATGTTCAATTAGGCGACCTTGTTCTCTCTCGTGCAGCAATAAAATTTGATGGTCTTAGCCAATCTTTTCTTGATGAAGGCTTTCCTGCTCTCCCCTCTTTTTCATTAACAGATTCAATTCAAAATGCGGCCGCTCAACATGGAGTTCCACATCATGTTGGAATCACAGTATCATCCGATACCTTTTGGCCAGGTCAAGAAAGGTACGATAATTATTCTGGCTATCTTCTCTCTTCACTTCGTGGTAATGTAGATATGTGGAGAAATCACAATGTCACCAATATTGAAATGGAAGGTGCTGCACTCTTTACTATCGCTACCTTTTTAAACGTTCGCTCAGCATGCTTGTGCGGCGTTATTGCAAAAAGAACCGATAGTGAAGAACTTCACCCGAGAGGTAAGGAACTCTCAAAAAAATACTGGGAAGCTATTTTAAAAGACGCTCTTATAATTGATATGAAAAAAACACCACTTCAAAGTTAATTGAAATGGTGTTTTTTTCTATTTATAAGAAGAGAACCCAAAAGGAAATACCTCTTCTAACGCATGAGATTTATACTCTCCGTTTGGTTTTGAAACAATAATCACACCATTTTTAGGCATAAACTCACATAAAACTTGACGGCATACACCACAAGGATAGATGAAATCTGTTTCTAAATCGCTAGCAATAGCGATTTTCATAATTTTTCTGTGTCCTTCAGATACCGCCTTTGAAACAGCTGTTCTTTCAGCACATATTGTTGGTGTGAATGAAACACTCTCAATATTACAACCAGTATAAACAGTTCCATCTTCAGTGATGAGTGCAGCACCTACTCTAAATCCTGAATAAGGATTGTATGCATTCTCTCTTGATTTGATTGCTAAATCAACAAGTTCTTTATCTGTCATATCTACCCCTTTATTGAGATTCATATTCTCGATATACTATTTTTAAAACTTTCGCCCACTTCTCAACTCTCTCCTGTGGGTTTGAATGAATTCCACCGCGTACACTACTGTCTTCAAAGTTTCTCATTACTATATCTAAAATTGCAGCTGATTTCAAACCAAAAACATTGCAAATTGTAAACATTGCAGAAACTGCATTATCCATACATTGAACATTTTGCTTTCGCCATTTTTTAAGTAACTCGTGGTAGAGATCTTCATTTAAATAATCAAAAATATGTTCTGTCGTATTTTCAACTGGCCACAACATATCTAACGATACAGCAATTCCTGGTTTCGCTTGAATTTCTGCCTCTTCAAATGCTTTTCTTATCACTTGCGTTAAGGTTAAACTTGCTGCAGCAGGATAATTAAGTGGGGCATAGTGCTGTGAAGTTCCCTCTTTTCTAATTGCTCCTTTAATAATCAGTTGATCTCCAATATTCAAACCATATTGGATAGCCCCTGCTTCTCCTAGACGTATAAAATTCTTTATTCCAACCATTGCCATTTCCTCAAGTCCAATACCCATAGGTGGAGCTCCAAACCCTGTCGAAACCACAACCACTTTCTTACCAGACACCTCTACTAAATATGACAAGTATTCTCTATTATCTGCAATAAATTTAGCATTTTTATCTAATGCCTTTGCCAATAGTTGAACATATTCAGAATTATCTAGTAGTATTGCATGCTCAGCTTTTTCAATCATTTGAGTTGAGAATCCAATATGGTAAAGAATCTCATTTAAATCTGCTTTTTTCATTTATCCTCCTATTTAATCAATCCTCTTCTTTTCATATCTATTTCTAATCCTGATTTAAGAGTCTTTTCCCAATGTAATTGAGCTTTCTCTTTACCTTCGTGACTTGGCTCTTCACTCTCAGTTCTTTTAGCTATAATTCCACAAAAACATGCAGCACGAACGTTCAGAACTTGAGCAATCGTAAGAAGCGCTGAAGCTTCCATCTCAAAGTTTGCTACATTCAAAGCTCTCCACTCTGCAATTGCTCCTTGTAATGAACGTAAAAGATAACCAGAATAATTATCATGTCGCTCTTGTCCTGGCCAAAAAGTATCTGAAGAGGCTGTTATTCCAACATAATATGGAATATTATGTTGCTTTGCTCCATCAACAAATGCTTGAGTTAATGCAAAATTTGCAACCGCTGGATACCCTTCATCAACATACTCCCTAGAAATACCATCGAGTTTTACTGCAGCTCTCGTGAAACAGATATCTCCTAAATTTATCTGTTCTTTTATCGTCCCAGAAGTTCCAAGTCTAATAAATGTTGTAATTCCTAATTTATGAAGCTCAATCGTTGTTACACTTATAGCTGGACATCCCATTCCTGTGCTCACTACCAATACTTTGCACCCTTGAATATCCGCAAGATAAGATCCGTGCTGTCTATTTAAAGCTAAAAATTTTGCATTTGGATCTAACATAAAGGCTAAATCCTTTGCTCTTTTCGGATCTCCTGGTAGTACAGCATATTTTGCTCCCTCTACCATTTCTGCACTCAGTTGCGTTAAATACTGTTTTTCATTAATCATTTTGACTCCTTTTCTACTTTCTAGAATAAAATTAGTGTAACGTTTTAATGAACCCTATCAAAGATGTAATCGTAAAAATAGCATTGAGAGCGAAAAAAACCATCCCAATCTTTTCACCACGTTTAAAAACAATCCAAGCATAAATTGATAGAAAAACTCCTGAAATTACTAATCCTATTGGGATGTTAAATGCTGCTCCTGCCACTAAAAAAACAAGCCCAATAATTCCATTAATAAAATTTCTATCCTTAAGCATTCCCTTTTTAGAAAAATACACTATCGTTGCAATCACCAGTACGACAATCACAATGGCCTTAATGTCTGTACTCATCGATATGAGTGTTAAGAACGACCCGATAGCAAGAATTCCTTCTAAGAATGTAAAGAAAAGATTTTTGCTTAAAAATGATGAGAGGGTAAGTAATATTGCCCCTACTAGAAAAACTAAGATTTGATGAGGATTTCCTGGCATTAATGTCCCGATACAAAATACAATGAGTCCAATAATTCCTACGATAATATCCTTATACTTGCTCATACACGCTCCTTTTCGCTTAATGGAATGGTTATATTATAGCATATTCTCTCATTAAATAAAACATATTTGTTTAAATATTCACCAATTTTGTACAAAAAAAAGCCAGTTTTTAAAAAACTGGCTTTTTTATAATTTATGCTGTTTTTCTAACTTTCATTTTACTTACGATAAAAATGAGAATCGCAAGAACAATTAGAAGTACTGGTCCAACCATCATTGCAACTGGTCTTCCAACGCTAGCGCCGATAAGTCCAGAAAGCGATGTTCCCAATGGAATCCCAATTCCACCAATAGTAACCATAAGAGACGTTCCTGCTGAACTTGAACGTCCAATTTGGTCCACACCGTATCCAAGAATCGTAGGATATAAACATGAGTCACACAGCCCTAATACTCCAATGACAATTAGGATGATATGAAGAGGTGCGTGATGTATTCCTACATAAATAAACAAAAATACTGCAAATATGATTGCTGCCACAATAATGTATTTTGCAATATTAACTCTTGGAAGGATTAATCCACCAATGATTAGTCTTCCAAAAAGTTGACACATTGAATAAACCATTACAATCATACCAACTACTTCCATATTATACATTAAATCATAGTGAAGGTGTGGTTGATTAACATAGTTCATAAGTTGCTCTACATATACAATACATAAAAGCGCAATGGCAGTAATGATATATCTTGGATTAACAAAACTTTCTTTTTTCCCAAGAGTTTTTTCCACACGCTTCTTCTCAATAGCTATCTCAGTTAACTCATCAATTCTTAAAGAGAGTAGGAAGATGATGAAAATTACAAAAAGAACCATTACCATAATAAATACCATCTGCCATGAACTATGGAAAAGTACGATTCCAACAACTGGTGCACTAATCATCCATCCAAGACTGAAAAATACGTTCATTACGTTAAGTTTACCTTCAGATTGTCCCTCTTTTTCAGCCGTTCCAATAATCATGTAGTTACATGCCACGAGAACATATCCAACCGCCATATTACATACAAATGACATTGTTGTATAGAAATAGATGTTCGGTGCTAAAATAGATACAATAGAACCCACTATCATTAAAATTGCTGCAATTACAAGAAGATTTTTTCCTCTAACCGCGCGAATGATAACTCCACCTGTTGCCATTGCTAAAATTTGTCCCCACATTCCAAATCCATCAAAGAATATGATGATATTTGAATTGATGTTGAAGTGAGCAGTAATTGGTACTGTCAACATTCCATAGATTGCACATTGAAAACCTGTAAATAAGAAAGCAACAAAAGTCAATAACATTGCTTTTCTTGCATCGATGAGTGAACCATAAATCATTCTTGATTCGCCATCAAAACTTGTGTTAATATTAGCCATTTTTCCTCCATATAATTATATTTTTTCACTTAATACACACATTAGATAGTATACACCAAATTCACAAGAATTACAACAAGTTAATTAATTAAATTTTACACATATTCTGAACTTGAAATTTTAATTTATGTTAATTGTTTTTTAAAGCCGATGCATTGGGAATAATTTTCCACTTAACATTTATATGTGCTGGAACGCCTTGAACATTTTCACCTACCACAACATATCCATAATTTCCATCCTCACTAATATAAAATGGGGTAAAGGCTTTTTTGTTAATTGGAACATCTCCTAACTTTTTATCGGTATCTAAATTAACAAATCCTATTAATAAATTGCCCGATTTAATTTTTGAATCCGTATAAAAGATTATTTCATCTCCGTTTTTTAGAGAGAATTTTTGAATTTTTCCCCCACTAAATTGATTAAACGTCATACTGAAATTATCATCTCCAGTAATAATAGTCGAACTATCCCCGTAGGTCTGATCCTCATCAATTGCCACGTAGTGTGAATTGGTAAATTTTGTATAATCATCTTCATTCGAGTATGAATCCACAACGGAACTCCCGCTTGGACTAACTGATATTTTCTTTTTATGCGTTTTCTTTATCGGTGCTTTGACAACACTTGCCCCACTTGATTCTATCGCAGAGGGTTGATTGGCTGTCGAACTTTGAATATCGTCTGAAAATACACACATGCTAGTTCCTATGAGGACTAACAGTAGTGCAACTATTTTAATTTTTTTCACCCTTCCCTCCTCTTTTTTCTTAAAAAAAACTCCCCAAAT
>Ga0247840_10007555_pt1 | contig 15080 bp, 13 predicted proteins | sample LaCruzMarch2015__FD_192404 | JGI IMG/M metagenome (GOLD analysis project Ga0247840, IMG submission 192404) | Freshwater microbial communities from meromictic Lake La Cruz, Castile-La Mancha, Spain - LaCruzMarch2015_17m | ecosystem: Environmental > Aquatic > Freshwater > Lake | place: Spain...
TCAAACGCTTGCGGGCGGCCTGGCCGCAGACCCACATCGTGCTGCGCGGCGATGGGCATTTCTCCAACCCAGAGTTGATGCAGTTGGCGCTTGACGACCCGCACGCCGACTTCATCTTCGGCCTCAGTAATAACAAGGTGTTAGCGCGCTTCGCACAGCCGTATCTGGAGGCCAATCGCCGCACGCATGCCATCCGGTGTCAGAATGCCGAATGCCTGGGCCAGCCGGAGCCGGTGCATACCCGCACCTACCATGAACTGGACTATGCGGCCGGCTCCTGGCCGCAACCCTTCCGGGTCGTGCTCAAGGCCGAGGTCATGGGGATGACCTGTGCGCGTCGGTCCACTGTGGGCGGAAATGATGGACCGAACGGCAGCGAAACGCCTTCGCCTGCGATCCCCGCTGCCCTCCGGCGCGCCGTTTCGGTGACTGTCGGGCTCGTCGCCAGGGGTATTATCCACTTGCCTGGCTCAGGTACTGGGGCTCGCGGCGCCTTTATGAGACATCCGGGTTAAGAGGTCTCACGCAGACGAGGTCTCACGCAGAGACGCAGAGGCGGTGACCCGCGACGCTCGGGTAACTCGCGAAATCTCGTCGCGGCTGAAGCCGCTCCCACAGCGTCGCTGCGCGACTTTCACGGTAAAGCCTCGACCTCCGGTGTGGAAAGCCCGGGCGGCGATCGGGCACAAGGCCGACGCGGCGGATGGTCCGTACAGCGGACCCGCACCCGGCCGCGGCCGCGGACTCCCGGCAAACCTTGGATCGGCCGCAGCAACGCACTATGATGCAGTTTGTTACAAGTGTGGTAGATCGCATCAGGAGTCACCATGAGCATCTCCGTGCGCGTCAGCGAGGACCTCTATCGAGCGGCGAGTACCGCCGCCAAGGCCGAGTTCCGCTCCATCCCCCAGCAAATCGAATTCTGGGCGCAACTCGGTCGTGCCGCCTTCGACAACCCGGACCTGCCCATCGACCTGGTGCGCGACATCCTCATGTCGCGGATGGTTTCCGTGGCGGATGCGGAGCCCTTCGTGCCCGAGGGCAAACCCGGTGTCTGAGGTCCGGGTGCTCATGATGCCGCCGTTCAAGCGGGTCTATAAGCGCTTGCATAACCGGCAGAAGGTCGCGGTGGACGGGGCGGTTGCCGCGATCGTGTCGGCACCCGAGATCGGTGCGGCGAAACGCGGCGACCTGCTGGGCGTCTACGTACACAGGTTCGATTGTGTCGGGCAGCAATACCTCTTGGCCTACGAGTGGACCCCGGACTTGCGCGTCCTGCGTGCCCTGGGAGTACACGAGAATTTCTACCGCGATCACAAGCGAGAAGTGCTTGAGAAGCTGCGGGCCGGTCATGCGGAGATCCAGGGCCGCTTCGAGGTCGAGCGGCTCGGACTCTTCGGCTCTGCCGCCCGGGATGAACTGCGCGAGGACAGTGACGTCGACATTCTGGTGAAGTTTCATGGTCCGACGCGCTACGACAGCTACTGTGGCTTGCAGCAGGCACTCGAGGCACTCCTGGGACGGCGCGTGGATTTGGTCACGGAGTCCGGCCTCAAGCCCCGCGCCCGAGCCGGCGTCGCACGGGACCTGATCCATGTCGCGTGATTGGTTGCTGTTCCTTTGGGATATCGCCCGCAATCATGTCCCTCCGAGCGCCGCGGCAGCCGCGGCGCTGCGAGCGAACATCGACTCGCCAGCCGGCTTCGCGGGGTCGGAGGAAGACATCGCCACTGGGAGCGCCGCACCCCAGTGCGGCGCGGCCTATCCGCAGAACGCAACGCTGCGGTCGCTTGCGAGGCCGCGCCGCACTGGGGTGCGGCGCTCCCATCGCCCGAGCGGACTTACGCGCGTGCGCTCGCCGGTGCTGCTTGGCCGGAGTTGTGATCGAGGCCAAGACATCAATGCGCGGTAATCCGCGGGCGCTGGTCCCCATGGCTGAATCCATCCGCGTCCGCGGTCTGGTGCAAGGGGTGGGCTTCCGGCCCACGGTCTGGCGCCTGGCGCGTGATCTCGGGCTCACCGGTGATGTGCGCAACGACGGCGAGGGGGTCCTGATCCGCGTCTGGGCACCGGACCCGGGCGGCGCGGACCCCATCGGCCAGCTCTGCGAGCGGCTGCGCACACGGTGCCCGCCCTTGGCGCGGATCGACGCGATCGAGCGCGGCGCCCTGGACCTGCCGCCCCCCGAACCGGCGCAATTCCTGATCCTCGCGAGCGCGGCCACCGGCGCGCGCACCGGGGTGGCGGCGGACGCGGCCACCTGCGCCGCCTGCGCCGCCGAGGTCCGGGACCCGACCGATCGCCGCTCCCGCTACCCCTTCACCAACTGCACCCACTGCGGACCGCGCCTCTCCATCGTGCGCGCCATCCCCTATGACCGCGCCAATACCAGCATGGCAGTCTTTACGCAGTGCCCGGCCTGCGCCGCCGAATACGCCGACCCGGCCGATCGACGCTTTCATGCCCAGCCCAATGCCTGTCCGGCCTGCGGGCCGCGGGTCTGGCTGGCGGACGCGGCCGGTCGGGCGCTGGACCCCGCCGACCTGGCGGCCGGGGACGCCATCGCCGCGGCCAGCCGATTCCTGGCCCAGGGGCGCATCCTGGCCATCAAGGGCATCGGCGGCTTCCACCTGGCGTGCGACGCGGCGGACGCGGCGGCGGTGGCGCAGTTGCGCCAACGCAAGCGGCGCTTCGCCAAGCCCTTCGCCCTGATGGCGCGGGATCTCAACGTGATCCGGCGCTACTGCCGGCTGGGGGAGGCGCCGGCCGCCCTGTTGGCGAGCCCGGCGGCGCCGGTCGTCCTGTTGGATCGACTCGCGGGAATGCCGGTCCCTGCCCTGGCGCCCGACCTGGCCCCGGGCCAATCCACCCTGGGCTTCATGCTCCCCTACAGCCCCCTGCACCTGCTGCTGCTGGCCGACTGGGAGCGCCCCCTGGTGATGACCAGCGGCAACCTGAGCGAAGAGCCCCAGTGTGTCGACAACGACGACGCACTGGGGCGCCTGGGCGGGCTCGCCGACCTGGTGCTGCTGCATGACCGGGCCATCGTCAACCGGGTGGACGACTCGGTGGTGCGCTGGATGGACGCCGCACCGCGCCTGCTGCGGCGGGCGCGCGGCTATGCCCCCAGCCCCATCCGGCTGCCGCCCGGATTTGCCGACGCCCCGCCCGTGCTGGCCATGGGCGGCGAACTCAAGAATACGGTCTGTCTGCTCCAAGACGGCCAGGCAATCCTGACCCAACACCTGGGTGACCTGGAGGAGGCCAACACCGCCCGCGAGTACGAGCGGACCATCGATCTGTATCTCGCGCTCTTCGAGCACCGCCCCGAGCGGATCGCGGTCGACCTGCACCCGGACTATCGCGCGAGCCTCACCGGCCGGGGGCGGGCCGCGCGCGAGGGCCTGGAACTGGTCCAGGTGCAGCACCACCACGCCCATTGCGCCGCGGTCCTGGCTGACAACGGCTGGCCGCTCGACGGCGGCCCCGTGCTCGGCATCGCGCTCGACGGACTGGGCTACGGGGCGGACGGGACCCTCTGGGGCGGGGAGTTTCTGGTCGCCGACTATCGCGGCTGCCGACGGGTCGGCTGGCTGCGCCCGGTGCCCATGCCCGGCGGCACCCGCGCCATCCTGGAGCCCTGGCGCAACCTGGTAGCCCAGATCGAGGTGTGCCTGGGCTGGGATGAGTTCCGGCGCCGCTGGCCGGGGCTGGAACTCGCCCGCCAGTTGGAAGAACGGCCGGTACCGATGCTCCGCACCCTGATGCAACGCCGGCTCAACGCGCCCCTGACCAGTTCCGCCGGGCGCCTCTTCGATGCCGTGGCCGCGGCCCTGGGGCTTTGTGCCGAGCGGATCAGCTACGAGGGGCAGGCGGCGATCGAGTTGGAGTCACTGGCGGTTGGGGAGAGTACGGGAGTACGGGAGTACGGGAGTACGGGGGCGGTCGCGGCGGCGGGGGGCGTTGGGGAGGGCTACGCCTGCGGGCGGATCGAGGGGGACGGAGGCACCCTGCTCGACCCGGCCCCACTGTGGTGCCGCCTGTTCGATGACCTGGCGGCGGGGGTTGCACCGGGGGCGATCAGCGCCCGTTTCCATGCGGGCTTCTGCCGCGCGGTGGCGGACCTGGCGGCGGACCTGGCACAGGCGCAGGGGCTCGCGCGGGTCGCCCTGTCCGGCGGGGTCTTCCAGAACCGGTTGGTGTTGGAAGGGGTCAGCCGACGGCTGCGGCGGCGCGGTTTCGAACCCCTGACGCACCATCAGGTGCCTACCAATGACGGTGGTCTGGCCTTGGGGCAGGCGGTCATTGCGGCGGTTTGGGCGGGGTGAGTTATGATCAAGGCCCGCAGCCATTAAGCGACCGTGGCGCTTGCGCCGTTGATTGCCTCGGCGAGATCGCGGTTAGAGGCACCCAAGGCAAGGAGCGAAGCGGAGCCGCAGATCCACATAGGCCGATTCTTCCGCCGATAGTCCGAGGAAGTCGTCGGCACTGCCGACCTGCCAGCCCTGCCCTTCGAGGCGCCGTTGCCTTGCTTCATCGATCATAGGCTTCAAATCGTCGCTTGCAGGTGTCGATGACTGGACCGGGTGTCGCTGGCGTCTTCTTGCGGAAGACCTCGCCGATAATCACCGCGTCGTGGTCCAGCCGATAGATAATGCGCCAAGTCCCGGCGGTGTCGTTGATACGTAACTCATGGCAGCCCGCGTAGGGCGGAACGCGATAGCGGTTCCGCCATTTCGGCCTCGTTCGACCCCGGAAAGGCATCATGGCGGATCGCCCTGCGGGCATCCGCCCTACGCCCCTACGCGCCGCTCAGCGGGGATACCCGGACCCTGGCGCCAGGACCGCATGACGGGCGCGCCGTCGCGGACCTGACCGACGTTGCCGACGGGCCGCTCCAGCAGGCCCCGGGCGCGTCCGCGGCCACCGCCCCGGGGGTCGCCGTGAATAGCGGACCGTGTTGTGTACCGCGAAATTTCATACTGAAGAAGCTACCGGCGCCACGGCGTCGCGGGGTCTTCTTCCACCCGTGATAATGCCTGCTTTCCCATCCAGGCCGAAAAAGGCGGCGCGGGACGCCGCGGCGGTCCTTGACCAGCGAGGCACCGCGACACCCTGGATCTGTAACCGATACGCTGAAATAAGGTCACATCTTACCCCGCCGCACCCTATAATGTGACTACACTACATCCCAAGGCCCCACCACGCCCATACCCGTTCGTGAACTGAAGGCTGGCCTCTCCCGGGTGCGGCTGCGCGCCCAGGCGGGTGAGGTCATTGAGGTTACCTCGCACAACCGCTTGATCGCGCGCATCGTCGGCATGCCCGCGCAGGCCGGGGACAGCGGGATGCGCGGCCTGATCGCCGCGGGCGGCTTGTCTTGGAGCGACAGCAAGCCCCGCTTGGCGCCGCCCCTGGATTTCCCGGAGGGTGTAGCGTCGGTTGGCCGGATGGTGTTGGAGGATCGCGGTTGATTCTATTCTGCGACACCTCCGCGCTGGTCAAGTTGTACGGGAAAAGCCGCTAAGCTGCTGGGGATGCTTGCTTTTGTATGGGATGATCAACCAGGGTTGAGATCAGTGGTGGCGCGGCACCTATTTGACGGTCTTGGTACCTTGACGACGCGCCACGGCCAAAACGTAATCAAACGAAAAGACGGGCACGGACAACGGACTCACTTTCTCGGTAATCGGCGAACTAGGTATACGGTCCCCGGAATTCGACATAATGCAAATCGAAAATTCCTTCAGATTGTTGTGCCAACGTTCGGAGTATCGTCCATTTCTTGGCCCGCCGCCACCGACGGCGACAGAAACGTGTCCAATTCACAAACTAATGGCGAAATCGCCTCGGCATATTTATCGCAGAGATACTTGAAGATTACCTCGTCAGTAACCCTCATCTTTTGCTGAAGGAAACGATAACAGTCCTTGTCACCAGTGAAAACTTTTGCGCCATCTATCGGCCACGGGAAGTCGAGGGTTTTGTGCAAGGCATAAATTGCCTTTTCGACGCTTTCAAACGGTATGAAAAAGATGCGCTCTACCTTCGGGTACTGGTTCTTTGCATCTCCATCTAAGATGGCAATTACGTTTTTCACATCTGAAAAGAACCGCTCGTCGCGATTCCGCTCGAGTAAGCTGACCACATTATTATGACCTCCAATGTAAATGATCTTTACGCGAAAAAATGACGGTATGCATTTATTGAATATCAGAAAATTGAGAAAGTCATGAAGCCTCTTGTCCTCGGTCAGAATGTATCGATCCCACCCCGAAAAACCGAACAGTATCGCTTTGATGTAGCTGTACGGCTGTGGGGTTAGCACTGTCGCTTGCCCTGCGTCTTCCATGTAAAGCAACTCGTCCTCCTTGAGGGTTCGCATCATCGCGAGTGAGTGAGTCGTGAATAAAATGTTGCGCTTATACGTTCGGCATAGCAGTCTAAGCTGCTCCAGTAGCTTGACTTGTGCCGCTGCGTCCAACGAAATGTCAATCTCGTCGACCACTACAAGGCTCGCTGGCCCGGTGATTGTCCTGTACAGCCTGATCAGAAAATACTCTCCCGAACTCAGATAGTCCTCCCTGATATCCAACCGTCGTCTTGTAGTATGCAATAGTACGTGTGGCCCCGGGCGCTCGTCTGAACAAGTTGATCGAATCGCTCTTCTCGGTAAATAGAATTCAGATATTCGATTAATTCGCGAGGTTTGCTGTAATTTCCCGCTGACAGTTGCCACCGCATATCGTTGTCGGCATTGCTGATTCTTTGGAAGAAGTTGAAGCGCTCGCCATGCGGTGCCGCTAGTTCCGTCGCGCAGAGTTCCCGTGCAGACTTTGAGATTCGACCTCGGCAATCGAGAGTTCTTGTTTTTGGACTGTAAGTAAAATGTATCTGTTCGCCTTCTATGTCATATGAGATGCGGCTGTCTTCTTTGAAGATCCGCGGAGACGCAGTCTGGATGAAGGTATCTGAGCGGGAGAGATTCCGAATGGCCCTGACTAGCGTTGTCTTCCCGACACCGTTCTTGCCCACGATGCACGTGAGTTTGCAGTCGTCGAGGTTTAGGTCCAAAATGAGTTGAGCGACACGTTGAACCTTCTGGATCTCTATCTTGAATCGCATGTTACTGAGCCGACCGATGGAGGAAGCTATCAATAACGGCGGTGCCGTATTTCCTTCTTAGTTTCTCAAGGTAAGGTGGGTCGGCAGCATTAATGTAATTTATGTAACCGGAGAGCTTATTTAGGCCGGATCTTCTGTCGGGTTCTCTTGCTTGCTTTAAGAAAACATCTTCGTCCTGGATGCTATAATGAATCAAAACTTCGATATGCTTTTTTAGCTCCATGTCGACAGCTACCTCGCCGGAAGGCAAAACCACCAACCCAAGAATTTTTATTTTTCTCCCAATGGTAGTTAACTTGCTCTTCTCGTCATTTAAGAGCATTTTTCCGCTGAAGTGCATTCCGAGCAGCTTCGCTATTGTCTGCTTGATTTCTTTGAGTTCTTCACGGCTTTGCGCAGAAATTATAACGTCATCGGAGTATCTGGTGTAAACAAGGTCCGCATTCCGACAATGAGCCTGTAAGTCGTTGTCGAAATTGAGCAGGCAGGCGTTACTGATCGGCGGCGAGGTTGAAAAACCGATAGGCAGAGTCCCATTAATCGTAGTCAAATCGAGTATGCGTTCGATATACGCAGTCAGATCAATAATTGGGATCGAAGGTCCTGGGTTCAGAAGTCTGTCTCTGACGATGTCGCGATCGATATTGCTGAAAAAATCCCTAATATCTGTTTGAAAAAAGGCGCGGCTTTGAGCGTGTGGTTTCACCGCTTCGTGTGGATTGACACCTTTGCGGTAAGCATAGGCAACTGACTCGTTGATCGGCAGACAATCGAAAAGAACAGTGTTGAGGAATCGATGATAGGCTTTAAGCTTCTTGTTTGGGCGGTATATTGTGCGATCCCGAACCTTGGTCGGGATATAGTTGTTCGGTATCGGTGTGGTCAAAAAGTCTTCGAATTCATACTTACCACGAAGCATGGCGCTGAATAGTTCACGCAATGGATTCCTGGTCATAGGTATATAACCAGGAGACGATTGCCGATGCGCAGAGCTTTCGGCGTCGTAGGCGGTGGAGCCTTGGTCGCTTGAACGGCATCGGTTGGGTAGCGCGCGGACGCCATGTCCGGGTCTACGTATGGAGATACGGGGTGCATAGCCTGAGGATCTTACGAACCGCCCGGCTTCTTTGCGGTCGCTCCATCTGAGTGATCGCGAAGCCGGGCAAACGTAACTAAATAAAGCGCCGTAGAGGCCAGACGTTAGACTGGAGGTGCTCCTAGTCGCTGGCATGACGAGAAAGGTATCAGCTTTTCAGAAAAATTCAAGGGGTGTGTGCCCCCAGGCTGGTCGGGAGGAAAACGGGGACCGACAACGATTTCTCCGGTCCCCGTTCTCACTTAATCTCAGAAAGGTAAATCCCGAACGTCGTTGCCGTCGCGACCGCCGGAATGCGGCAGCCCCCGGCCGCTTCAACGGCTGGGGTCGGCGGCCGCGGCGGCTACTTGACCTCGCTGGCCGCCTTTTCCGCCGCCGCGGCCTTGCCCTGCATCCCAGCGGCGACGGCGGCGGCATCGACCACTTCCTCCGACTTGACCTTTGCCGCCTGCTCGTGGGCGGCGGTTGGATCGGCCTTGGCCTTGGCGCGGGCGGCGGCGTCCTTGGCTGCCTGGTCTGCCTGCTGCTAGAGCAGGTTCGCCTCCTTTTGCTCGGCCCTGGCGCCGGTCTCGATGGCGTCGTTGGCCGCCTTCTGCGCAGCGGATTCGGCCGCGACGGTACCGGCGAGGCCAATGGTGAATGCGGCGGCGGTGGTCAGCATCGATTGTTTCCGCTTCATGGTGAGGTCTTCCGGGTGTATTTCTGGTCGGCCACGGGCACGCTGACCCCGTTGAAGAATGCGACCTCGTTGGGGATCTCCAGGGGGCCGCCCTCGGTGCTGATGCCGTTGTCGCCGTTGATATCGGGGAAGCCGGTGGACTGCTCGGCGATGACGCCGAATCCCGTCGCGTGGTGGATGCGCCCGGTGATCAGCGCGGCGCGCGTCGGCGAGTACAGTGAGGTGGAATAGATGTTGTTGTAGCGCAGGCCGTTGGCCGCGACCTGATCGAGCGTCGGGGTGGGGATGACGCCGCCGGATGATGACCTCGGCCCCCTGCGCTGTGCGGGCCTTGATCATCGTGCCGGCCAGCGGCTATCGTCTGGAGTCCAAGGCTTCAGCCTTGGTCCTCCATCCAAGGCTGAAGCCTTGGACTCCGTCCGGGAGGTGGCCACAACGATGATCAAGGGAAGGAAATAGGCGACACACCACGGACATTTAGGTGGGATAGCGAGCGACGCGATAGATCGTCGAGTTAAGGCGATATCGTCGCCAATGGCAGAAAGAGCGTCATCGGCGAGTCAGGCAGGGGGACAAACCCGTGGTGAAGGTAGAACGTCGATGCGGTCTCGTCCTTGGCGTCCACGGTCATGGCAAAGGCCGCGATCTCGGAACGCACGGCCCGGGCCAAGGCGTCGGCGAGCATAGCGCCGCCGAGTCCTTGGCCGCGAAAGACTTTATCGACGGCCAAGCGTCCCAGTCGGACAGCGGGAATCGTGGGGTAGCGAGGCAGCTTACGCGCGGTGTCGGGAGGAAGCGTGGCCAGCGCCAGGCTTGCCAAGGCGAGGGTGTAATAGCCCGCAACGGGTCATTCGCCGCCGAGCAGATCGCGACGGCGGGCGAAGGCGCGCTCCAAGGCGGGAGACGGCGGCGGCGGGGACAGGATGGCCGCGGCGAAGCGCTCCAGATCGGCCAAGGAGAGGCGGATGACCTCGGCCTCCGCGATGGTCCGTTGGGCGGCCTCCTGGACCGCGGCAACGACGAAGTCCGTCATGGCGACGCCCCGGATTTCGGCGGCGCGCTTGAGCATGGCGTGCAGGTCGGCGCCGATGGGGGTGTCAAGGTGGGTCATAGAGGTGCCGGTTGCCATTGGGTTGTCCTCCTCAAGGCCAATGTAAGGCGAAGCACGGTCGAAGTCCATACGCGCGGTGCTCGTTGGCAGACTTGCTCGCAACGTGACGGCCTGCGATTTTGCAGAAAACGTGTCTTCTCAGCGGTAAAGAGGGGACGTACCACGGAATCGCTATCCCCGAGCAATCTGCGAGGTCGCTTCTTTCGCATAAAAGCGGATCTCACCCATGGCTGCCAGCGTTCAACTTACGTTCAAGGACAGAAGGCAGGTGTGTGCGAAGCGCACCGGCATAGTCTCGACCTGCCGCGATGGCCCGATCGAGGTCCTCCCGGTGGTCGAAATAATAGGCCAGGGCGGAATAGATCTCAGCAAGATCGAGGTCGTATTCAGCGCCGATCTGATCGGCACTCATTCCCAGTTGCTCATGCCACACCGCGATATCCCGGACCTTGATCCGATGGCCCGCGATATGGGGTTCGCCGCCGGCAACCCCCGGGGTCACCTCAATGTGCGCGTCCAAAATCTTGTTTGACATCGCTCGTGTGGACTACAGCGACCCCCACGCACTCTTACGCCGCCCCAGGCGCAGACGCGGCAGGATGAGACCGAGCAGGATGCCGCCGGCCAGGACCCCGGCGCCGCTCAGGAACCAGCGCAGGTTGGCTTGGTTCTTGAGATCCCGGTTCTCCTGCTCCAGGTCGGCGCCCGAGCGGGTCAGGGCCGCCACCTGGACGCGCAGGCGCTCCCGGTCGGTGGTGACCTCCAGCACGTTGGCGCTGGCGTGGCGAATGGTCGCCAGGTCCTGCTCCAGGCGCTGCTTGTCGCGCTCCAGTTGCTGGTAACGCGACTTGAGCTCCGCCAGTTCGGTCTGGGTCTTGGCGAACCGGGCGGCGACCGCGTCCGGGTTCTGTTGCAGTTCGGCCAGGCGCGCCTCCAACTCGACCAGCCGGTTGCGCGCCGCCGGTTCGCTCTTTAGCTGGTCCTCGGGGACGAACCCGACAGTCCCGTCCGCGGTCCTGACCCGGGCGAATTTCGTGGTCTGGTTGACCCCCAGGACCTCCAGCGGGGTGCCGCTGGGCAGCATCTTGAGGATCTTATAGCGGGTGCTGTCGCCGGCGCGCAGGGTGATCTGCACCTCATCGGTCACATAACGGGTCTCGGCCCGGCCCCAGGTCGGGGTCAGGAGCACGGCGCACAGGCCGAGCAGCAACGGCGCTGATGGTCTCACGGGGCGTTCTCGCTACGACGTGTTGTAGGGCCACCGACGGTGGCAGGGTGGTTCCGATGCGGCCTGAGGACTGAAGGTCCTTATGTCACGCCCTTTCAGGGCTAGGCCCAGCGATACCTCATACTCAGGGCGTTGCCCTGGGCTGGTATGTCACGCCCCTGTGGGGCTAGGACGGGTTGCAAGAAGGGGCGGAGCAGCCTACTGGTACCACACGATGGAAATGCTTCGACCATTGACCGCACCGCGACCCTAGGGTGCGCCGTGCGCACCATGGCGCCAACCGAAACCCTGGCCGCGGCGATCAACCGCAGCCTCTCAAGGTGCGCACGGCGCACCCTACGCCAATGGTCCGGGCACTTCCATTGAGCGGTACCAGGTCGGCGTTCAGTCTCCGCGCCCCGGCCTCGAACTGCCCTTGCCAATGCCCGGTGCAAGAGGCGCTGCCGCTCAAGGCCCCGGTACCAGCAGGAACTCAAGCAACGCCTTCTGCACATGCAGCCGATTCTCCGCCTCGTCCCACACCACCGACTGGGGGCCGTCGATGACCGCGGCGGCGACTTCCTCCCCCCGGTGGGCGGGCAGGCAGTGCATGAAGAGGGCGTCCGGGGCGGCGCACGCCATCAGTGCCTCGCTGACCTGGTAGGGCGTGAACAGGGCCGCGCGCGCGGCGTGCTCACCCTCCTGGTGCATGCTCGCCCATACGTCGGTGGCGATCAGATCGGCCCCCGCCGCCGCCGCCAGGGGGTCGCGCAGAACGGTGCAGCGCTCGCCGGCCGCGGCCAGCAGGTCGGCAGCCGGCTCGAACCCGGCGGGGCAGCCGACGCGCAGCTCGAAATCGAAGAGCCGCGCCGCCTCCAGGTAGGTCTGGCACATATTGTTGCCGTCGCCGATCCAGGCCACCCGGCGCCCGCGGATGTCGCCGCGGTGCTCAAAATAGGTCTGCAGGTCGGCCAGGACCTGGCAGGGGTGCAGCCGATTGGTCAGGCCGTTGATCACCGGGACCTGGGAGTAGGCCGCGAAGCGCTCCACCGTCGTCTGCTCGAAGGTGCGGATCATCACCGCATCGACCATGCGCGAGAGGACCCGGGCGGCGTCCTCGACCGGTTCACCGCGCCCGAGCTGGGTGTCGCGCGCCGACAGGAACAGTGCATGACCGCCCAGTTGGGTCATCCCGGCCTCGAAGGAGACCCGGGTGCGGGTGGACGACTTCTCGAAGATCATCGCGAGCGTGCGGTGTCGCAGGGGGCGGTAGTCCTCCCCGCGGCGGTGCATCGCCTTCAATTCGGTGCCGCGCGCCAGCAGGGCGCGGGCCTCCTCGGCGGTCAGATCGTTGAGTGACAGTAGGTGCCGACAGGTGGCTTGCATCGGGGGTCCATAGCTCCGGGGATGGGATCGGGCGCGCGCTCAAGGGGCGGTGAGGAAACGGCGGATCAGGGTGCTCAAGACCTCGACCAAGTGGGTCGCCTGGTCCGGCTCGATGATCAGCGGGGGCAGGAGCCGAATCACCCGCTCGGCGGTGACATTGATGAGCAGCCCCGCGCTCAGGGCCGACATCACCAGCTCGGCACAGGGGCGGTCCAATTCGATGCCGAGCATCAGGCCCCGACCGCGCACCGCCACGACCCCCGGGACCCGGGCCAGGGACTCCCGGAAGGCGTCGCGCAGGGCCGCCCCCTGGGTCGCGGCATGTTCGACCAGGTCTTGTGCGGCGATGGTCTCCAGCACCGCCCGCGCCGCCCGACAGGCGAGCGGATTGCCGCCGAAGGTGGAGCCGTGGGTACCGGGGCCGAAGACCTCCGCCGCCGCCCCGCGCGCCACACAGGCGCCGATCGGCACGCCGTTGCCGAGCGCCTTGGCCAGGGTCATCACGTCCGGCACGATAGCGGTGTGCTGGAAGGCGAACCAGCGCCCGGTGCGACCGATCCCGGTCTGGATCTCGTCCAGGATCAGGAGCCACCCCTCGCGGTCGCAGATGCGCCGCAGGGCCGGCAGATAGTCGTCACCGGGGATGTTGATGCCGCCCTCCCCCTGGATCGGCTCCACCAGGATGGCGACGATATTCTTGCGATTGGCGGCGGCGGTCTCCACCGCCTCGATGTCGTCATAGGGGACGCGCACGAAGCCCTGTACCAGGGGCTCGAAGCCGGCCTGGACGCGGCGGTTGCCGGTGGCCGTCAGGGTCGCCAGGGTGCGGCCGTGGAAGCTGTTCTCCATCACCAGGATGGCCGGATGCTCGACCCCGCGCTGATGGGCGTAGAGCCGCGCCAGTTTGATCGCCGCCTCGTTGGCCTCGGCCCCCGAGTTGCCGAAAAACACGCGGTCCATGCCGGCGAGGCTGGTCAACAGGGCGCCCAGGCGCTCCTGTTCGGAAATGCGGTAGATGTTGGAGGTGTGCACCAGCAGCCCGGCCTGCTCGCACAGTGCGTCGCGCACCGCCGGGTGGGCGTGGCCTAGGCCGCACACGGCGATCCCGGCCAGGGCGTCCAGGTAGCGCGTGCCGGCATCGTCCCACAGCCAGACCCCTTCGCCCCGCGCGAAGGTGACCGGCAGCCGTTTGTAGGTCGTCATCAAGGGTTCGCTCATCAGGGCAGGCCCCACCGTGTTGGCTCCGGGACGGGCGCCATGCCACGTCCGAAAAACAAAAAGGCGGCTTCTCCACGCGGGAAACCGCCGTGACCGAAAAGGTGAAGCCGTCAACGATAGCGCGTCTCCCCTAAGGGAGACAAGTGTTTGGGTTCACGGGGCCCGGATCAAGGGGTAATCGAGATCCCGGGTACGCTGTCGTCGTCGTTGTCGTTGTCGTTGTCGTGATCGGATTGTTCGATTACGACTAACGACAACGACAACGACGCCCGGTCCGTCAGAAGGTCCGGTCGCGGTAGGGTACGGGATCGGCGTCAACACATCAGCTCTGATCGCGCCCCGGCGCCACCGGGACGCGGACAAGGACGCGGACAAGCGGCTAAGATGTATGCCCTTAGCCGGGGGGCGCTCCCTGGCCTCCCCGTCCGCTCCGGGTTCCCAAGGACTTGCCGCAATGCACACCACCGACCGCCAACGCCTGCGCGAGTTGATCGTCCGCCTGCCCCGCTGGGGCGGCCGGGAGTCCCGGGGCGCCCTGTACGCGGACCTGACCTGGGACCTGACCACGCGGGACCCCGAGCCGGCGCCACCGTCCCCCGCGGACGCGGCGGAGCGCCTGATCGAATTGGCCCTGGCCGCATCCACCGGCCCCGGGATGCGCGGCCTGCTCGAAGACCTGCGCGAGTTGGGGGCGGACGGTGCCGCGGGGTCACTGGCCCTCGCCGAACTGGCCGCCGGGCTCGCGGACGCCGCGCCGCCAAGGCCCTGGGCCGGCGAGCCCTACCCCGGGCTGCGGCCGCTGGAGTGCTGGCAGGCCCCGCTCTTTTTCGGCCGCCGGGCCGCGACCCGGGACCTGCTGCGACGCCTGAGCGCCCCCGCGGGCGCGCGCCTGACCCTGGTCGCGGGACTGCTCGGGTGCGGCAAATCGTCCCTGGTCCAGGCGGGCGTGGCGGGGCGACTGGCGGCGGGCGAGCTGCCGCGCCTGCCCGCGGCCACGCACTGGCAGGTCAGCAGCATGGTCCCGGCCGGACACGGGGGCGACCCCTTCCTGGCCCTGACCTACGGGCTGGCGCGCGAGCCCGGGGTGGTGCCCTTCGATGCGCCCACCGAGGCCGCCGCTATCAAGGGTTACGGCGCCCCGGCCCTGGCCGAACTGCTCGCGCGCGTCCTGGCCGGACGGCCGGCGGACGCCTGCTGGCTCCTGGTCATCGACCAGTTCGAGGAACTGTTCACCGCGGTCGACGAGGACCTGGCCGGG
>Ga0247840_10007556_pt1 | contig 15077 bp, 13 predicted proteins | sample LaCruzMarch2015__FD_192404 | JGI IMG/M metagenome (GOLD analysis project Ga0247840, IMG submission 192404) | Freshwater microbial communities from meromictic Lake La Cruz, Castile-La Mancha, Spain - LaCruzMarch2015_17m | ecosystem: Environmental > Aquatic > Freshwater > Lake | place: Spain...
CAAGTCTTGCCGTTTGCTGACACGAGGCAATCGGATGTAGGTGCGACTTCAGTCGCACCGATTCGGACGCAGGTGCGACTGAAGTCGCACCTACACTGACCGGTATCCAAATTGTCGGAAATCGCCTTACGGCCCACCCCAATGCCCCAAGGCCCTGTGGTTCGCTGTCGTCTTCGTCCCTCAGTACGCAACCGGCTTGACCTGCTTGTTTGGCAGGACTAGATTCTGTGGTAACAAAAGTAATAACTGTGCGGATGGTACATGATCATGCTCAAAGTCAAAGTCACCTCGGTCGGCAATTCAATGGGTATTTTGCTGCCAAAAGAAGCACTTAACAAACTGAAAGTCGGGAAGGGCGATACTTTGTATCTTGTCGAGAATGAAGAGGGATTTACCATCACGCCGTACCAGCAAGATTTTGAAAAGCAGATGGAGGCAGCCGAAAAGGTGCTGAAAAAGTACCGGAATGCGTTTCACGAGCTTGCGAAATGATCGATCCGCGATGGGCCCTGGATTCGGTGGTCATTTCGGTTCACCGCATGTTAATTGCGGAACATGGTGGACGTCCTGGTATTCGCGACAAGGGACTGCTTGATTCCGCATTGGCCAGACCCCGACAGCGACTCTTCTACGAACCACAGGCGAGGCTCTTTGATCTCGCTGCTGCGTATGGCTATGGCCTGGCAAAGAATCATCCATTCATTGACGGGAACAAGCGCGCAGCCCTTGCGGTTGCTTCGATATTTCTGGAGATCAACGGATTCAGTCTGGATGCGCCCGAGCCGCAAGCGGTCGTCATCATTGAACAACTCGCCGCCGGCAATCTCGGCGAAATCGAATTCGCGCAGTGGCTCAGTGATTGCTCAACGCGTAGCGCCTGATAACCAAGCCAAGGTTTGATGGACACCGGGGACGGCGTCTCGACTCCCGACATCATGATGGGTAATCCAACCATCGCCGGTACGCGCGTCACGGTGGAGTCCATCCTGGAACGGTCTGACCCGAGGCAAAAGGCAAGACCTGACTCCACTTCACTTTATCCCGCTCACCGCACGCGGACCCAATCGACGTCCCCGGGTGTGCGGGGATCGAATGCCGGATCGTCCGAAGGGATCTCCCGGCCGTCACGGCTCCGCCAGATGCACGCCGGGGTGGTCGATCGACGGATTGGTTGCCCGCCGAAGCCTTCGGGAATCCACACATGTCCGTCCAGCATAGCGCCTAGTGCCTCCTGCTGACCGTCGCTGGACCTGTTCCGGTCGGCGGTCACTTGTCCCCATAGTTGCTGTGACCACGCCTGGTGCTGTCGATAAGACTCGCCGTCCTGCCGGCCGATGTCTGTGATCATCCCGGCCACCGTGTGGCGCCCGTACGGGTCCGGCCCGGTGTTCAGTGCGGCCATGGCCACCCGCGGCAACCAGCCCGAGTAGTGGGGCCAATGGCGAGCGTCCGAACCGGCCAAGGTGAGCACCCCGTTGCACTGCCCGTACCCAATGGACACGTTGCTGACGACCACCCCGCGGACCGGCGCCGCTCCGGCAGGACCGTTGAGCGTGTAGGTCGTCTCGAAGGTCGCCGAGTGTGTGTAGCCGGGCATCGGTTGGATGGGCCGCGAAGGGCCGAACTGCACATCCGGGGCCAGTCGCATGACCCCGGTCATCGCGTAGTAAGCGAACTGCTCCGGCGACAGCGGCTGCATCATCCCGCTCTGGCCGAACACGATCACAGCGGCAATGAAATCCGGCGAACGCAGAACGAGTGAGAACTTGCCTTCTTCCCCGACGGTCCACCCTGGCGGCAGGCGGTAAGTGAAGTGCGGACCATTGACGAGTGGGGGTTCGGTCGGCGATCCCGAATGCGGCGGCGGATCGAACGGAAGTGGGCTCATCGGAATCTCCAGAGCGTAGTCGAAATGCGCGGTCGTCATGCCCGTCGCCCGCCTTTCAACGGCCGGGTCGGCGCCCCTTGATTCACCAGCGGATCGCCGACGCCGAGTTGACCCTCCATCCACAGATGGCCGAGCAGCGCCCCATGCTCGGCAAACTCCAGCACGCCGGGGATGTCGCAGGCCCGCTGCGTCTGGGTGTAGCCGCGCTCATCGCGCCAGCGCGCCAGAGCACGCGCACCTCCGGCGGTCGCAACGCGTTGAGGAAGAACGGCGAATGCAAAAGGAAAGACCTGACCCCATCCACTCCCAAAAGGAAAGACCTGACCCCATCCACTCCTGAGAGTTACCGCAACGGCCGTGGCGCGCGCTCGCTTTTGAGGCCGCTTGTTAGGCGAGTTGAAGCCTCCGCGACTTCCAGCAGATAACGAAGGGCTTTGTTCACTGCTTCGTCGTTTGGAAATGCCTGCGCAATATCTGGCTCAAGGAGCACCACGTTTGATTCTTCCTTGATGCGATCCGCATATTTGCCACGAACAAGCTCGCCGAAGTCTGACCTATTATATTCAGGCCGAAGTTCGTCCGCGGTTCCCGCCTTAACCTTCTTCATAAAGCTGCCTTTCAATGTTTGTTGCTATTCGTGCGGAAATAATGCGAATTGCGGTTCCCCGATCGGTGTGCGACACCGTAAGTAAGCGACCTCGGGAAGAAAGGCCGAATGTTACAAAGCGATCTTCGTCTTCCGAATGGTCTGGGTCATGGCCGGTCGCCGAAAGTCGATCGCGTAACGCGCTGGATGCCTCTTCAAAGGTAACCCCATGTTCGCGCAGATTTACTCTCGCCTTTCTTGGGTCCCACTCGAAGCTCATGATTTCGCCGGTTTCTATTGCTTGATACTGCCCGTCGCGGCAGTCGTAGTTTGGCACTCACCTGGAGTGCTTAGGCAGCGGAGACAAAAGGCAAGACCTGACCCTTCATCTGGCGCTCGGTTATGGAATTAAGTAAACTGTCCCCGGAGCTCCCGAGCTCCCTGGAGACTTTTGCCACGCTCACTCACCGCCGACCCATTCCCACACAGCCTCAAGTTTTTCAGGTATTGCCTTGAGCGAATTTGGATATTTGCCTATCCAAGAATAGCCAAGCTCGCTACGAGACATGAAAATTGCAGCAAATGGAAAAGCTACAATCATTGCAATAGTCTCGAAAGGAAATATCGCTAACCAGAATACAATTACAACAACAGTTGCTATCAAACCAAACGGTAATCTCAACAAGGTGACCAGTGCGTCCATAAATCTCTCTGGTTGGCTATTCTTGCCTAACTTGATTTCGGCGGACGAACTACCCCATAACGCGTCGCCTTTTTCGGATTGAATCAGGGTTCATCCGGGTTGTCAAGCGCTTGCGCGCCGTTCCTCGCTGCACCGTTCGTGCGTTATGAGGCAGTCTTGCCTCATAACGCACGAACGAATCGAAGGTACACCGCGTAAACCGGGGGATGCCCGCGTGGTTCTGACAAAAGAATAAGAGATAATACAATCGTATGAAGTGCCTTTCTCAGCGAATGCTCAGGGTGTTTAGAGGCACCGGCAGAGGTGCCGCGCCCGGACTCGCACCGTTTATGCGTTATGAGGCGATCTTGCCTCATAACGCCCAAACGGGTCCGCATAGACCGACCGGCGCTGGTGTAGCAAAGTTAACAAAAAATAAAGAAAACAATATTCTATAACCTTCTTCCCGAGGGTTTATCAGGGTGTTTAGGAGACATCGACAGGGGGCCGCGCTTGGCCTGGCGTCGTTCAGTCGCGCATCGATTATCGTTCCGGCCAGAGCCTCGGTTTGCCGGAACCATGGCCAAGGTGCGCTCGCAGCAGTTCCAAAGTGACATGCCCGCCCAACGCCCAACGGCGCCCCGCCCATCCCGAGGATGTTAAACTCCGCCCGTCCGGAACACGCCTGATGCGGCCGATCGGCTCGATCGCGATCCTGAGGCGATTTCTGTCGGAGAATCGATCGGATCAGCGCTGCCTCAGGGTGATTGATGTACGGTACACCGCTCGCTATTTTTCTACCCTCGCTGGCCGGCGGTGGTGCGGAACGCATGATGCTGAACCTCGCCCAGGGGGCGGTGGCTGCCGGGGTCGCGGTGGATCTCGTGGTTGGTAAAGCCGATGGGCCTTACCTAGCGCTGGTGCCGCCGGGCTGCACGCTTGTCGACCTTGGCGCAGCGCGGGTGCTGGGTGCTTTGCCGGGGTTGGTGCGCTATTTGCGCCGGCGCCGGCCGCGGGCTCTGCTGGCCGCGATGGATCATGCCAACATGGTCGCTCTGTGGGCGCGCGCCTTGGCACGGGTGCCGACGCGTGTCTGTGTCAGCGTGCGCAGCAATCTGTCGCAGGAGGCCGCGCATTCGCCGTTCCTGGCCGGGCGTTGGATGCCGCGGCTGGCGCGCGCGTTTTATCCGCGCGCGGACGCGGTCATCGCCGTGTCGCAAGGGGTGGCCGATGACCTCGACCGGCTGCTCGGCGCGGGTCGTGCGCGCATCCTGGTCATTCCCAATCCGGTGGTGACGCCCGAACTGGCAGCGCTTGCCGCCGCGCCGGCCGATCATCCCTGGCTGCAACCGGGCACAGTGCCGGTGATCCTGGCCGCCGGGCGGTTGGCCCCGCAGAAAGATTATCCGACGCTGATCCGCGCTTTCGCGGCCTTGAGTGCCGGGCGGGATCTGCGTCTGATCATCCTTGGTGAGGGGCCGGAGCGCACGGCACTGGAGTCGCTGATTCAGCAACTGGGGCTCGCTGACCGGGTCGCCCTGCCCGGATTCAGGGACAATCCCTTTGCCTATATGAGCCGCGCCAGCCTGTTCGTGCTGTCATCGGCCTGGGAGGGGTTGCCGGGGGTGCTGATTCAGGCCATGGCCTGCGGGACTCCGGTGGTCAGCACGGACTGCCCGAGCGGACCACGCGAGGTCCTGGCGGACGGGCGCTTCGGCCCGCTGGTTCCGGTGGGCGCGGTCGAGGCGCTGGCCGCGGCGATGGCGCTGACCCTGGAGCAACCGCCGGAACCGGAACGCCTCAAGGCGCGCGCGGCGGATTACGGACTTGAACCCGTGACCCGCCGGTATCTGGAGGTGCTGGGATGCGGCGCACTTGCGCCGGGGTGTGATCGGACATGATGTGGTTTGTGTGGGTCAAGTCGTTAGGTCGGATGGGTGGAGCGAGCGCAATGCCTATCCTCAAGCGTCGCGGTGGCCGGATGGGCATCGCGCCCGGGATTGGGCAAGCTGAAATGTTGGGGTTCGTTCCTCACCCCAACCTACGGCATTGCGATGTTTTCGGGTTCGCAGCGAACACTTTCACAATCGCTCTCGCTCTGCCCATCCAACGCGCGTCAGCGACCACATCACTTTGGGCCTCATTGCGCCCAGCAGTTCCAAATTTGGCTGGCCGCCCACCAGCAGCATGCCGGCAGCGAGGCTGATGGTGGATGCGCTGCGCTTATCCACCCTACGAAACCGGCTCCGCTGTAGGGTGGATAAGGCGCGCTGCTCGGTGTCAGGGATTCGGCACGTCGGTCGCACGCGCCGCATCCACCAAGGGCCGCGCGATTCCGCCCAAATTTGGAATTGCTGCCTCGTGTCAGCCGGGACAGCAGGATGAAGATCGCCCATGTCATCACCGGCCTGGAACTGGGCGGCGCCGAGATGATGCTGTTCAAGCTGCTGAGTACCATGGACCGGACGGTGTTCGAACCGCTGGTGATCTCACTGATCCCTCCCGGACCCATGGGGCCGCGGATCGGCGCGCTGGGTGTCCGGGTGGAAACGCTCGATTTGCGCCGCGGTTTCCCGACGGCCGGGGCGGTCCTGCGTCTGGTGCGTCTGCTGCGCGCCTTTCGGCCCGATCTGATTCAGACCTGGATGTACCATGCGGATTTGCTCGGCGGGCTGGTGTTGCCGCTGGTGCGGGCGGGGTCCGGGCGTCCGCGGTTGGTCTGGAATATCCGCCAGAGCGATCTGGACCCGCGTCAGACCCGCCGCGCCACCCGGATCGTGGCCCGGCTCAATGCCGGGCTCTCCCGTCTGGCGCCGGACCGCATCCTCTGTTGCTCGGAACGCGCGCGGGAGGTCCATCTGGCCTTGGGTTATCGGCGCGGCATCCTGTCCGTGATCCCGAACGGATTTGAACTGGAGCGTTTCCGGCCGGATGCGCAGGCCCGCGTTGCGCTGCGCGATGCCTTGGGGATACCGGCCGGGATCCCGCTGGTCGGGCTCGTGGCCCGATTCGATCCGCAGAAAGATTTGCCGACTTTTCTGCGGGCGGCGGCGCTGGTCCGGGCCGCGCGACCCGAGTGTCGGTTCCTGCTGTGCGGTCCGGGCATGGACACGGCCAACCCGCAACTGATGGGCTGGATGGCGGACGCACGCCTGGGTGACGCGGTCAGCCTGCTCGGTCCGCGCGCCGACACGCCGCGCGTCTTTGCCGCCCTGGATCTGCTGGTCAGCGCCTCGGCCTATGGGGAAGGCTTTCCGAACGTGATCGGCGAGGCCATGGCCTGTGCCGTACCCTGTGTGGTCACCGACGTGGGCGACTCCGGCTTGATCGTCGGCGAGACCGGGCGCACCGTGCCGCCGCGCGACCCGCCGGCCCTAGCCGCGGCCGTCGAATGCCTGCTCGCCGAGGGTCCGGCGGCGCTGGCCGACCGCGGCCGGGCCGCCCGCGCCCGCATCGCAGCGCACTATGCCTTGCCGCTGATCGCCGCGCGCTACACGGATCTCTATTTGTCATTGAACCGAGGGAATCGCTAATGTGCGGTCTGTGCGGCCTGATCGAGCCCGATGCCCCCACCGAGTCCGACCTGCGTCATGCCGTCGGGCGGATGAACGACACCCTGGTGCATCGCGGACCGGATGATCAGGGCCTGTGGCTGGACCCCGCGGCGGGGGTCGCGCTGGGGCATCGGCGGTTGTCGATCCTCGACCTCTCGCCCCTGGGACATCAGCCGATGGTCTCCCATTGCGGCCGGTATGTGCTCGCCTTCAATGGTGAAATCTACAACTATCTGGCCCTGCGCCGCGACCTTGGCGAGACCCTGCCCTGGCGCGGGCACTCGGATACCGAGGTGCTGCTCGCCTGGATCAGCCGGCGCGGGGTGGCGGCGACGTTGCCGCAACTCAACGGCATGTTCGCCTTTGCTCTGTGGGATCGGCAGGAGCGCCGGCTCACCCTGGCGCGCGACCGCCTGGGGGAGAAGCCGCTCTACTACGGCTGGAACCGCGGACGCTTTTTGTTCGGCTCCGAGCTCAAGGCGCTGACTGCCCATCCGCACTGGCAAGGCACGCTCGATCGGGATGCGCTGGCGGCCTATCTGCGCCTGAGTTATGTCCCGGCGCCGCATTCCATCTACCAGGGGATCAGCAAGCTCGAACCGGGGACCTCCGCCACCCTCGATGAGGGGCAGCAGACCCCGGTCATCCGCGCCTATTGGACTGCGCGCGAGGCCGTCGAGCGCGGTCTGGCCGCGCCCTTTGACGGATCGCGGGCGCAGGCCCTGGACGCGCTGGAGTCGCTGCTGAGCGATGCGGTGGGGTTGCGGATGCAGGCCGATGTCCCGCTTGGCGCCTTTCTCTCCGGCGGCATCGACTCCACCGCCGTGGTGGCCCTGATGCAGGCCCAGTCGGCCAAGCCGGTGCGCACCTTCTCCATCGGATTTCACGAGCCCGGATTCGATGAGGCACCCCATGCCCGGCAGGTCGCCGCGCACCTGGGGACCGATCATACCGAGCTGTACGTCACCGCTCAGCACGGCATCGAGACCATCGTCGACCTGCCGCGACTCTGGGACGAACCCTTCGGGGACTCGTCCCAGATCCCGACGCTGCTGGTGAGCCGGATGGCCAGGCGCGATGTGACCGTGTGCCTGTCCGGAGACGGCGGCGACGAGCTGTTCGGCGGCTATTCCCGGTATCTCTGGACGCGCGAAACCTGGCGGCGCATCGGCTGGGTGCCGCTGGGGCTGCGCCGCGCGCTGGCCGGTGCGGTCACCGCCATTGCCCCCGGCACCTGGGACCGGCTGCTGCGGCCCTTCGGCCGGCTGCTGCCCGGACCGCTCGCCATCGCCAACCCCGGGGACCGACTGCATAAGGCGATCGATGTCCTGACCGGCGACTCACCCGAAGCACTCTATCTGCGCATGGTCTCGCATTGGAGCGACCCGGCCGCGCTGGTGATCGGTGCCCAAGAACCGGCGAGCGTGCTCACCGACCCGGCGCGGCGCCCGCGCACCGGGTCGATCACCGAGTCGATGATGTTCATGGACAGTTGTCTTTATCTGCCGGATGACATCCTGGTCAAGGTCGACCGGGCCAGCATGGGGGTCGGCCTGGAGGCGCGGGTGCCGCTGCTGGATCATCGGGTGTTCGAGTTCGCCTGGTCACTGCCGCTGCGCTGGAAAGTGCGCGGGCGGCTCGGCAAGCTCCCGCTGCGGCACATTGTCGAGCGGCATGTGCCGCGTGCCCTCATGGATCGGCCCAAGATGGGGTTCGGGGTGCCGATCGAGCATTGGCTGCGCGGGCCCCTGCGTGACTGGGCGGAGGCCCTGCTGGCGCGTGATCGGCTGCTGGCCGACGGCATCCTGAGGCCCGATCCCATCCGCGCCAAGTGGGAGGACCACCTGGCGGGGCGGCGCAACTGGTCCTATTACCTGTGGGATTTGCTGATGTTCCAGGCGTGGCTGGATGCGGCCGGGACCGCGCCGTCCGCGAGTCGCCGGCCATGACGGCGGTCGGTACCCGGCGGGTCGCGTTCTTCGTGACCGTGGACTGGTATTTCTGTCATCACTATCTCGCGCTGGCTCAGGCGGTGCGCGCTGCCGGTTTTGCGGTCACGGTCATCACCGGGGTGGAGGATCACGGCGAGCGCATCCGCGCGGCCGGGCTCGACCTGATTCCACTGGAGGTCTCGCGCAAGGGGATGCATCCGTGGCATGAACTGCGCAGCATTGCGCGGGTGACGCGCATCCTCAAGGACCTGAAGCCCGTCCTGCTGCACAATATCGCGCAGAAACCGGTGCTTTACGGCACCTTGGCGGCCCGTCTCGCGGGGGTGCCGACGGTGGTCAACGGGGTGGCGGGGATGGGCTATCTGTTCTCCTCCGACGGCCCGCGGGCCCGCCTGCTGCGCGGATTGGTGGGCGGCGCCTATCGCGCCCTGCTCGCCGCGCCGAACGTGCGGGTCCTGGTGCAGAACCCGGACGATCAACAGCAGGTCCTGCGGCTCACGGGAGTGGAGCCGGTGCTGATCCCCGGCTCCGGGGTGGATGTGACGCGCTTCGTTCCGCGCTCGGACCCGCCGGGGGCGGTGGTGGTGATGCTGGCCTCGCGGCTGCTGTGGGACAAGGGCGCGGGAGATTTCGTCAGCGCCGCCCGCCTGCTCAAGGCGCGGGGCAGCCCGGCGCGGTGCGTGCTGGTGGGCAAACCCGACCCCGGCAATCCGACCTCGGTGGCGGAGGAGCAACTGCGCGACTGGCATCAGGAGGGCTGTATCGAGTGGTGGGGTCATAGCGCCGACATGCCCGGGGTGCTGGCGCAGGCGCACATCGCCTGTTTGCCGTCCTATTATCGCGAGGGTCTGCCCAAGTTTCTGATCGAGGCCGCGGCCGCGGGGCTGCCGTTGGTCACCACGGATGCGACCGGCTGTCGGGAGGCCGTGGAGGTCGAGGGCAACGGACTGCTGGTCCCGGTCCATGACCCGCTGGCCTTGGCGCACGCGCTTGAGCGTTTGATCGGCGACACGGATTTGCGGCGGCGGTTCGGCGCGCGTTCGCGGATGATCGCCGAGGCGCGTTTCGACTCAGTCCGCATCCATGCGGCGACCCTTGCGGTGTATCGCGAACTGCTGGAATCCAGAAAGATTTCGTTTATAGCAAATGAACAGGAGTGAAATAAGCGTATGAAAACGGCTTTAATTACCGGTGTAACCGGACAGGACGGCGCCTACCTGGCGGAATTCCTGCTGAACAAAGGCTATGTCGTGCACGGCATCAAACGGCGGTCCTCGCTGTTCAATACCGATCGCATCGATCATCTCTATCAGGACCCCCATGAGAGTGATCGCCGCTTTATTCTCCATCATGGGGATCTGACCGACTCGATGAGCCTGATCCGGGTCATCCAACTGGTGCAGCCGGACGAGATCTACAATCTTGCGGCTCAGAGTCATGTCGCGGTGTCGTTCGAGGAACCGGAATATACCGCCAACTCCGATGGACTGGGCGCGCTGCGCATTCTGGAAGCGATTCGTATCCTCGGATTGGAGCGCAAGACGCGTTTCTATCAGGCGAGTACCTCCGAGCTCTTCGGTCTGGTGCAGGAGACTCCGCAGCGCGAGACCACTCCCTTTTATCCGCGCAGCCCCTATGCGGTCGCCAAGCTCTACGCCTACTGGATCACGGTGAACTACCGCGAGGCCTATGGCATCTATGCCTGCAACGGGATTCTCTTCAATCACGAGAGCCCGGTGCGCGGCGAGACCTTCGTGACCCGCAAGATCACCCGTGCCCTGGCGCGCATCACTCTTGGCTTACAGGACTGCCTCTATCTCGGCAATCTGAGCGCCAAGCGCGATTGGGGCCATGCGCGGGACTATGTCGAAATGCAGTGGCTGATGCTGCAGCAGGAGCAGCCGGAGGATTTCGTCATCGCCACCGGCGTGCAATACAGCGTGCGCGACTTCGTGGCCGCCGCCGCGCAGGAATTGGAGATCGCGATCCGCTGGGAAGGCGAGGGTGTCGATGAGAAGGGGTATGACGCCGCCGGACGCTGTATTGTCGCCGTCGATCCCCGATATTTTCGGCCCACTGAAGTGGAAACCCTGCTCGGCGATCCGCGCAAGGCGCACGAGCGGCTCGGCTGGGCGCCCGCCACCAGCTTCCAGGAACTGGTATCCGAGATGGTCCGGGAGGATCTCAAGCAGGCGCAACGCGATGAATTGGTGACGCAACACGGTTACAGTACCTTCAACCATCACGAATGAGGTCGAGCATGGAGACCGGACAGGCGATCTATGTAGCCGGACATCGCGGTATGGTCGGCGCCGCCCTGGTGCAGGAATTGCGCCGACGCGGTTATCACAACCTGATCACCAGGACCCATGCCGAGTTGGATCTGACGGATCAGGCTCAGGTGCGCGCGTTCTTTCAGGCGGAGCGGCCAGCCGCGGTCTATCTGGCGGCGGCGAAGGTCGGCGGGATTCACGCCAATGACAGCTTTCCGGCCGAGTTCATCTATCAGAACCTGATGATCGAGGCCAATGTCATTCACGAGGCCTGGCGCGCCGGGGTGCAGCGCCTGTTGTTTCTGGGGTCGAGCTGCATCTACCCGCGGCTGGCGCCGCAGCCGATCCCCGAGGGGGCGCTGCTGACCGGGGTACTGGAGCCTACCAATGAACCCTATGCCGTTGCCAAGATCGCCGGTATCAAGCTCTGTGAGTCCTATAACCGGCAATACGGAACGGATTATCGCAGTGTCATGCCGACCAATCTCTATGGTCCGGGCGACAATTATCACCCACTCAACAGCCATGTCATCCCCGCGCTGCTGCGTCGTGCCCACGAGGCCAAGAGCGGCGGACTGGATGAACTGGTGATCTGGGGGACCGGGACGGTGCGGCGCGAGTTCCTCTATGTCGAGGATATGGCCGCCGCCTGCTTGCACGTCATGGACTTGGATCAGGCGACTTATGCGACCCATACGGAGCCGATGCTGTCGCATATCAACGTCGGCGCGGGCGAGGATTTGACCATCGCTGAGCTGGTCGCGCTGATCTGTGCCACGGTCGGCTTCACCGGGCGGATTCGCTATGATCCCGCGAAGCCCGACGGGGCACCGCGTAAACTCCTGAATACCGAGCGGCTCAGTGCACTCGGTTGGCAGCCGCGCGTCGCATTGAAAGAGGGACTGGAGCGGACCTATCGGGCCTTCGTCGACGCTCAGTAAACGGCTATGCATGTCCCCCGTGGGAGCGGCGTCCCGCCGCGATGCGGTGCCGCGGTGACCTTTAACACTGCGGCTTCGCGCCCGACCTGTCGCGGCGGGACGCCGCTCCCACAGGGCTTGATGTCACGGCATCACTCCCGCACGCAGGCGATCACCGCCTCCGCGATAAGGTCCTGCGCGGACTCGCTCAGGTCCGCATGCATCGGCAGGCTGATGACCCTGGCGGCGAGTCGGGCCGCAACCGGCGTGCAGTCCGGGCAACAGAGATGCTGGTAAGCGGGCTGGACATTGAGCGGGATCGGGTAGTGCACCGCGCTCGGAATGCCGCGTGACTGGAGCGCATCGACCACGCCGTCCCGGTTGGGGACCTGCAGGGTGTATTGAGCAAAGACACAGGTGCGGTCCGGGCGAATGACGGGGGTGGTGATGTGCGGGGCGGCAGCGAACAATTCCGAATAGCGTCGGCCGATCGCGATGCGCCGCTCGATCTCCCAGTCGAAGCGGTCGAGTTTCGCCAGGAGCACCGCGCATTGTAGGGTATCCATGCGTCCGCCGACTCCGACGCGGGTGTGGACATAGCGCCGCGCTTGGCCATGCACGCGCAATTCGCGCATGGTCTGGGCCAGCTCCCCGTCATTGGTGAAGATGGCGCCGCCGTCGCCGTAACAGCCCAGCGGCTTGGACGGAAAGAAACTGGTGCAGCCGATGGTCGAGAGATTGCCGCTTTTGACTCCCCGGTAGCTGGCGCCGAAGCTCTGGGCCGCGTCCTCGATGACCGGCAGTCCGTAGGCCGCGGCGATGGTGTTGATGGCGTCCATATCCGCCGGCTGGCCGTAGAGCGCGACCGGAATGATCGCCTTGGTGGTCGAATTGATCGCGGCCTCGAGCTTATCGACGTTGATGTTGCAGGTGTCCGGTTCGACATCGACAAAGACCGGCCGCGCGCCTACCAGACAGATGACTTCCGCGGTCGCCACGAAGGTGAAGGGCGTCGTGATGACCTCGTCACCGGGGCCGACGCCCAAGGCCATCAGGCTGATCAGGAGCGCCTCGGTTCCGGAGGCGACACTGATGCAGTGCGCGGCGCCGGTGTAGGCTTGCAGCCGCTGTTCCAATTCCTCCATCTCCGGCCCCAGGATATAGCGGCCGTGATGCAGCACCCGGTGGATCTGCGCCTCCAATTGGGGGCGAATGGCTGCTTGCTGAGCGGGCAGATCAATGAAGTCGATCCGCCGCACGGCCGGCGGGAGCGCCAGATAGCCGGCGGGACTGATCGCCTGTTCCGCATGAGCGGCCACGAAAATTTCATCGCGCGTCAGAATCTTGACCGCGCCGCGGGGCAGGCGATCCAAGGCGTTCAACAAACGCTCACGGGCCGGATCGGGCGCGTCGAAGCGCGCGAAATCCCCGCCCAGGGCGGCGAGCCATTGCTTGTCCTGGGTGAAGCACTCGAGCCGTTGCCTGGCAAGCCGCGTTTGCGCTTCAGCGACACGGTGCTCGGCCGTGTCCTGCAAGGCGCGCAGGACTCCATCCTCGTAGCTCTGGGCCGCGCCGGCATAGAGCCAGACGGTACCGTCCTCATCCAGACAACGGGTGATCGCTGCCGCTGCGTCGGGACTTGGCGCGGCCTCCGGGACACAGGCGGCGATGACGCAATCGGTATCGAGCAAAAGATCCATGGTTGGGAATTCCTCGTGATGTGGGTCGGAGTGACTACCAACTCGCCGCCGCCCCGGCAATCTCTTTCAACATGGTCGCGACCCGGGCCATGACCGGGCTGCCCGCGACCTGGTCCTGGGGTATTTCGCGGTGCACCACATAGGTCGTTCCCGATGCGCCGGGCAGAGTGTAGAGGCCGATGATGAAGGGGCAGTTGACCAGGCGTGCGGGGTCTTCACTGGTCATTTCGCGCGACAGGACGGCGCTGCAAAACTCGACCGACTCGGCGCGCTGGTAGATGGGTTGTTCCTGACCCAGGTCTTTGCCGGTGCGCTCCAGCATCTCGGACAGGTGCATGACATTGTTGATGGACATGCCCCGCTCCTCGATAGCCAGCTTGAGCGCATCGAGCACATCGTCGAATCCGGCCTGGCTCGGGTAGACGGCATAGCCGGGTCCGGCCGCGGCCAGGGTCGGGATCAGAACCATGATCAAGAGGATCAGCCGCCGCGCGAGGCTCTGCATGAGTGGTGACCTTTCAGTTGCACTGGTGGGCGGGGGCGGTCGGGGCAACCCGCGCCCTCGCGATCGACGCGGGTTGTCGGGAGGCTCGGTTCAGTATTGATTCATCGGCCGGAACGCGGGGGCCGAGGGCCATTCCGTGGTGGGTGCCGAGGCCGGCGGTTTGGCCGGTCGCTGGGCAGTCTCCAGTTCCTCGATGCGGCGCTTGAGTGCATCGATTTCATGCTGACTCGCCGAATTGTCCACGGCCGGCGCGCTCGGTCCCGCGGCCGGTGGTGTCAGCGCCGGTGCCCCTAAGTAACCCGGTGCGCCGTAGCCGTAACCCGGATAGCCATAACCCGGTGCCCCGAAGGGTGCGCTCCAGGGACCCCCGCCATAGCCGCCGTAAGGGCCGCCCCAGGGGCCGTCGTAGTAATCGTCGTAACGATCGCGGTTACCCCCCATCCAGCGCCCGGGGTTCATCATATTCCCGAAGTCGAATCCCTGCGCGATTGGCGTATAGAGACTGGAGCCGACCAGGGCAGCGAGCGAGAGTGCGCCGAATGTCTTGGCAAACGGCATCTTAGCGAAGGCTAGGGTCACGGCGGGCTTCCTCCAGGGTTATTGCTTTATTGACGAGCGGCCGACATCCACGCGTTTCTAACACTCAAGCGTGCAGTGGGTCAACGGCGATCCGACTCAATGCCGGCCAGCGGCGTGCGTAGTCAGGGCTTCCAGCCCTGACGGTCAGGCCAGGATGGCCTGACTACGCACCCGGCGAGCCCAAGTGGCCGGAATCTTGATCGAGGCCATCGTGCCCATGCTGGTGTGCGTGCCCGTGGTGAGCATGATCACGGACATGATCATGGTGATGATGCGTGTGTCCATGACCGCTGACCGACTCGGTGGCCGTTCCGGCCGCGGCGTGCAGTCGCGACCCGTCCGGCGCAATGGCGGGGCGCAGGGTGCGGCCTTGTTCCAGACGGGCCCGCTGGGCGGTCAGTTCGTCTTGCAGCCAGTGCAGCCAGGGTTCCAGTTGAC
>Ga0247840_10007560_pt1 | contig 15072 bp, 15 predicted proteins | sample LaCruzMarch2015__FD_192404 | JGI IMG/M metagenome (GOLD analysis project Ga0247840, IMG submission 192404) | Freshwater microbial communities from meromictic Lake La Cruz, Castile-La Mancha, Spain - LaCruzMarch2015_17m | ecosystem: Environmental > Aquatic > Freshwater > Lake | place: Spain...
CGATTTTAGTTTCTGAATAAAGTCGTGTTTCCCGTCGCACTTAAACCGTTTATTTGGATTGATTACAGCATCGTCACATTCATCGGCGTGACGTTGAGCGTCGGTACGATGCGCGGTTTTAGTCGCGAAGTTGTTTCACTATTATGTTGGGTTGTCGGATTTTGGGCGAGTTTGCATTTTTCGGTTTCCATTTCATCAATGTTGCAATCGTTCATTTCTGCACCAAACAAACGCCTCGCGGTTAGTTTTATCGGCTCATTAGTTTCAACTATTTTAGTAGGAAGTTTGCTGCAATATTGGCTCACAACCCGCTTTAAACAAACGTACAAGCACACCGCCATCATGGAACGTTTAGGCGGTTTAACCTGCGGCATCATGCAAGGTGTCGTCGTTACGACAATCGTCGTTTTTCTCGCTGGACTCACAAAGTTGCCGACCCATTTGTGGTGGCACGAATCCAGTTTATTACCCTCTTTTCAACTCCTTGCCATTTGGTTACGCGATCACGTTGCAGCACAAATGGCGCAAGCTCTCATTTATCGTTAAAACTTCCAACTCAGGTGAAAAATAATGTGTGGTATTGTTGCTATCGTCTCTCATCAAGCCGTAAATCAAGATTTATATGACGCACTCACGGTGCTTCAACATCGCGGACAAGACGCGGCAGGAATTGTGACGTGTGAAAATGGACGCTTGCATTTACGCAAAGACAACGGATTAACTCGTGACGTTTTTACAAATGATCAAATGTTGCGTTTACGCGGAAATATGGGTGTCGCGCACGTTCGTTATCCGACGGCAGGTTGCACGAGTTCTGCGGAAGCGCAACCCTTTTATGTCAATTCACCATTTGGTTTAACTTTGGCGCATAACGGCAATTTGACCAACACCGAAGAACTCAAAAAAGCGTTATTTGACGAAGATCAACGCCACATTAACACCGATTCTGATTCAGAAGTCTTGCTCAATGTTTTTGCACACGAATTGCAAACCTTGCATAAATCTGAATTGACTGTCACGGATATTTTTAACGCTGTTAAAGGTGTGCATCGTCGCTGCCGTGGCGCGTATGCGGTGGTGATTATGATTGCAGGCGTGGGAATTTTAGGTTTTCGTGATCCGAATGGCATTCGTCCTGCTATTTTTGGCGAACGTAAAACAGAAGAAGGCAGAGAATTTATGATTGCTTCGGAAAGCGTTGCGCTCGACGTGTTAGGTTTTGATATTACGCGCGACATTGCACCAGGCGAAGCCATTTTCATTGAACAATCGGGCAAATTGCACACACAACAATGCGCTGAAAAAGTCGATCATTGTCCGTGTATTTTTGAATATGTTTATTTTGCCCGTCCTGATTCAATTATCGACAACATTTCAGTCTACAAAGCACGTTTGCGAATGGGTGAAAAATTGGCGACAAAAGTACAGCGTGAATGGGCAGAACACGACATCGATGTTGTTATTCCAATTCCTGACACCAGTCGCACAGCGGCATTACAAATGGCGAATAAATTGGGCGTGAAATTTAGCGAAGGATTTATCAAAAATCGCTACATTGGTCGCACGTTCATTATGCCTGGGCAAAAAATGCGTGAAAAATCGGTGCGTCAAAAACTCAACGCCATCGATTTGGAATTTAATGGTAAAAACGTGTTGTTGGTTGATGATTCGATTGTTCGCGGCACCACGTCTGCACAAATCATTCAAATGGCACGGGATGCAGGCGCGAAAAAAGTGTATTTTGCTTCTGCCGCGCCACCTGTTCGTTATCCTAATGTTTATGGTATCGATATGCCCGCAGCACACGAATTGATTGCTCATAACCGTACAGAAGACGAAGTTTGCGACGCAATTGGTGCAGATAAATTGATTTACCAAGATTTAGACGATTTGATTGCTTCTGTGCAAAAAGGCAATCCCGAAATTTTACATTTCGACACATCTTGTTTCAGTCACGAATATATTACGGGCGATATTGACGATGCCTATTTAGAACGGATTGAAGCGTTACGGAATGACGGCGCACAAGCACAATCCAATGCGGCAAACTTTATTATTGAGATGCAAAACTGTGGCTAATCAAAATTAAGATATAAGCGTGTGTGCCGATATGAGTGAGTGCCGTTGCTTTTACGGCGTGAAAATTGCTTTTTTTGTATTTAAGCGATGTTCGATTTTTTAAAACCAGTGATTTTGTCGCTACTTAAATTTCGAAACTCAAACTCACCAGTATCGGTTCACCATAACAATTGCTGGCTTTAGGGAAGTCGAACACCGCGTAAATACAAACTTCATAACAAAATAATAATTCAAACCTAGGCTTGACCGCGCACGCTCAACGGAACTTTTATGAAACTCAACACACCAGTAACCAATAATGAAATTATTATGACGAAAGGCAGTATTCTCGTCACACACACCGATTTAAAGGGAAAAATAACTTCTGCTAATGATGATTTCTTAAAAATAAGTGGCTACACGCGCGACGAAGTTATTGGTAAAAATCACAACATTATTCGCCACCCCGATGTTCCACAAGAAATTTTTGAAGATATGTGGAAATCTATTACCACGATGCGTCCGTGGTCAGGGGTGATTAAAAATCGGGCAAAAAATGGTAGTTTCTATTGGGTTCATGCCAATGTTATTCCACAGTTTGATAAAGGAAAATTGATTGGTTATATGTCCGTCCGTTTCGCCCCGAAAAAAGACGAATTAGCCGAAGCGATTGCGTTATATCCAAAAATTGCAAGTAAAACCGAAACAGTTAATCCAACGGGCGTAAAAGCTCTCGTTAAATCCATCAAAGATATTTCACTCTGGCATAAAACCATTTTTTCATTAGTTGCTTTTGCTGTTCCCACCGCAACGCTTAGTTATGAATTATTTTTAGTTGGAAATTATGTCGAATTAGCCGCAATTATTTCATCTACAACGCTTGGTGCAGTGATTATTACCAGTTTAATTCGTGAATTAAGTGGCACGCTAGATCAAAGCGTCGGCATTTTTTATCGCCTTGCTTCAAAAGGTTTTGGTAATAAATTTGATTTGAAAAAAGCAGGCGTTGTAGGCGATTTTTATCGTGGCTTATTTTCAATGGATGTGAGTTTGAGTTTAGATATTGCTCAAGCAAAGCAAGTTACATCGGAAGCCTTGCGTATCAATAGGGCGTTAGACAACGTACATTCGGCGGTATTAGTAGTGAATAATGATTTTGAAATTATTTACACTAACGCGAGTGCGACAGCATTGTTTAAAAATGCAGAACAAGATATTAAAAAACAATTGCCTAATTTTGATTCCAACAAAATTCTTGGCTCGAATATCGATATTTTTCACGTTGAGCCTGAGAAACAGCGAAAAATGTTACAAAACTTAACCGATTTTTATGCGACTGAAATGATTATCGGTGGGCATCACATGCACATTGTAGCGAACCCCGTTTCAGACAAAAATGGCGAACGTATTGGTTATGTGGCGGAATGGTTAGATCGAACAGTAGAAATTGAGGCTATACAAGAAATTTCTAACATTGTTCAAGCCGCTTCAGAAGGGGATTTTGAACAACGTATTAAAGAACAAGATCGAAATGGTTTTATTTTGGATTTGGTTAAAAATATCAACAAACTACTTGAAACAAGCTCCGTGGGTTTGAATGAAATAGGTCGCATTTTGGACGCGCTGTCACAGGGTGATTTAGACAAAACGATTACCAATGAGTATTCGGGAATGTTTGGGCAGTTGAAAAATGATGCGAATTCAACTGTTGAAAAATTACGCGAAGTGATTTATCAAATCCAAGATGCAACGAGGACGATTAACACCAGCGCAAAAGAAATCGCTTCGGGCAATAACGATTTGTCAAATCGTACCGAAAAACAGGCAGCGAGTTTAGAAGAAACAGCGGCAAGCATGCAGGAATTAACGTCTACGGTTAAACACAATAGTGAAAATGCACAACACGCCAATGAATTAGCTGTTGGTGCATCGGATACTGCAAGCAAGGGTGTATCCGTCATCACTCAGGTTGTCAGTACGATGGAAGCCATTAACGAATCGTCTCGCAAAATCGTCGATATTATTTCAGTTATTGATGGCATTGCTTTCCAAACCAACATCTTAGCGTTAAATGCTGCTGTTGAAGCGGCACGCGCGGGTGAACAAGGTCGAGGTTTCGCAGTAGTAGCAACCGAAGTGCGGAGTTTAGCGCAACGAGCGGCAGCGGCAGCGGGTGAAATTAAAAACCTAATCGGCGATTCTGTTGAAAAAGTTGAAGACGGCTCACGCTTAGTCGCAAATGCGGGGCGAACGATGGAAGAAATTGTTAGCGCGATTCGTGGTGTAACGACAATTATGTCTCAAATCAGCTCGGCTTCAACAGAGCAAACAGCGGGTATTGAGCAAGTAAATAAAGCGATTGGGCAAATGGACGACGTGACCCAACAAAATGCAGCATTAGTTGAAGAAGCGGCAGCGGCGGCAGAAACGCTGGAAGATCAAGCGCAAAGTTTAGCGAATACGGTCAGGTATTTTAATTTGAATTAGTTTGCAAGGGCGAAAACATTCGCCCTTTTTCAATTTAAGTATTTCGTTTAGGATGAACGGGAAGGCTTACAAACTTTTTGCATTTCGGGAATACGTCGTCGGTGCAATGCTAACCACTGCAACGCAATAATGGGAATTGCCGAATCGATTTTATTAGCAAATACCATGTGATAAGCATCGTCAAATGGCACAACGCGAACCAAAATATCTTCATTTTCATCCGCAACACCATGAATACCGCCGACATTTTTACTGTCTACAATGCCACAAAATAACGTAATTTGTTCCGATGACCCCCCAGGCGATAAATAAAATTTATTGATTAACATCAAATCTAAAAGTTCGCAGCCTGCTTCTTCCCACGTTTCGCGCTTTGCTACCTCACCATCTGATTCGCCTTCTTCCGTAATTCCCGCAACAATTTCGATTAACCACGGTGTGTTAATCGGGTTTTCAACCGCTCCAACACGAAATTGTTCAATTAAAACGACGTTGTCACGTTCTAAATCATACAAAATTACCGCTACACAATTGCCGCGCACAAATAATTCGCGCGTCATTTCGCCACTCCAGCCGCCCTCAAACAATTCGTGTTTTAAACGTTGTTTTTCCATTCGAAAAAAACCGTTATAAACCACGTCTTTGTTCAAAATTTCCACACCTTTTTTCATGCTACAATTTCACCAATTTCAAAGTATTAAGGGATAAAACGATGTCAAACAATAGACCACTCTCACCACATTTACAAATTTACAGCCTACCAATTACGGGCATTATTTCAATCAGTCATCGACTTACAGGCGTATTTTTAGCAATGGGTTTAGTCGGTTTCGTTTTCATGTTGGCGCAAGTTAAAGCGGGCATGCTAACTTTTTTAGAAATGCAAACGTTGTTACAAACTATGCCAATGCAATTGTTATTGAGTGGCTTTATTTACGCCCTGATGTTTCATTTATGTCATGGCGTACGGCATTTAATTTGGGATGTTGGGCAAAGTTTTTCACGCGAAACATTGACTCGTTACGCACAAATTGAACTTGCCGCCTCATTCGTGTTGACCGCTTTTATGTTGGCGGTGGTGTTATGAAATCGGGAGCAAAGCATTGGACTATACAACGTTTAACGGCAGTTTTACTGATTCCGTTGTCTTATTGGTTATTGGTATTTTTACAACTTTGTTTGCAGGAAAATTATTTTGAAATCACAGAATGGCTTGCATCACCGCTCAATAAAATAGCTTTAATCAGTTGGTTAATTGTCGTTTGTTATCATGCCGCAATTGGTGCGCAGGTCGTTTTAGAGGATTACGTTTCAAATCAAAGCAAACAATGTATGGCGATTTGGGCGACACATTCTTTTTTTGCCATTTTAGCCTTGGGCGGAATCGTGTTCATTTTTTAACAACATTGAAATTTCACTTAGTTGCTCCATAGTTGTGTTATCAATTTAGTTTTCACTTTAGAGGGCAACACCATGAGAATGGACAAATTAACCAGTAAATTTCAAGAAGCAATCTCAGCCGCACAAAGTTTAGCGTTGGGCAAGGATCATCAATTTATCGAAGCCGCACATTTATTATTGGCGTTAATCGACCAAGAAGGCGGCAGTATTAAGCCATTGCTCGCGCAAAGTAATATCAATGTTCCAACTTTACGCGCTGACACACTGGCGGCAATCAATCGATTAGCCAGCGTTAGCGGTACGGGCGGTGATGTGCGTTTATCGAATGAACTTGACCGCTTATTAAACATTACCGACAAACTCGCGCAGAAACGTAACGACACTTTTATTTCGAGTGAATTATTTTTGTTGGCGGTTGCAGATGAAAAATGTGCGTTGACCGAAATTTTCAAAAAACACGGACTGTCAAAAGTCTTACTTGAATCGGCGATTGAAAAATTACGCGGTGGTGAAGCCGTCAATGAACAAAACGCCGAAGATCAGCGTGGAGCCTTAAATAAATACACGGTGAATTTAACCGAACGGGCAGAACAAGGAAAACTCGATCCTGTGATTGGACGCGACGATGAAATTCGCCGCACGATTCAGGTTTTGCAACGTCGCACCAAAAATAATCCCGTGTTAATTGGTCAGCCTGGTGTGGGTAAATCCGCGATTGTCGAAGGTTTGGCGCAACGGATTATTAACGGCGAAGTTCCCGAAGGCATGAAAGGCAAACAAGTTTTGTCACTCGATATGGCAGCGTTGATTTCGGGTGCAAAGTTTCGCGGTGAATTTGAAGAACGTTTGAAAGCCGTCTTGAGCGATTTGGCAAAACAAGAAGGGCAAGTCATTTTGTTCATCGATGAATTGCACACGATGGTTGGCGCGGGAAAAGCTGAAGGTGCGATGGATGCAGGTAATATGTTGAAACCTGCGTTAGCGCGGGGCGAATTGCATTGCGTTGGCGCGACGACACTCGACGAATATCGCAAATATATTGAAAAAGACGCGGCATTAGAGCGGCGTTTTCAAAAAGTTCTCGTTGATGAACCCAGCGTTGAAGACACGATTGCGATTTTGCGCGGTTTAAAAGAAAAATACGAAGTGCATCACGGCGTTGATATTACTGACCCTGCGATTGTCGCGGCGGCAACGCTTTCGTATCGCTACATTGCTGACCGTCAATTGCCCGATAAAGCGATTGATTTAATCGATGAAGCGGCAAGTCGAATTCGGATGGAAATTGATTCAAAACCTGAATCGATGGACAAATTACACCGTCGTTTGATTCAACTCAAAATCGAACAAGTTGCACTGAAAAAAGAAAAAGATGCCGCCTCGAAAAAACGCCTGCAAATTTTAGAAGCCGAAATTGGCGAACTCGAAAAAGAGTATTCGGATTTGGAAGAAATTTGGAAAGCGGAAAAATCAGCATTACAAGGCAGCGCGGCAATTAGAGAAAAGCTCGAACAAGCTCGCGCTGAAGTTGAAACTGCCCGCCGCAGTAATGATTTGGCGCGAATGTCGGAACTGCAATACGGCGTGATTCCTGAACTTGAAAAACAAATAGCCGCCTCAGCTAATGTCGATATGTCGAAAATGACCTTGTTGCGAAACAAAGTTACCGAAGATGAAATTGCGGAAGTTGTATCGAAATGGACGGGCATTCCTGTTTCAAAAATGTTGGAAGGCGAAAAAGAAAAATTGTTACAAATGGAAACGCATTTAAAACAGCGCGTTATTGGACAAGAAGAAGCGTTGAAAGCAGTGAGCAATGCAATTCGTCGTTCACGCGCGGGGCTTTCTGACCCAAATCGTCCAAACGGTTCGTTCCTCTTTTTAGGGCCAACGGGTGTCGGTAAAACCGAATTGTGTAAAGCATTAGCCGAATTTATGTTCGATACGCCCGACGCAATGGTGCGAATCGATATGTCTGAATTTATGGAAAAACATTCGGTAGCGCGTTTAATCGGTGCGCCTCCAGGCTATGTTGGCTATGAAGAAGGCGGTTATTTAACGGAACTCGTGCGCCGCAAGCCGTATTCGGTGATTTTGCTCGACGAAATTGAAAAAGCGCATCCTGACGTGTTTAACATTTTGTTGCAGGTCTTGGATGACGGGCGTTTGACTGATGGGCAAGGTCGCACGGTGGATTTCAAAAATACCATTATCGTGATGACTTCAAATATCGGCTCGGACGTGATTCAAGCGTTGTCGGGCGAAGCGATGTACGACGTAATGAAGTCAGCGGTGATGGATATTGTGTCAACAAAATTCCGCCCTGAATTTATCAATCGTATCGACGAAGCGGTTGTTTTCCATTCGCTTGGACGTGAGCAAGTTCGTGCGATTTCGATTATTCAAATCGATTATCTCCGTAGCCGTTTGCAAGAACGCGAAATTGGTTTTGAAATTTCAGATGCTGCGTTAGATTTATTGGGCGAAGCGGGATTTGATCCGATTTATGGGGCAAGACCAATGAAACGCGCCATTCAAAATCAGCTTGAAAATCCACTCGCGCAATTGATTTTGAGTGGACAGTTTGTAGCAGGCGATGTGATAAAAGTGAGTGAAAACGCGGGGGAGTTGAAGTTTTCAAAGTAGCTTAATTCACTTTTAACAAAAAAAGCCCTTTGAATTTTTTCAAAGGGCTTTTTTTAGAAAATGCAACGAGTCAACGTAAAAGGCACATTTTCGCTACATTGTTTCGGACGTTGATTGTCCTGTGACGGCTGCATAAATCGAATCGTACAACGGTGTTTTCCCCCGCTAATTTCAGCAAAATAAGGCAATGTGCCATCCATCTTAACGACCAATAATTGATGTGAAAGACTTGTATCCAGAGTGACTTGAAAAAAACCTGCTGGGGCAACTTCCTCTGTAATTATGTGGCTGCCGCGTATAAAGTTCAGAATTAAATCAATCGCTACCCACATATCTGTAAATGGACGACTCCATTGATGCAAATCGTGTAACCGTATCGATTCATCTTGCGTCAGCCAGCAATGAAAATCAGGCAAATCAAACGAACACGTTCCGCCTGGAATACTGCTGCGTTGGGCGATACTTTGAAACAAATCACTGTCCATAATGTGATTGCCAATTTTGCCTGTGGTGGCATAGAGCTTTTGACTAATTTCGCGTAATTGAGCGAGTAATTCTTCAACTTTTTGCGAATCGATATTTTGACTTTGGTTCAAAAAAATTTTGTTTAAAATTTGAATATGACGATCAAGTTCTTTCAGAATTTCAGATTTTAAATCATTGCGTTTGAAAATCGCCATAATGTCCAGCAATACGCTAATCGCCGCCCGTTTATCGATGCTATTTTCACCATAAAGGTGATGTTTAAATTGGTTAAAAAGTTGTTCGAGGCGAATAAAAACGCGCATTCGTTCATTGAGTGGAAATTCATAGGTAATCGTAGTGTTCACAGCTGTGAGATGTCCTACTAACGGCTTAAAGAAAGGTAGAAATTGTGCAGTTTTTTAACGTGTTCTGCAAGCGCGGCATTATTTTTTGTATTATTTAAAACATCGTGAGTATTTGCCCTTCTGAATTCGGCTGAAACTTGGCTAGCCATAATTGTTTGAATCTGCTCAATCGATAAATTGTCACGTTGTTGCACACGTTCAATTTGTGTTTTGGTATCGCAATCAACCACTAAAATACGGTCAACCATTGATTCGGCGTGGGTTTCAAACAATAACGGAATACTCAAAATGCAATAATGCGTCGAGAGTAAAGCGAGTTTATTTGAAATTTCTTGGAAAACGAGCGGATGTAAAATAGCTTCCAATCGTTGTTTTTCTGTACAATTCGAGAAAATTTTGGCTTTTAAAATGACGCGATTCAACTCACCATTTTCTAAAATAATTTCTGCCCCAAAAGTATTTTTAATGTGTTCTAGGGCGGGTTGATTTGGTCTGACCAACTGGTGTGAAATTTCGTCAGCATCAATAATTGGGATGCCTAATTCATAAAATAAGTTTGAAACTGTCGATTTTCCACAACCGATTCCGCCAGTTAATCCGACTTTTAGCATTATAAACGTTACCCACGTTTAGTGATTCGGGCTTGTAACTCATTACCTTGGAGTTCTGGTGTTTCACCGCTAAATTCTGCACTTTTTGTAGTGAGTTCACACATTTTTTCTATCAATAAATCGTTAGTATTGGCTAGACGATTTCCCATAATTACCATCATTTTTCCAGCAAAACTGGGATTTTCATTGATAAATTGCTCAAGTTGCATCTGATTTTTGATGACAACTAATTTCGCATCTGTAAGAACCTTTGCCACTGCGCTACGCGGGCGATTTCGATAAAGTGCCATTTCACCGAAGAAATCGAATTGATGAATTACGGCAACTTCTAATTCTACTCCGTTACGCTCAACATAAATTCTCACACTGCCCTCGATAACAATAAACATTGTTTTATCTAAAGCACCTTCTTTGAAAATTATAGAGCCAGCTGGGAGTTTAACAGTGGGTAGCATAATAAAAATCCTTAATTTTGATGGTTAATGTTGATGAATTTAAAAAAATTGGTAGTTATTCTGGTCATATCTACCGCGTACTAAGCGGGCATATTTTAAACTAATTCCACTACGCGCATTTTTTCCACCGTAATAATTTACCATTGCAATGGTCGAATTTCCTATCACAGAAGAATCGAATGTCGTCATCCATAAATTTTCTCTAGCACGCTCAAACAGAATGTGTTCATTGAGACCTAAAAGGCTATTATTGTTACCTATGATGGTTTTACTATTCATAATTCGTTTTAATTCATCAGGATGTGGTAATCGCCAATCATCAAAACCGCCTAATTTAGCCGCATTAAATTTTGCAATCGCTTTTAGCACATCATTGAAACTAATTTCTTTAGGAGTGCCATAAGCTCGACGCTTTATCCATTCTTGCCCGATTAAATAACGACACCATAACAACCCCGTTGATGAATCAATCGCCGTACCGTCGTCACGCGCAATAAATTGTAGCGTTAATTCTTTATAAACATCAGATGTAGAATCTTCGACTTTTTTGGAATCTTCGACTTTAGAACTCAAATTTGATGACTTGATTTCTGGCTCTACTTTTTCTTCAGTTTTAAATAATTGATACAGCGTATTGAGTAATTGTGCTTCGCGTTTTAGATTTTCGACAAATAAGGCAGCGACCACTTTTTCTTGTTCCGTACATTTATGTAAGCGCAACCATTCTGTTAAATCTCCCGAACGAAATGCCTCAAAAAGTGCTGGTGTCAGATTTTTTTGTAACTGCTCCAGCGTTTCGATATTTTGACTGTTAAGTAATAAATCTTTATATGTATTCATTTTTCTGTAGTTGAATCTGCAAAGTTAAAAACTAACGGTGAATGATTCGTCGTGGTGACTTATCTTCGGGTTTAATATCTGTCGCAAGCTCTACCTTTATAGCAGAACCCTGAATTTTTGTGGCTAAAACTGCATTTATTTCTGCCATACGTTCACTCATCGATTCCATTATTTTTCCCGTTACCCAGTAATTTTCAGTCACAAAATGCTCAAATTCGGCTTCTGTTTTAATCAGAATTAATTTCGTTAGCTCAGTCGTTTTTGCTGACGCATTACGAGGCGCATGGGTGTAAATTTCATTTTCCCCAAAAAACTCATGTTTTTTGACGGTACCTATTTCGTGTTCTGTGCCATTTTTATCGTCATAAATTTTCACACCGCCTTCCAATACGAAATACACGGTAGAATCTTCTTCACCTTGTTCAAAAATAACCGTGTTGTCTTCGACTTCAACGATAGGTAATTTAGTAATTATTTTGCGTCTAACAACTAACATTATTGCGAACCCCATAAAGTGGCACTAGCTTCGGCTTCAGCTAAACGATGTCCCATCATGCGCGTCATTTTCCCTGAAAACTCAGGATTTTCGGCGATGAATTGATCTAGCTGCATTCTGGATTTTATTACCGCCAAACGCGCATCAGTCAATACTCTTGCAGACATGGATCGGGGTCTATGTTTGAACATTTCGATTTCACCAAAAAACTCGTATTTATGAACGGTTTCTAAATCGACTTCCTTACCATTTCGAGTAACATAAAGTTGAACGCTACCATCGAGGACAATAAACATGCGCCGATCGTTTTGTCCCTCTTCAAAAATCACGGTGTCTTCTTTAACTTTAATCAGGGGGAGCATAGTGACGATTTCCTAAAATAAACGACGGTGGAAGTTGCATGTAAAACGTCTTGGCAGACATTCATAATGTTGAATGTCTGCCCAAAATTTTAATTGTCTGTTACTGCGCCAAGTGACGCAGAATTAACCAATTTCGCGTATTTCGCCAACACACCGCGTGTGTAACGTGGCGCGGGTTGCTGCCATTTTTCTAAACGACGGGCGATTTCATGTTCATTAATGTGCAATGTTAACGCATTTGTTTCGGCATCAATTGTAATTGAATCGCCATTTTCCACAATCGCCAACGCGCCACCTACAAAGGCTTCTGGCGTAATATGTCCGACGACAAAACCGTGCGTGCCGCCTGAAAAACGTCCATCGGTAATTAACGCAACTTCTTTGCCTAAACCTTTGCCCATAATCGCAGAAGTGGGCGACAACATTTCGCGCATTCCAGGACCGCCTTTTGGACCTTCGTAGCGAATTACAATTACGTCACCCTTCACGATCTCACCTTTCAAAATGGCTTGCAAGGCTTGTTCTTCTGCGTCAAATACTTTCGCATTTCCTGTGAAACATAAGCCTTCTTTGCCAGTGATTTTTGCAACCGAACCTTCTGCCGCCAAGTTGCCGTATAAAACGACTAAATGGCTGTCTTTTTTAATTGGGTGTTCCAAATCGTGAATCATATCTTGACCGATTGGATACGGTTTCACATCAGCTAAATTTTCTGCCAATGTTTTTCCCGTCACGGTTAAACAATCGCCGTGCAATAAACCGCTATCGAGCAACATTTTCATCAACGGTTGAATGCCACCAATTTCAATCAATTCCGCCATTTGATAACGTCCGCTCGGTTTCAAATCCGCCAACATCGGCACACGTTTGCCAATGCGGGTGAAATCGTCAAGCGTAATATCGACTTTCGACGCATTTGCCATCGCCAAAATATGCAACACCGCATTTGTCGAACCGCCCAACGCAATCACCACGGTAATCGCATTTTCAAACGCTTCTTTGGTCATGATGTCGCTGGGTAAAATCCCTTTTTCAAGCAAATTCAAAACCGCCGCGCCCGCACGTTCACAATCCAATTTTTTGTCTTCCGAAACGGCGGCTTGTGCGGAACTGTTTGGCAAACTCATTCCTAATGCTTCGATTGCCGAAGCCATTGTGTTGGCAGTGTACATTCCACCACATGAACCCGCGCCAGGAATGGCTTTAGCTTCGATTTCTGCTAATTCAGCATCATCAATTTTATTGTTTGCGCGTGCGCCGACGGCTTCAAAAACGGATACCACGTCGAGTTTTTGATTTTTGTGGCAACCTGGCAAAATCGTCCCGCCATAAACGAAAATGGCAGGGCGATTTAAACGGGCAATCGCCATCATGCAACCTGGCATATTTTTGTCGCAACCGCCGATTGCAATCACGCCGTCAAAACCTTGGCAACCAATTACGGTTTCAATTGAATCCGCAATCACCTCGCGTGAAACCAGCGAGTATTTCATGCCTTCCGTTCCCATCGAAATACCGTCAGAAATGGTAATCGTGTTGAAAATCACAGCTTTACCGTTCGCGGCATTCACGCCTTTTGCCACTTCATCGGCGAGTTTGTTAATGTGCATATTACACGGTGTGACCATGCTCCACGTTGAAGCCACACCAATTTGCGGCTTTTTGAAATCGTCGTTCGTAAAGCCAACCGCGTGTAACATCGCGCGACTTGGAGCGCGTTCCATGCCGTCAACGACTAAAGATGAAAAGGTGCGAGTATTTTTATTGTCTGTCATAAATTTTTTGTTTGTTTATTTTAGGTTTAATAAGTATCCCAACTGCTACGGCGTTTCCAGCTTAATTTCGGCAAAATGAAACCCAGTAATACGCCGACTAACGCCAAAATTCCACCGTACAAAAACCAATCTTGATTCGCGGTATCAAGTAACGCTTGGTTTTCAAGTTTTACTTGTTGTAAATCGCGTTCAACTGCAACGTAACGCTCTTGTAATTCGTCTCGTTCATTTTTAAGTTGAACTGCCCCGCCAGAAATCTTTTTTAGCTCATTCAATTCACGGCTAAGTTTATCGCGTTCTGTCGCTAATGATTGTTCTAATGTCGTTCCAGGCGTAATCGTCTCTTTCGCCGCTTTCAATTCAGCTTCTAACGCGGTGATTTGACCTTGCAACGCCGCGATATTTTTTGCTGCAATGTCATCGCGGTCATGTTCAGGAGCTTCTTTTTTTGTATATTTCGCTTTGATGTAACCTTCTGTGCCGTCAATCGTCCGTACTTTCACAAAACCCGTATGCGACGACATTTCACCCAGCGTTGTTAGCGGCGTTCCTGTCGGCAACGATTTGAGTTTCGCGGTATAACTCGGCGAACTCCACAGCGTTAAATTGTAATCATCTGCTACATAAACAATGTCATTGCTAGCATTAGCGGTAACGCTGATAAGCATCAGCGCAGACAAAATTAGTTTTTTCATAACCCTTTGCCGTTAATCATTAAGTAAAGAAATTTTCGCATCGCCACACATCAGTAATTCTAATAGAGCTTTTTGAGCGTGCAAACGATTTTCCGCTTCGTCAAAAATAACACTTTGTGCGCCATCAATCACGTCGGCACTGACTTCTTCGCCACGGTGTGCAGGCAAACAGTGCATAAATAATGCGTTAGGTTTCGCCGCCGCCATGACTTTTGAATCGACTTGATAATTTTTGAACGCGATTTCGCGCAACTTTTGCTCTTCTTCTTGTCCCATGCTTGCCCAAACATCGGTTACAACTAAATCTGTGCCTTTCGCTGCGTCAATCGTATTATCGAAAAATTTAACACGTTCACCTGCTAAAGCGGCAATTTTAGCATCTGGTAAATAATCTTTTGGTGCGGCAATATGCAAAG
>Ga0247840_10007561_pt1 | contig 15070 bp, 13 predicted proteins | sample LaCruzMarch2015__FD_192404 | JGI IMG/M metagenome (GOLD analysis project Ga0247840, IMG submission 192404) | Freshwater microbial communities from meromictic Lake La Cruz, Castile-La Mancha, Spain - LaCruzMarch2015_17m | ecosystem: Environmental > Aquatic > Freshwater > Lake | place: Spain...
GTCCGAACATGTCCGCGCCGTTGCCCTTGAAGGTGTGCCAGAAGGCCACGGCGAAGCGGAAATGATCGGCCATGGTCTTGCCTCGAACCTTGCGATTTGCCTCATACCACTTGTAGGCGAGAGGGGAGCGGCTTTTCGGGCCTTCGAAAGGAATGGGCGACTTAATTTGCGGGAAGTAGGTGTTCATGTCAGATCGGGTGAAGGGAGTGGCGGGTTGTTCCCACCGCCCTTCAAATTCAGCACATAAGAAAAGACAATAATATGTCCTTTTCTTGGATTTCCTGTTGTTTTTTCATAGTGACTGCTGATTCTTCTCCACCGCTCGTGCTGTCATGAAAAAAACCGTCCATATCGGCCTTTTGGTGGACGCCTCGCGGGCCTATGGCCGGGGGATCTACCACGGAGTCGCCAACTTCGCCGAGACTCGTGAAGACTGGATCGTCATCGCCCATGAGCGTCCCGAATTGGATGCATTGCCAGCCTGGCTGACCCAAGCGCCCATGGATGCCCTCATTGCCTACATTCCCAACACCAAACTGCTCCGGAAGATCCGCTCGCTTCGCATCCCGGTTGTGGACGTTCACGGGCGGTGCTCCGACCCGTCCATCCCTGTGATCGAATCAGATGACCGGGTGATCGTTCGCATGGCCATCGACTTCTTTCTCCAATCCGGCTTCCGGCACCTGGCTTACTGCGGATTTCCCAGCGTCTTCTTTTCGGATCAGCGCGAAGAGGCCTTTAGGACGCAGACGCTCCGCCTGACGAACGTTCACATCTACGCCCCATCCTCACGGAGGCAGGCCGGAGAGGATCTTTACCGCTTTGAAAAAGGCAGCGCAGCACACGACGCGGATTTTTCGAACTGGCTGTCCGCGCTCCCGAAGCCGATCGCCATCCTTGCCTGCAACGACATCCGGGGGCAGCAGGTGATCAACGCCTGCAGGGAATCCGGAATCAGAATGCCCGAGAAGGTCGCGGTCCTGGGCGTGGATAATGACAAGGTCATCTGTCGGCTCTGCCGCCCGACCCTCTCCAGCATCGAACCGAATGTAGAGAAAATCGGCTTCTTGGCCGCGCAGTTGATTGCCGATCAACTGGACAGAACCCCCGTCGCCCACCACCACCTGATCCCTCCACGTCAAATCGTCCAGCGGCAGTCGACTGATACCGTGGTCGCGGATCATCCGAAAGTCGTTCATGCTGCCAGGCTCATTCGGGATCAGAACAATCGAACGGCATCGGTCGAGCAGATATGCAAAATGACCGGCGTCTCGCGCTCCACCCTGGACAAAATCTTCCTCTCCCATCTCGGAAGGACCGTGGCGGATGAAATTTCCAGAACCCGGCTGCAACGCAGTCAAAACCTGCTGCGCAACTCGAATCTCACGCTGAGCGAAATTGCTGAACGGTGCGGGTTTTCATCCGCAACCTACTTTTGTCGCTTCTTCAAACGCTGCACCGACCAGACCCCCAACATTTACAGAATGGCATGAGGGGAACGCTGTGGAGCGAGCAGCGATCCGGATCAATTTTGCGAAAAGTTTCGTTTTCATTCCAGACCACGTAGCAGCCGATTCTGTCAGCTTCTCTCCGGCGAGTTTTTCAGGCTAAAGCTTCGCAGTTGTGTAAATACTTGGTTTGAGCCCGGTCTGTTTTTTGAACCACCGGGAGAAGTAGTTTTGGTCCAGAAAGCCGAGCTGCGAGCACACATTTTTGACCATAGGTTTTTCCCGTAGCAGGCGGATAGTCTTCTTGAGAAGAAGGGCGTCCCGGTATTCCCGGAGCGTTTGCCCGGTAGCCTGCTTAAAGATCCGGTTCAGGTAATCCGTTTGGTATCCCATGCTTCTGGCGAGGCCTGCAATTTCGGGAAGTGGAGTCTCGCTCTGGTTCAGTAGGCGTTCAAATTTCCGGACAAAGGCCGGAGTTTCCCGCTGCTGGGCGGGAAGGCCCCCTGTTGCCCGTAGCAGGGTGTCCAGGATACGTAGGATGCCTGCGGCCGCCAGCAGCCGCACGCCCTCAAGGCGGTCACGCGGTTCAAGATGATTCTCACGATGATTCGATCCTGACTGAATGATTTCAATCTTCTGTTGATCCGCTTTTCCCGAGCTTCGTCATCACGCTGTCACGGCGACCGCCAAAACAGTCACCAAAACGGACACCAATCGAGTTGAAACGGGTAGGTGTAGGTAATGGCGGATTACGATTGATTGCTCTGGGAAATCAACGATCTTGATGTCGCAAAAGACCACGTGTTTCATTCGATTCCGACCCTCGCCTCATCTTCTGACACCCACGAACCCGGGGATAATTCCTCCTGCAGGCAGGCTTAAAAACCTTTGCGAGCCATTTAGGGTGAAGGTAGTATTCGTTTCATGCCTGCGACCATGGAATTTTTGAACAGCGGAAAACTCGAAAAGTTTGCGGCCGGAGAGGAGGTCATCCGTCAAGGCGACCAAACCGGCTGCCTGTTTTTTCTCATGGAGGGAGCGGTTGAGATTCTTCGGGACGGAGTGTCTGTCGCCACAGCCTCCGAGCCGGGGGTGGTTTTCGGAGAAATGTCCGCATTGCTCGAAGCCCCGCACACGGCGACTGTTAGAACTACTGCGCCATCCACGTTCTGCGTCGTCCCCAACTCCCTCACATTTCTCGAATCCTCACAGAACGTAAGCCACTCGGTCTGCAAGCTCCTCGCCCGCCGCCTGAACGTGCTGAATAAATATCTTGTGGAAGTTAAGCACACGCTCGAAGGGGATGACCGCCTCGACGTCTTTATCAAAACCCTGGAGGGACTACTTCACCACCACCCGATACGATCCCAAACGGCACCCCGGGGGAATTCGATGGGCCGATCCGCCTGAGTTTCTTCCATTCCCCCAACATACGTCCGGAAATGATCCTCGCTGGAGGATTCTCGAGACGATGAACTGGCTGTGAGGTGGTGAGGAATTATGTGACTCTCTTTAATAATCGTTCAGATCCTGCTTTTGAGCGGGTTTAAGAAACAGGATCAGCGCCGAGCTGAGCAATGCGAGCGCTGCTGAGATGGCAAAGGCCATTGAGAACCCGATGCCGTGATCGCGCATCCATCCAAGTGCAACTGTGGCTCCGGCACCCGTGCTGATACTGACCAGATTCATAAACCCATAACCAGTGGCGCGGTGTTCCGGCCGTGCGATCTGGCACAGGATCGGCATGTTGTTGCAGTCGAAAAATCCCCAGCCCAAACCGAAGAGCACCATGAACCCCACGGCAGCCCCGAGGCTCCACGCCGAGCCCAGCCCCATCAGCGCTGGTGCAAGCAGGAACACTCCGAGTGCGCTAGTGAAAATCCGTCCGCGGGAAGACACACGCATCCACCAGTCTGCAACAAACCCTCCGAGGAGCACTCCGGCGAACGAGGCGATCTGAATGTAGCCAGTGGCGGAAAGCCCGGCCGGGCCTTCGCTGAGCCCGAATGTGTCGGCGAGATACGTGGGCAGCCAGTTCTTGGTCACCCATCCGGCGATCGCGGGCAGCGTGAAATAAATGACAAGGATCCAGAATGCCGGTCGGGACCAGAGCGAGCGGACCGTATCGCCGATGGTCACCGGATGGTCTCGCAATCTCGCTGATTCCAGAACGCTTGCCGGCTTGTCTTTCAAAGCGAAGAGCAGCACCAGCGCATACGCCACTCCCGCCGCGCCGAACCAAGTGAAGCAGTTCCGCCACGAACTGGTCTGCGCGATGTAACCGCCGACACCGCCCAGCGCGAGCCCGAAATAGATTCCGCTCTGATGGACCCCGATAGCACGCGCGCGGGTGGGGCCCGGGTGGAAATCCGCAATGAGCGCCAGCGCCGCAGGGATGTAAAAGGCCTCGCTGATTCCCATCAGCGCACGGCAGGAAATCATCTGTGAGTAGCTCGTGCAATGGCCGGTCGCCCATGTCACCACCGACCAGATGAAGAGGCTGCCGATGACCGTCCAACGGCGGTTGAATTTGTCCGCAATATATCCGCCCACCGGACTCAGGATCGCATAGACCCACATGAAGACAGCCATGAGAGTGCCGAAGTCCTGATCGTTGGCGATGCTCGGAATATCAGCGCGGATCGAGAGCCTGATCGTGGAAACCAGCTGCCGGTCCAGATAATTCAGCATCACGACCGGCCAGAGCAGGCCGACGACGGCCCATGCCTGGAATCGCGAAATGCCAATTGACACCCAGCACTCATACGGATCTACATTTTTCCAGTCAAGGTGCCGATCCCCTATTTTCCATGCTGCTCGCGGATGATGATTGATATGAAAAACCTATCCGTGTGCGTCCTCGCACTTATGCTCTTTGCCTTCCCCGCCTGCACCAGGTCCTCTTCCGACCAGAACCCCGGACTTGTGAAATCGGAATTTCTCTCCGAGCAGGCCCCTCATGTGCAGTGCCATGCGTCCACGATCGCTGAAACAAAAGACGGTCTGGTGGCTGCATGGTTCGGCGGCACCAAGGAGGGTAAACCCGATGTCGGCATCTGGCTGACGCGTCAGGTGGATGGCAAGTGGACGCAGCCGGTGGAAGTGGCCGATGGCAGGCAGCCCGACGGGAAGAAATTCCCCACATGGAACCCCGTGCTCTTCCAGTCGAAAAACGGTCCGTTACTCCTCTTCTTCAAGGCGGGACCGACGCCGAAGACCTGGTGGGGGATGCTGATGACCAGCGGGGATGAGGGGAAGACTTGGTCCAAGCCGCAACGTCTGCCGGAGGGCTTCGCTGGTCCGGTTAAGAATAAACCGGTAATGCTTGCGAATGGAGACCTTCTTTGTCCGTCCAGCAGCGAGGATCAGGGATGGCGGGTGCATTTCGAACGCACTCCGGACCTCGGTGTCACCTGGACCAAGACGATGCCGGTCAATGATGGCAAAGAAATCGCCGCAATCCAGCCGAGCATTCTATTTCATCCAGGAAACCGGCTTCAAGCATTGGGCCGCACCCAGCAGGGAAGGATTTTTGAAATCTGGTCCGGGGACGGCGGGCTCACGTGGGGAAAGATGTCACTTGCCGGTCTTCCGAACAACAACGCCGGCACCGATGCGGTCACGCTTGCGGACGGACGCCAGATGGTGGTCTACAACCACTCCGGCAACAGCGAAGGGAAAAAAGGTGGTCCACGTTCTCCGTTGAATGTCTCGATCTCAAAGGACGGGAAGGCCTGGCAGGCCGCGCTCGTGCTTGAAAATGAGCCGCGCAAGGAATTCAGCTATCCGGCTGTGATACAAACCCGCGACGGGTTGGTGCACATCACCTACACGTGGCGCAGGGAAAAGATCAAACATGTCGTCATTGATCCCGCAAAGCTCGTCCTGCGCGACATGCCGGACGGCCAGTGGCCGGAATGAGGCCGTTTTTGCGAAGGTGGGCAATCATTGTCTATGTGACAATTGCCCCGGCTGCGTGTTTTGCAGCGGTCAAAATGCCCGACCTGTTTTCCGCACGGATGATTTCCAGGCAACCACGCGCAACAATACGTTCGGACAAAGATGAGAAGCGGGTCCTGTCCCGGACCCGCGCCCTTGCGTTTTTTGCCCCGGCGGCATATGCATTTTTTGTGTCCATCCCCTCCGTTTTCCGAGTCTTCAAAGTCGCCCCATTTTTTTTCCGCTGTGCGGTGGCCCTGCTGGTTTTCCATTTCGGAATCCTCCGCGGCGAGAGCGCGAACTTCACCAACGAAGGCGGCGACGCGCTGTTTTCAACCCCTGCGAACTGGACCGGAGGAAACCTTCCTTCAGAGGGTGACCGGGTCAACGTCGCTGGCAATACGGCTACCGATAAGCCGGCCCTGGTGGATCCCGACTGGACCAGCAAGCTGGGCAACGTCTTCATCTCCGCTGCGAGGGGGGGCTATGCGAAGGTGATGAAGGACGGGGCGCTGAAGTTCGACAATCTCGGCATCGGCGGAAGCGGCCCGCAGTGGACCGGACAGGTCACCGTTTTGGAGGGTGGAAAGATCGAGGCAAATTTCGCCAATTCCGGAATGCTCGTTATCGGGGGCGGCGTTGGCGATGGCTCCAAGGAGGGAGAAGGGATTCTTGTTCTCCACGGCGGGTCGCTTGCTGGCAAACTTGCAGGTTTGAGAATCACTCCTCAAGGCACTTTGGAATTCGTCGCCAATGAAAACGGTTTTGCGGAGGTTCTTCTCCATGGGGACAACATCTGGTCCATGGACGGACGCCTGAAAATCGATCTTTCCAAGCTGGGAAATGCCGGCAAGTTCCCGCTCATCTCCCACGAGGCCGACGGAAAGCCGGGAGCAGTCATGTCCGGAGCGCTTATGGACTGGCTCAAGTCGGGCAGCGGAAAGCAAAGCGGAAAAGGCGACGGTGATTTCGGCAGCGGGGTTCTCGAAATTGCCGGCAGCAAAGGCAAGGCGTGGGAATTGACCTGCGACGGGGATTCCGCCCACAGCGAGCTCACGTTCACCGTCAAATAAATCCCACTTCGCCGAAAAATGAATCCGGGGATCCGGGGATCTTGCCGCTCAGGACGCGGGGCGCGTTGCATGCATGGCCGCCCGGTGGGGAGAATGGAACAAGGAGCACCGCGATCTGCCGTGGTAATTCAGCGGCACTGGTGACAAAACCCCGTTTATCTGGTCCGACGATCAAAAGCCCGGACAATGAGGCCGCAAGGGAATTTTTTCTTTGCTTGCACCGGGCCGGAATTCCGGTAGTTTCTCACCTCTTTCCAGCACGGTTGGCGCAGTGGTAGCGCACCTCACTGACACTGAGGGGGTCGTAGGTTCGAACCCTACACCGTGCATATTTCCGCGGGCTGTCTCCGCGGATCCGCTTCCTCAATCCTCCGGGTGATTTCGAGTGCGATATCGAGAGCGTCGGCTGCAGCCTGTCCGGTGACGCGCGGTTTGAGGCCTTCGCGTGCGCAGCGGACGAAGGATTCCAGTTCGATCTTCAGCGGTTCGCCCTGTTCGACCCCGACTGGTTCGCGGACGATCCGGCGCCCGCTGAAGTCAGTGACAATCTTCGAGTCCGTCGCGAGGCCGATGAGTTTCCCGATGCCGGAGGTTTCCTTCTCATCATCCCGTGCGAGGCGCAGGAGGTAGCCGGACTGGTTTTTGTAATCGAGCGAGAGGTAGGCGTTTTCCTGGAAGACGCGGATCTTGCGCACGCGGTCCTGGCTGATCCGGCTTGCGGTGAGGTTGGCGACGCATCCGTTCTCGAAGCGGAATCGGACGTTCGCGATGTCCTCGCCGCGCCCGAGGACTGAGATTCCGACAGGGTCCATAGAGGAGATCGGTGAGCGGACGAGGTGCAGGATGATTTCGATGTCGTGTATCATCAGGTCGAGCACCACTCCGATGTCGGTGCTGCGGTTGGGGTAGGGGGAGAGCCGGGTGACCTCGAGGAAACGCGGGTTTTGGAGCTGGGCTTCGAGCGCGTGAAGGACCGGGTTGAACCGCTCCACATGGCCTACCTGGAGCACGCAGGAATTCGCGGCCGCGAGTTCCGCAAGTTCGCGCGCATGCGCCGGGGTGTCGGCGATCGGCTTTTCGATGAGAAGGTGCATTCCCCGGCATAGGAGATTTTTTCCAATGTCGTAATGTGTGACGGTGGGAGTGCAGATCGTTGCGGCATCGACGAGAGAAGAGAATTCCTCCAGAGAGGACACCGCCTTTGTGTGATACTTCGCCGCGACGGCCGCGGCCGTTGCCGGGTTAGAATCGTAAACCGCGGACAGCTTCGAACCCTCCATCTCGCTGTAGATCCGGGCGTGATTGACCCCCATATGTCCGACCCCGACAACTCCTGTGCGAATAGTTTTCATAATCCGTATATCGAAATGGAATGCGCCGCCGCTGCTTCCGTGACGCGTGCGCGGTTGAGAAGAAGCGTGGCCCCCGCTTCCACACCGATGGCATGGATCTTTGCGGCAGCCGCCGTCTCAATTGTTTTGGTGCCCACCACCGGCACGTCGAACCGCAGGTCCTGACCTGGTTTTGAGACCTTCACCATGCAGGCGCCACCACGGCCGAGTTCTCCCCCCCGGCGGATTGCCTCGTTCGTCCCCTCGAAGGCCTCGACCGCGAGCACGGTCCCGTTTTTCACGATGACGGTCTGGCCGATGTCGAGCCGGCTGGTCTCCTTGGCAATCCGGAATCCGTATTCGAGGTCGGCAACATGCCGGGCCTTGAGTTTCGGTCCGGCAAGGTGCCCTTTGCCCGCAATGTGTTCATCGAGAAATTCAGTGGCTGGAAGCAATGGGACGCCGGATGCCGCCAATTCGGAAGCGACCGCCCCGAACAGCGTCTCCGCATTCCGCTCTTTCATGCGGGCCAGCAGGACAAGCGCACGCAGATCCGGGCGGAGATTGAAAAGGTTGCCGGGGGCGATCTGCCCGGCCATGAGAGCATGCTTTGCCCCGGATTTTTTCGCCGCATCCAGCAGCTTCCCGAGTTGGCCGACCTTCATCCAATAGACTTCATCGGCCAGTGCCGCGATCTCCGTCGGGGTCTCGTTCTCGAAGGCAGCCAGCACAATCCGGCCCACCCCGGCCGCGCGGGCGGATTCAATGACAAGGCGGGGGTAGTCGCCGCTGCCGGAAATCAGGAAAAGCGAATCGATTGGCTTCAAGGCCGTCCATCATTAACGGGAAGCGGATTTTCTGACAAGCGTGTCGAGGGATCGCCTTTGTCTTGCGCCGGCGCAAAGGATCGATTGTTTTGAGGCACCACTATGACCCTGCTCCAACGCAAACTCCGAGACGCGGTCCAACCCGGCCTCTCGGCATCCCACTCTAGTTTTTTCAAGACCGGCCCCGGTCAATACGGGGAAGGGGACAAGTTTTTGGGAGTCCGGGTGCCTGACATCCGTGCCGTGGCCAAGCTGGACGACGGACGATCAGATGTTTCTTACCTGCTGGAATCGCCCTGGCATGAGGAGAGGATGCTGGCTTTGCTGATTCTGGTGTGGAGGTTCGAGAGAGGGGATTTGTCCATACAGAAGCGAATCTATGAATCGTATCTCTCCAACACCCGGTGGATCAATAACTGGGACCTTGTGGATATTTCCGCCTACAAGATTGTCGGGGCTTGGCTGCTCGACCGGCCGCGTCCGGTGCTGAACAGTCTGGCCCGGTCCAGCAGTATCTGGGAAAGGCGGATTGCGATGGTCTCAACATACGCGTTTATCCGTAAAGGTGAGGTGAGGGAAACTTTCACTCTGGCCAAGTTGCTGCTGCAGGATCCGGAGGATTTGATCCACAAGGCGTGCGGCTGGATGTTGCGCGAAGCCGGCAAGAAGGACGCTGCCGCGCTCGAAGCCTTTCTGGGGCGGAACGTCCGGCGGATGCCGCGGACGATGCTGCGCTACGCGATCGAGAAGTTCCCGGAAGCCCGCCGCCGGAACTATCTGTCGAGCTAATCGGAGGATTTGTTCCTATCTGATCCACAGAGGAGCGTGCAGCTTCGTCCTGATTTTTCGGTTGTCTGTCTTTCTTTAGCCGCCGTTTGTTCCGGGGGGTGCACGCTCATCGAGGGCGGCAACAGGATGAGACGCGTTTGTTAGACTTGGCACGGGGATTGCTTGCAATGTTTCGCGAGTCCTTTGGCTCGTTCAACAAAACACATAAATCCATGTTCAGAACCAAACCGATACTGGCGACTCTGGCTGCTGCGCTCCTTGCAGCCGGGTCGTTTGCCACCCCGAACCTGGCGTTTGCGCAAGACGCCACCACCCCGGTCGCCGCCGAGACGACTGCCGCTGCTCCCGCAGCCCCGGCAGAGGAACCGACTCTTGAGGGCCGCATCGCAGGTCTCGAGGCCTACGTCAACAATCTTGATCCCGCCGGGAGCAAGATCACCGGAGTTCCGGGGCCAGGGCACACTGCCTGGATGATGACGTCGGCTGCCCTGGTGCTCTTCATGACGCTTCCGGGCCTGGCGCTGTTTTACGGCGGCCTGGTTCGTGAGAAGAACGTCCTGTCGGTGCTGGCCATGTGTCTTGGCATTGCCGGCATGGTGACCATCCTCTGGTGGGCGGTCGGATACAGCCTCGTGTTTGGAACCAACTTCAACAGCCCATATCTCGGCGGGACGGAGTTCTTCTTCCTGAACGGCGTGACATCCGCGCCGAACACGACCTATGCCTACTGGGTTCCTCAGAGCGTTTTCTGCATCTACCAGCTGACATTTGCGATCATCACACCGGCGCTCATTTTTGGAGCCACGGCGGAGCGTTTCAAATTCGTGCCGTTGATGGTCTTCACCTTCCTGTGGATGTTTGTGATCTACTTCCCTCTCGCCCACATGGTGTGGGGCGGAACGGGATTGATGAACGGCGTCTGGAATGCCGATGCTAAAATCCCGGCGATTGACTTTGCCGGCGGCACGGTGGTGCACATGTCATCCGGTTGGTCGGCACTCATTCTGTGCCTGATTCTCGGAAAGCGGATCGGGTTCGGCAAGGAGCCTATGCCTCCGCACAGCATGGTTCTCTGTATGGTCGGCACCGGGATGCTTTGGGTCGGCTGGTATGGATTCAACGCGGGAAGCGCCCTAGCCGCTGACGGTGTGGCAGCGAATGCCTTCTTGACGACAACGCTCGCCACTGGCGTCGCCTCCTTCGTGTGGGCGCTCGCCGAACTCATCTTCAAGGGCAAGCCCAGCGTGCTGGGGTTCTGCTCCGGCGTTGTTGCCGGCCTGGTCGTTGTGACTCCCGCCTGCGGATTCATCAATGCGACCGGCGCGGTGATCATCGGTGTGGTGGCCGGGTTTGTCCCGTTCCTTGCGGTGACCTACCTCAAGAAAATGATCGGCTACGACGATGCGCTCGACACCTTCGGTGTGCATGCGGTTGGCGGAACGCTCGGAGCCTTCCTGACCGGAATTCTGGTGGATCCGGCCGTGAACTCCAACCTCGTCAGCGACGCTTATGCCGCCAAGAACGGCCTCAAGGCCGCCATAGAAGGGCACACGCTCTGGATTGCGCAGCTTCAGGCGATCGGCATCACTCTTGTGCTGGCGATCGTGGGCACTGTCGTCATCGGCTTCATCGTGAAGTTCATCATCGGTCTCCGGCCTTCTCAGGAAGACGAGTCCGCCGGCCTCGATATCACCGATCACGGCGAAGAAGGCTACATCCTCAACAAGTAAACGAAGCGATTGCCTAGAAAAACACACTTATGAAAAAAGTCGAAGCCATCATCAAGCCGTTCAAGCTGGAAGAAGTCAAAGACGCGCTCGCCGACCTCGGGATCGAGGGAATGACGGTGAGCGAGGTCAAAGGATTCGGACGGCAGAAGGGCCATACAGAAATCTACCGCGGCAGCGAATACACGGTGGATTTCCTTCCGAAGATCAAAATCGAAGTCGTGCTTGCCGACGCCTCTCTGGAGAGCGCGCTTGCCGCGATCGTGAAAGCCGCCAAGACCGGCAAGATCGGAGACGGGAAGGTCTTCGTCTCCCCGGTTGAGGAGGCGATCCGGATTCGCACCGACGAGACCGGCGAAAAAGCCGTGTAGAAAATCCAAAGGGCCAAAGGGGGAAAATGCAGGGCGGTGGGGGAGGGAGAGCCCCCGCCGCCCTTGCAATTTCCGGCCGGGGAGCGGTCATACCGGGTGCTCCGCCCTGAAACAACATCCATTGAAGGCGGTGCGGCTTGCCCTGCACCGCCTTCACGCTTTTCTTGTGAAGTCGTGGAGCCTGGCCTATACACAACGCCAACCATGGACGCCCAGCCCAAAGGACTGATGAGCTCGTCGCGCCCGCCTGAGGCCACGGGACTTCCGCAATTTTTGTTCCAGCTCGGGTGGATGATTTTCGGCGTGTTCCTGCTTTCCCAAATGGGAGGGTGGTTCACAAAGGTATCGGGGGGCCTGATCAGCCCGATCTGGCCATCTGCTGGGTTCAGCCTGGCCCTTGCTCTACTTTACGGGCTGGAGCGGACTGCCCCGGCTGTCTATCTCGGCACGCTCTCCAGCAACCTCCTGAACGGGGAGCCTGTGCTGTTTCTGTATGCCGGACCGGCAGGATACGTGCTGGAGTTGATCCTCAGCTGGGTGCTGCTGGCGCGGATGGTGAAGATCGACCTCTCGTTCTCAAGTCTGCGCGATTTAGGGAAATTTGTGGCATACGGGTGCCTTCCCGGTCCCATTCTTGGTGGAATCTACGGGGTGATTGTGCTCCACTTGAGCGGAATCCTCTCGGTTTCGCAGATGGCTGCGGGTTTTCTTGGATACGTCCATGCCAATGCGTTCGGCACTCTCGTGTTCTGCCCCTTTTTCCTGTTCGCTCTGCGCCGCCAGGATTTCCGGCCGCCGACGCCTCAGGGACGTTATGAGCTGCTCGGCTATTTCCTGATACTTGGCACGGTCATCTGGAGCCTTGTGAACATGCAGGATCTCCAGAGTGGCACGAGGTTTATCGCGATGGGAACCTCGCTGGTCCTTTCACTTCTTGTGGCTGTCCGTTTCGGGCTTCGGACGGCGACGCTTTTCCAGGCGATGTTCATATTCATGGTCCCGGCATTTGCCGCGATGATTCCCTCCCGCCTCGCCGAGATCCGACTCCTGTCTCAAACGGGAGAGCTCCAGGTGGCGACTCTCGGATTCGCGTTTCTCTCCAGTCTCGCCTGCCTGATGGTGGGCGCTTTTCACGATGAGCTGGGTGCCTTGCGGCTTAAGTTTGCACTCGCAATGTCGTCTGCGGATTTGTGCGTGTGGGATTGGAGCCCGGCCGGGTGGTCGTGCCACACGCCGTCATGGAAGGAGAAATTCGGAATTGGAACCGCCAAGATCGTTCCGGACTCGATTGTCCGCGGAATTGTTCATCCCGATGATCTGGCGGAGTTCGAGGAGAATTTCCGCCTCCTCACATCCTCCGAGATCTCACACTGGAGCCAAAACTGCCGGATGCGCGATGCCGATGGCCGTTGGGTTTATGTTCAGCTCGACGCCAAGCCGCTTCGCAGGACGGCGGACGATCAGGTCGCATCGGTGGCGGGTGTCATGCGCGATACCACCCATGAACGCGAGGCGGTCCAGCATCGGATTGCCGCGATAGAGACCGAGGCACAGCTCCGCACCCTCAGGACGCAGATCAACCCCCATTTTCTTTTTAATTCCCTGAACAGCGTCCGTGCCCTGATCGGCAGGCAGGACGTCAAGGCGAAATCCATGATCACCTCCCTGGGAAGTCTGCTCCGTGAGGTTCTTGCCGGTCGCGATGCCAAACTCCAGTCCGTGGAAAAGGAGTTGGAAATTGTCCGCGACTATCTTGAGGTTGAGGCGATTCGATTTGGCGACCGGATCCGCTACCAGATCGAGTGTCCTCCAGAGCTCCTCGGGCAAAAAATCCCGGGCATGTTGATCCTGACACTCGTGGAAAACTCGGTGAAACACGGCATTTCCAAGCTGGAGAAAGGTGGGGAGATTGACATTTTTGTCAGCCGCTCCCCGGACAGCAGCTCGCTCCTGGTTTTTATTGTCAATGATGGTCCGCTCATCCATGACTCCCCTGACTCGCCACCGACTTACGGCGGTCTGGGACTTGCGAACGTCCGGGAGCGTATCCTGCTTGCCACGGACGGTCGCGGAGGCTTTGAAATTCACGAAATTCCCGGGCCGCGTGTCGAGGCGATAGCTTTGCTGCCTCTTGATGAGCGTTTTCTCCGCACCGCTTCTGCGCTCTGAATGAGACTTTTATGAAAATCCTTCTTTTCTTGACGATTAATCCTGTGCAAGCGCATGGCATTGTTGCATACTCGTTGCGTTCCTTTCTATGAAAACTGTCCTTGTGGTCGAAGACGAAGCTGTCGCGCTTGAAGATCTCCGCGATTCGCTGTTGGAAATTGATCCCTCCCTGGAAATTGTCGGCGTTCAAACCGCTATGGAGGCGCTGGAGATGATTGGCAACCGGAAAAGTGACAACCCGCAAAAGTTTGACGGGATTTTTCTGGATATCGAGCTTCCCGGCATGAGTGGGATTCAGATGCTTGAGAGAATCGGCACACCGGCTCCTCCCGTTGTACTGGTGACGGCGCATGCCATGATGGCGCTGGATGCTTTTGGTTATGGGGTAATCGGCTGCCTCTTGAAGCCGGTCGATCAACAGCGTCTGCGCAGGGCCTATCTGCAGATGAAGGCCATCGCCGATGCTCCCCCGAAATCCGAGGTGCAGCCTGGCGACTATATTCAGGGATCGGAGAGCAGGGTGCTCCTGCGGGACCGGAATGGCATCCACATGGTCCATGTGCTCGACTTCTCCCACCTGACGGAAGAGGGCGGATCGACCCGGATATTTTTCGGCAATCACAGTGTTGTGGTCCCCCACAGCCTTCAGGACATCGAGGCCGGGCTTGACCGCGAACATTTTTTCCGTGTCAACGCGGTGACGATCGTGAATTTGAACAAGGTCACGCACTACACGACTTCGCCTACCGGGCTCTTCGTTGCCGGACTGCCCGATGGCACCGCCGCCGAGTTCAGCCCGGAGCGCTCCCGGATTTTTCAGACCCGGTTCGAACTCTAACTTGATTTTTCTCCTCTGCGGAGGTGGATTGAAGGCGGCATGAAACACCTGATATTCTCCCTGCTGCTTCTCCCTTTCTGTTTGCTGCCGCTCAGTGGAGCACCGGATGCCGGATTCGGTTCGGGCGAAGGCGTCAATGGAGAGGTGCTTTGCATCGCCATCCAAAACGACGGCAAGGCGGTGATTGGAGGGCTGTTCACCGCAGTCAACGGGGTCCCGAGGCAGAACCTGGCCCGGTTGAACCCTGATGGGTCGCTGGACAAGGAATTCATTTCCCAATCCGTCATGGGTCCGAACGGAGTCGTTGCTGCCTTGCTTGCGCTTCCGGACGGGAGCATTCTGGCCGGTGGGAATTTCAATACGGCCTGTAATCTTCAGCGCGCCGATCTGGTCAAGTTCCATCCCGACGGAACTGCCGATGCCACTTTCGGAGCGCAGGAAGGAGGGGTCGCCACCAACGGATCCGTCGCAGCTCTTGCGCTTCTGCCCGATGGCAGCATTGTTGTGGGGGGAAATTTTTCCAGTTTCTATGGAAAGCCGCGCCGGGGAATCGCCCTG